>FLNX01004304.1_pt1 | contig 101807 bp, 102 predicted proteins | sample 1140341 | NCBI WGS metagenome assembly FLNX01 (sample SAMEA3878208, study PRJEB12797) | bioreactor metagenome | biome: Moose rumen | place: Sweden | collected 2011-10
TCCAGAATCGGACGAAACTGCTCAAAGTCCAGAAGGTCTTTCAGAATCTCAAGCGGATTGCCCATCTTTTCCAGAGACTCAAGGGTCATCTCATGCTCAAAAAGGGCTTCGGAACCCTTGTTTTGGCGGTATTTTTTCACTTTTTTGCTCATTTGTACCAATTTTGGCGCAAATTTACGAATTATTTCACTGATTACCAAATATTTAATTTATAGAAGCCCCCTAAAAATATTATGGACACAGAAAACAAAATCTTAGGCAACCAATTGGTTGTGATGTCGAAGTCAGACCTTGACACTATGGTGAATGAGATGGCACAAAACATTGTCGCTGCTCAGACCAAGAAAATGCAAAATGATAGTGGGGCAGACATAGATGCTCCCGAAGGAATGCGATTCATCACCCGTAAGGAAACGGCGAGTCTGCTGCATGTGAATTACACCACGCTATGGCGATGGAACAAGCAAGGATATCTCCGTTCCAGGAAAGTTGGTGGAAGGCATGTCATGTACAAATACAGTGATGTAATGGCTTTGCTCAATGGGTAAGTTTGATAAGGAAGGAGGTCTTTATGGCAAAAGACTCAAAGACAATTCTGCTCTTCACTGAACAGCGGGATGCAATCGCTTATCTTACTGATGAAGAAGCAGGGCAGATGTTCAAGGCCATTTATGACTATGCCGAAGATGGAGTTGTGCCCAAATTTGCCGGTCCAATGATGTCGGTATTTGCGATGATCAGATCGCAGATAGACCGCAGTAGAGATGCCTATAAAGAAAAATGTCTGAAGAACAGCGCAAACGCCAGAAAACGCTATGCATCCAAACAGCAGGAAACCAACGAACGCATGCCATCGGATTCGAACGCATGCGACGGTTTCCCTCCGCATCCGGTCGCATGCATTCCTAATCCAAATCCAAATCCAAAAAAAAATCCAAATCGTAACATTGATGATGGAACTAACACTTCCATCATCAATGATGTGGAAATGATAGAGGGTGAAGAATACCCATTTGACAAAATTTGGGTTGTGTATGACAAACCAATAGGTGATCAAGAACATCTAAGACAACGTTGGAACGCACTGTCACACGATGATAAGAAAGCCATTTTCGCCTATGTTCCATTATATGTGCAGGCACGGCCTGAAAGAAAATATCGCAAGGACTTTGCAAACTTCCTCACCTGCCGCACATGGGAAACGACACCTATCAATTCAGCCGACCTACAAAATGAAAACAATCAACGCTGTTATCAATCAATTGAAGCAAGAAGGACTGCGGCCCAGCGGACCACCTTACAGCTTGCAAACAAACTCATCGGTGCAAGAAATGAACCTTTCGCCGACTTTGATGAAGATTAAGAACAAGTACCCCACGCTAAAAGAATTCTTGTTGGCCATCAATCCAGAAAGACAATTGCAGATATGCAATGATCCCGAGGATTGCTATTTCGGCAACTCACCTACGTTAATTTCGCTGAACAAACTCTACGGGCAAGGAGCGGCAGAAGTATGGCTTGCAGCCGAGGTGCAAGAGGCATGTCTGTTCATGGGAATAAAGGAAATGCCGGACATCAATCAGACGGAGAAGTTGGTCAAAATAATCGCACTGCAATATGGCTATCTGAAGGTTGACGAACTGCAACTATTCTTCTTCAACTTCTGCTCTGCGAAATATCGTCACTTCTATAGTGTCTTCGACCCGTCCATCATCATTCTTAGCCTTCGTGATTTCCTGAGTGACAGGAGTCGGGTATATGAGAAACGTGAGCAAAGGGAAAGAGATCGTGCGCGTGAAGAGTGGAAGAAGAACGCCATCACCTATGAAGAGTACAAACGGCGGAAAAAAGAGAAGGAGCTGTAAATTCAAGATGCAAAAAAGGGGTTGCCGAAAGCTTGCTTCTCGGCCCCTTCTTTTTTTTGAGAAACGACAAAAGAAATAGTGTTTTATAAAAACTCTTAGCCTAATAAGAGTTAACTTTCGTTAACACATGGTTATCCTTGCCAAAATATGATTTTGAGGAGCAAGCTCGGACAAGAAAATGGTGTAAAATCAAGGTTTAAAGATAAATCCCTCGGCCTGTAGCATTGAACTCCAAAAATGCCTTATTGTGGATTCTCTTATATGCGTTCTCTTTATAATTTGGTGGGGCAAATGTGGGGCAAAATGACAATAAAAAATCGCAAATGCTTCATTTTCAAGCACTTGCGATCTATCTAAGTGATCCCTACAGGATTCAAACCTGTAACCTTTTGATCCGTAGTCAAACGCTCTATTCAATTGAGCTAAGGGACCATTTTTCGTTTTTTGCGCTGCAAAGTTACTGCCATTTTTTGAACTGGCAAGCGTTTTTGCGAACTTTTTTTCAAAAAAAATCAAGCACAAAACCTAAATTGGCGTTATTACACACAACGCCAAAGGATTAGGCATAATAAAAATTTTCTTAGTTCAGGAGCCAGGTGGCAAGAGCCCAGATGACGAAAATCACCAGTGCAATGAATGTTGCAGCCCACTGTGGCTTATACTTCACTACATACAGCGACAGCTTGGGAACATCAGACTTACCCGGTTTCTCATCAGCGATAGCGAGCTTGTGCTCATCGATGGGTTCGATGGGCTGAGCCTCCTCCTTATATAAATATGCTTTCATTATTCTTTATATGCTTATCGTTTTTTGCGGTGCAAATTTACACCTTTTCCCGCAAATGGCAAAAAAGACTCCGTTTTTTTCAAAGAAAAGGAGCGAAATGCTACTGATTCAACATTTCGCTCCTTTTTATAAAATTCCACATCAAAGGATGTGATGAAACTCCGATTAAATACAGGATTTGAGGGTGCCATAATCTTTGTAATCCTCCGGCTGTTAAGCACCTTGCGGTCGAGGCCCGCCATTGAATACAGCACTTGTCTCGGCATTTCATAAAAAATTTGAAGAGTATCCCGATCTACTTTGATGTGGACAGTATTTCAAAGAGCTGTTGTCTTCGTTTGACACCGCAAAGTTACAACAGTTGGAACAAAGATGCAATAATTTGAGTCGTTTTTAACATAACTTTTTTCCGTAAGCCCTTTTTCGTGTTTGTTGCCTGTAAAGGCCGACTGACTCTTACCACACACGACGTGTTAATAAAAAGATGTGAAAAATGATGTGGGGTTGAGGGAATTTGTATACCTTTGCACACGAATTAGAACATCCATTATCATAAACGAGAAAGAATAAATTTCCAAGTCATGAAAGGTATTCATGTTACAAGTGAGATAAAACCGCTCAAGAAGGTTTTGTTGCACCGTCCTGGACGTGAACTGCTCAACCTGACACCCAACACTCTGGAAGAATTGCTGTTTGACGACATTCCCTATCTCAAGGTAGCCGAGGAGGAACATGATGCCTTCTCGCAGGTGTTGCGTGACAATGGCGTTGAAGTGGTTTATCTGGAAGACTTGATGGCCGAGGTGCTGGATTTGAGTGCCGAAATCAGGGAACAGTTCCTGCGTCAGTTCATCGAGGAGGCTGGCATATGTGCTACCAAATACCACAACATCATCTACAATTACCTCAACGGCATCAAGTCGAGCAAGGAACTGGTCCTCAAGACTATGGAGGGCATCTATCTGCAAGACCTGCCCCGCAACCCACGCGAGGTGGAAAACTCACTGGTCGATCAGGTGCGTGGCGACAGCCGCTTTGTGGTCAAGCCCATGCCCAATCTGTACTTCACGCGCGACCCGTTTGCCTGCATTGGCTCCGGCGTGAGCATCAACCGCATGTTCTCGGTAACGCGTTGCCGCGAGACCATCTACGGGGACTACATCTTCAGGTATCACCCCGATTTCAAGGAAGTGGAGCACTACTATGACCGCGACCTGCCCTACCGCATCGAGGGGGGCGACATCCTGAACTTGAACGAGCACACGCTCGCCATCGGCATCTCGCAACGCACTGAGCCCGACGGCATCGAGCTCATCGCCAAGAACATCTTCAAGAACAACGATGCTGCCATCGACACCGTGCTGGCCATCCACATTCCCGAGACGCGCGCTTTCATGCATCTGGACACCGTGTTCACCCAGATCGACCACGACAAGTTCACTGTGCATCCCGGCATCCTGGGGCCTCTCGAGGTCTTCAAGATCACCCGCGGCACCGATGAAGACGAAGTCAAGCTTGAGCGCAAGGAGGAAACCCTTGAGGAAATCCTTGCCGAATCGCTGGGTCTGGAACATGTCAAGCTCATCAAGTGTGGCGGCGGCGACCGCATCACAGCCGAGCGTGAGCAGTGGAACGATGGTTCCAACACGCTATGCATCGCTCCTGGCAAGGTCATCGTCTATGAGCGCAACAATGTGACCAACGCCATCCTGCGCGAGGAGGGCATTACCGTGCTCGAGATTCCCAGCAGTGAACTCTCACGCGGTCGCGGAGGACCACGCTGCATGAGCATGCCGCTGTGGCGCGATTAACGTATCATCAAGACTTATTTTAATACATTATAATATTTAATCTTTTAATACAATTTTACAATTATGCCAAGAAGTTTATCTGGAAGAAGTTTCCTGAAGTTACTCGATTTCTCAACCGAAGAGATTCAGTATTTACTCGAGCTCGCTAAGGATTTCAAGCGCATGAAACGCGCTGGAACTCCCCATAAGTACCTTGCAGGCAAGAACATCGTGCTCTTGTTCGAGAAAACCTCAACCCGCACCCGTTGCTCGTTTGAGGTCGCTGGCAATGACCTGGGCATGGGCGTTACCTACCTCGATCCGGGTTCATCACAGATGGGCAAGAAGGAATCGCTCGAGGACACCGCCAAGGTGCTGGGTCGCATGTTCGACGGTATCGAGTACCGCGGCTTTGACCAGCAGATTGTTGAAGACCTCGCTAAACATGCAGGTGTTCCCGTTTGGAACGGTCTGACCACCGACTTCCACCCCACACAGATGCTGGCCGACGTGCTGACCATCGAGGAGAACTTCGGCCGCTATAAAGGCTTGACCATGGTCTTCATGGGTGATGCCCGCAACAATGTTGCCAACAGCTTGATGGTCGTTTCGGCCAAGCTCGGCATCAACTTCGTAGCCTGCGGTCCCAAGGACAACATGCCCGACGCCAAGCTCGTTAAGACCTGCAAGGAGATTGCCAAGGAGAATGGCTGCACTATCACTCTCACCGATGACGTGAAGAAGGGCACCAAGAACGCCGATGTCATCTACACCGACATCTGGGTATCGATGGGTGAGCCCGACGAGATCTGGGCCGAGCGCATCAAGTTGTTGAGCCCCTATCAGGTGAACGATGCCGTGATGGCCAACGCCAGTCCCAACGCCATCTTCCTGCACTGCCTGCCCTCGTTCCACGACCTGGAGACCACCATCGGCAAGGACATCCACAAGAAGTTCGGTCTGCCCGAGATGGAGGTTACCGACAAGGTATTCCGCGGCAAGCAATCCAAGGTATTCGACGAGGCCGAGAACCGCATGCACACCATCAAGGCTGTCATGTACGCTACATTGAAGTAATTTAATCCAGTCCACCATGGTGAACTGGAGGTCAAAGATTAATGGTTAAAGGTTAATGAGTTATCACTCATGGACTTTAATCATTAATCTTTATAAAGCATCATTCATTAAAAGAAAAAAGACAACATATTATTATGAGCAAACGTCTTGTTATCGCCCTGGGCGGAAACGCCCTGGGTAAGACCCCTCAAGAACAGCTGGAGCTGGTTAAGGGCACAGCTTCGACCATCGTCGACCTCGTTGAAGAGGGCTATGATGTGGTGATTGGTCACGGCAACGGTCCTCAAGTGGGCATGGTGAACCTGGCCTTTGAGTACTCGGCCAATAACGGTGGCGGCACACCCGCCATGCCGTTCCCCGAGTGCGGTGCCATGACCCAGGGTTACATTGGCTATCACCTGCAGCAGGCCGTTGAGCGCGAACTCGCTGCCCGTGGCATCAACAAGCCCTGCGCCGCCGTGGTGACCCAGGTGGTTGTCGACAAGAACGACGACGCTTTCCAGAAACCCACCAAGCCCGTTGGCATGTTCTACAGCAAGGAGGATGCCGACCGCATCGTGGCCGAGACGGGTTACACGTTTGTCGAGGATGCGGGCCGCGGATATCGTCGCGTTGTACCGTCGCCCATCCCTGTCAAGATTGTCGAGTTGCCCATCGTTGAGCAACTGGTTGGACTGCACAGCGTGGTCATCACCGTGGGTGGTGGTGGCATCCCCGTTGTGGAGAACGGCCCTGGCGACTACGAGGGAGTGGCCGCCGTTATCGACAAGGACCGCGCCAGCGCCAAGCTCGCTCTGGACCTGAAAGCCGACATGCTGGTGATACTCACTGCTGTCGAGAAGGTATCCATCAACTTCAACAAGCCCGACCAGAAAGACCTTGACCGCATGACCATCAGCGAGGCCCGCGAGTACATTAAGCAGGGGCATTTCGCTCCCGGCAGCATGCTGCCCAAGGTCGAGAGCTGCATCAGCTTTGTGGAGAGCACCACAGGCGGAACAGCTCTGATCACCTCGCTGGACAAGGCCCGCGAAGCGCTGCAAGGCAAAACCGGCACACTGCTCGTCAAGGAGTAAGAGACCACTCTGGTTATAACATTTATCATGGTTGGATGCTTGATGCACCCGACCATGATTGTTTTATACGGCTCAAGAAAATCAGGTTTACTCCTAAAAAGAGCCGAGGCACATATTGTGCACCTCGGCTCGGTGGTATGACATTCAATAGAATAGACGGCAGGAATTATGCCTCGTCCTTCTTGATGATGCGACGCTCCTTAATGCGAGCCTTCTTACCGGTGAGACCACGCAGGTAATACAGCTTAGCGCGACGAACCTTACCATGCTTGTTGATGGTAATGCTGTCGATAAACGGAGACTCGAGCGGGAAAATACGCTCTACACCAATGTTGTCACTGATCTTGCGGACGGTGAAACGCTTCTTGTCACCCTCGCCGTTAATCTTAATCACCACACCACGGTACTGCTGGATACGCTCCTTGTTACCCTCCCTGATGCGGTATGCTACCGTGATTGTGTCACCCGGGAAAAACTGCGGGTGCTGCTTGTTTGTAGCAAATGCCTGTTCTGCAACTTTAATCAAGTCCATTGTCATATCATTTAATGTGTTAATAATCACTCCGCAATATACACAAGCCACTCTATTTCTTGTCAGAGATTACGAAAAGCGGGGCAAAGGTAGTACTTTTTCTTGAATTGACAATTAAAACAGGAAAAATTTCTTTTCGATTTCTTTTCAAGTGGTCAAAATCAAGTTGATGAGCATCGTCACGTCGGCCACATTCACCTCGCTGTCACCATTGACGTCGGCAATCTCATGATTCAACACATCCTCCTCGCCCAAGACCACGTGAATCAACAGGGTCACATCGGCTACATTCACCTCGCCGTCTCCATTCAAGTCGCCTTGCTGGCATGCAAACGTGTGGGTGTCCAGATAGGCGATGCGACGGCGCAACCAGTCACACAGATAGTCGAATTCCTCGGGAAATTCAAGCATGCGGTGCGAAATATCGCCAGTGTCGGACCAGCGCACAGCCTCACGGTCCATGGCACCGCAAGCGTCGAGGCGATTGTAGATGGCCGTGTAGCGCGCCACCAGACTATCGGGGTGCAATATCGTTGGCCGCAATTCCCGGTAACGCTTCTTAACAGCATCAAGAAAGCCGGCCATTCCCCTCAATCGGGTGAACAACTTGTTGCTTGAGAAAAGGCTCATTCCGCGGGGCACGTCTTCCAATTCGTTCTCGGGCTGAATGATGTCGGCATGGTAATAGCCTTCCATGTCGGCAAAATGCTGCCCCACTGTGGCGTCGAGATCCCACACGGCAAACGTGATTTTCTTGTCCACAGCACAGTCATAGCATCCATACACCATATTATTGCAGGCATTATCGATGCCGAACACCACCTGAATAAACAGGTAGTAATCAACCATTGCGGGGATGTCGAAATACTCGCAGGCCAGGCTGTCGAAATTGGACTGATTGCTCTGTGCCACAAATCTCACAGCATCCTGCAGCACCGAATAATTGGTAGGACACACCTCTTCGATATCGGGATATTTCACCTCAAAGCCCGACCATTCTCCCAAGGTGCTGTCGGCTGGGGATCCCGCCAGCGTGAACAAGGACTGCGCGGTGCCACCAATGCACTTCCACATCAGGCCGTGCATCTCGGCCTCAAGGTGAGTCGTGCCATCTTCATCCTGGACTTCACGCTCTGCATATTTCTTGAGTTTGAGTTGTTTGCGGTCAAGAAATTCAGAAAAGTTGTAAAAGCCATGGTAGTTCCCATTCATGTAAACCTCCACGTGAGAGCCGCGTATGTAGGGGCGGGCATTGGGTTGCTTGTCGGAATAGTACAGCTTGGTGCCAAAGTCGGCCCACAACCCATTGGCGGCATAGTTGCGAAAACGTATCATATCACGCGTACCGGCATCAAGGCGCCAATGGTTGTCGTTGCGCAGGCCAAAAAACGAGACATCCTTCTTGTCTCCATTGTCATCGACAAACTTCACATGGTAACTGTGCTTATGCACCCACTGCGAATTGGTTGATGCCCCTGCTTGCTTGATGCGCGCCTTGTAGTTCAACACACCCTGCCCGTCAGGGAACGTGATCTGCACCGGAGCCTCGACATAGTCGTTGCTGAAGGTGCCTGTGATGCACATGATGGGCAGATATGTGAAATGGATAGTGCTCTGATTGAGCGTGTTATTCTTCTTGAAGGTGAACGTGTAGCACGTGTCACCACTGATGACAGGAAAACTGGCCACGGTCGATACCTCCTTGCCGTCGATGGTCACCTGCGTCACCCCGCTATCAAAAACCACCGCTGCACTATAAGGCCTGCCGAACACATCTTCGGGCACCGTCAACATGTAGGTCTTGGTCAGTTTGTCATATACCGGTCTTGTCCCGCCTATCGACAACTGAGCCGTCAACGTCAGGGAGACCAGGAGCGATGCCAACAGCAACAATTGCCTTGCCTTCATGATAAATACTCTTTTATATAGAGCTCACAATTTGCTACCAACTGGTCATACCACTGCTGCCCGTAACGCTCAATGAGCGGCTCCTTAAGGAACTGATACAGGCGTATTCTCTCTTTGCGCCCCAACACCTCGGCACACTTGCAGATTTTCCAACGGTCAAAGTTCACGGCCTCGTAGCCTGGATACTTCTTGATGCGCACCGGATACAGGTAGCAAGAGAGGGGTTTACGCCAATTGATGCGGCCTTCACGATAGGCTTTCTCGATAGCGCACAAGCACATGCCGCCGCGCTCATAGGTGGTGAACACGCAGTTGGCACCGCCAACGAGTTGAGTGACCAGTTCGCCCTCGACGTCAACATAGGCAACGCCATGCACCTTGATTTGCTCCTGCGCCTGGGGCAAGAGGTCGTCCCACACATCAGGCAGGACTTCCTTGAGCCGCTGGTACTCCTGCTCGGTCAACGGTGCACCCGAATCCCCCTCGATGCAGCATGCGCCCAAGCAAGTATCCAAATCACAACAAAAAAATCGCTCCACCAGATCAAGGCTTACCAGTGTTCCGTCAATGTCAAACATTTTTACTTTTGAATTTTCAGTTGTTGGTTATCATTCATTCTCGACGAGTGCCGACAGGGCATGCTCCAAATCGGTACTCGACAAATTCAGGTGCAGCTCGCCCTTGTGGGCATAGGAGATGCGGCCTGTTTCCTCACTCACGACGATGGCTATGGCGTCCGAAGCCTGCGAGATGCCCTTAGCCGAGCGGTGCCTTAGTCCCAGATAACGCGGGATGTTGGTATCGTGTGACACGGGCAGGATGCAGCCAGCGCTCATGATTTTGCTCCCTGCAATGATGAGTGCACCATCGTGCAATGGGCTGTTCTTGAAAAAGATGTTTTCGATCAGGCGGGAATTGATGTCGGCATTGATCATATCACCCGTGCGCTCATAGTCGGTCAACGGTATATCGCGCTGCACGACGATCAAGGCTCCTGTCTTGGTTTTGGCCATGTTCATGCAGGCATACACCACGGGCAGGATCCACTTCTTCTCATCCTCGATCTCCGTCTTGCTCTTGAATAGTTTCTCAAATATCTTGAGTCCACGCCTTGAGCCAAGCTCAGTCAAGAAGCGCTTGATCTCGTCTTGGAACAAGATGACAAGGATGAACAGGCCGATGTCGATGAACTTGTCCATGATGGTGCCAATCAGACGCATGTCCAGCATCTTGTACATCACAACCCATGCGACGACAAACGCAAGCACGCCAACAAAGATGTCGAGCGAGCCCGAATCCTTCATCGTGCGGTACAGGTAGAACAGCATCGTCGCCACCAGCAGGATGTCAATCAAGTCCTTGATACTGAAAAGAGTGAAAATTGATGTTGCCATTATATCTTGTTGCAGTTATTGATTTATGTTTTCGCCTGCCTGTCGCATCAATGTGACGAGTTTCACGGCCTCGACCGCTGTCCCGACGTCGTGGACACGCAGGATGTGCGCCCCTTGCTCCAGAGCTATCGTGTTGATCACGGTGGTACCGTTCAGGGCATCGTTGGCAGTACAGCCCAGCGGTGTGTAAATCATCCGCTTGCGTGACACGCCCACAAGCAAAGGGACTTCCAGAGCATGAAACGCTTCAAGCCGGGCCAGCAACTCATAGTTCTGCTCCACGGTCTTGGCAAAGCCGAAGCCGGGGTCAGCGATGATGTCGGTGACACCCGTCTGTTGTAACCCGTCGATGCGCCGTGCCATCTCGTTAAGCACATCGTTGGCGACGTTGTCATATCTGGTCATCGACGCCATCGTCTCGGGTGTGCCGCGCATGTGCATCAGCACATAGGGGACGCGTAACCGAGCCACCGTTGCAAACATCTCATCATCCATCATGCCTCCCGAAATGTCATTGATGATGTCTGCGCCCCATTCCTGCACGCATCGGTTGGCCACATTGGCACGATAGGTGTCCACCGAGATAATCACTTCAGGTGACTCACGACGCACGACCTTGAGGGCCCATTCCAACCGACTCATTTCCTCTTGGGCATCAACTTGGTCGCTCCCCGGACGGGTAGAGCAGGCGCCCACATCGAGCACGTCGGCACCCTCGTCAACCATCTGCCTCACGCGGGCTATGAGCGCCCCTTCGTCGGCAACGCGGCTCCCCCGGTAGAACGAGTCGGGAGTGATGTTGATAATGCCCATCACCCAGGGTCGGTCGATGGTTACCAGCTTGCCGCGCACATTCAGGCTATAGGTCTTGAACGGTTGCATCATGACGTTTACCACATTTTAACTTGCAAAGATAATTAGATTTTCTGAAAAATGACGTACCTTTGCCCACAAATAACGGCAAATCAGACAGCATGGCAACATTGACTCAAGGCAGCGAACACAGACAGGCGCCAATCGGTGTGTTTGACTCGGGATTTGGCGGGCTCACCATCCTGCGGGACATCCGGCGGGTCTTGCCACAATATGACTACATGTTCATCGGCGACAATGCCCGCGCCCCCTATGGCACACGTTCTCGCGAACTGGTCTATGAGTTCACCCTGCAAGCCGTCAAGCACCTGTTCGCACAGGGCTGCCACCTCATCATTCTGGCCTGCAACACGGCATCGGCCGAGGCCTTACGCACCATCCAGCAGTACGACCTGCCACGCCTTGCCCCCGACCGCCGCGTGCTGGGCGTTGTGCGACCCACCGTCGAGAAAGTGGGCGAACTGACCCGCACGGGCCACATCGGGGTTTTCGGCACTCCAGGAACCATTGCCAGCCGCAGTTACAATATTGAGATTGAGGGAATGTATCCCGGATACATGGTTCATGGCCACGCTTGCCCCATGTGGGTTCCCCTGGTCGAGAACCGCGAGAGTGGCGGCGCCGGTGCCGACTACTTTGTCAAGAAGGACATCGATCTGCTCATGAGTGATTGCCACGACATCGACACCGTGATACTGGGATGCACCCACTACCCGTTGCTCATCGACAAAATCAACCGTTATAAGCCCGCGGGCGTGAACATCATCCAGCAGGGGCCCATCGTGGCCGAGAGTCTCGCCGACTACCTGCAGCGCCATCCCGAGATTGAACAGCACTGCAGCCGCGGCGGCTCCTGCCAGTACTTCACCACCGAGGATCCCGACCACTTCTCTCCCCTGGCCAGCGTGTTTGTCAACGAGCCCGTCAAGGCTCAACGCATCATCCTATAGACAAGACGCAACACGCAAAAAAGCCGCAGCATTAAGCCACGGCACGGATAGGCCAATAAAGCATTGGTCTATGTTGTCATCGTTTGTTAGTGCGAAGCTGGAAGGAGCGCATGGTGTAGAGCTTGTCACCGTCCGAGAAGCCGATCGAGAAGTCGGCAGTGCCGCTCTTGAGCTTCTTGGTGGCAATGATCTCGCTCTGGTAGCGCACGGCCTTGCCTGGACCTAACTCTTTGACGATGGCCGTTGGTGACAGATATATCTCCTTGGTACCGCTCACGGTGATAACGGGTGCGATGTCATATACATAGTCACGGCCCGTGTTGCGCATGATGAAGACGAGCTTGGCGTGCTCATTGGCATCCAGGGCGCGGTTGTTGTTCTCATCGACAAAGCGCAGCTCCTCGATTTCGATGCTGGCATAGGGGCTGTAGACATTGTTCTGGCGGTAGTCATCCGCGCCATACTCGTAATAGTAGTCCGATGAGCGGTAGTTGCCGTCCTGGGTTTTGGGGGCGGTAGCCGCAGCACCGATGATGCCACCCACTGCCATACCCACAACGGTACCCAAGTCACTGCCGCGAGGGCCGTCGGCAATGCCTCCAATGGCCGAACCAAACATTCCGCCTAATGATGCACCCGTGGTCGCACCATAGAATTGGCTCATCGACTGGCAACTCGACAACATCATCGCCGATGCTATCAATCCAACAAAAACACTTTTCTTGTTCATCTTTTCTTTACTGTTATCGGGTTATACTTCTTGCTGATTATTCGCTGTTAAAGAGCTGATTGCAATAATTATGCCAAATTGGCACAACAGCTATTTCTTGAGGTCGTCGGGCATGATGACCATCGAGGTGGCACACACATCCTCATCGAGCATAAAATCAATGACCAATGTTCGTCCTGCTGCAATCAAAGCTTTCTTGATCTGTTTCCAATCGTTGCCACACATGTCCGACAACTGCCGCAACCACATCCGCTTGGCATTATCGGTATCTTCGGTCAGGAGCGGGAGGAAGCCTTTGATTACTTTTGGAATCTGTAACGCGACAATTGAGCTATCGGCTCTGTTGGTTATAGAATAGACCGAAAAGCTTTCATCGGTGCCCACAACGGGACACTTGGAGTTAAACTCAGCCACCGCCGCATCCAAGTCCACAACGCCGACCTCCTGGGCAAGGGCCACTACTGGCAACAACAGCGCCACCAATAACATTAGCCATAATCGTCTCATGATGCGAATGCAATGATTGGTTAAACTATTCATGGGCAGCATCGAGCTGGTCGATAACGCCAGCTATCATGCCGTCAACGATGCTTCCACGATAACCCAATGCCATTGCATAGAGTTTGCAGATGGCCAACTCCTGCTCGTCGAGCTCGCCATCAATCATCATCATGGCAACCATGTCGCGCAGGTAAGCGAGCTTGGTATTTTCGTCCTCGGGCAAGGTGATTTGAACACTGTCGGGGTCATCAATTACCTTATTAAACTCGTCGGGTGTGATGTTCTCGCGAGAAGCGACAGCAAGCAACACGGCCAATTCAGAGTCGGTCAAGTGACCGTCGGCAGCAGCGAGCATCACAAGGTTCTTGAGTTGCCCTAATCGCTGGGCATTGTCATTGTTCTGGTTCATATCTTCAATTATTTATAGGTTATTGAGTGTTCTTGTGAGTGAAGTGTCCACCTCGCCCCTTCCCGATGGTGCGGCCGATGCTCTGGATCTTCATCCCAATGCACGAACGGCAGTGTATAGGCGTGTCGTTGACGCACACCTTGCCAGGATAGAGCTCATACAAGCGACGGTACTCGCCCTCGGTGACATTGGGCATGACCACGTTGGCCCCCGCTTGCAAAGCCATGATACGTCCCTGAGGATGTAGAGTTTCCATCGCGGTGGTCGCTGGAATGTTGATATCGGGCATGAGCAGGCGCATGACAGCCATGGTGCGCAGTGCCAGTTCCAGTGTGCCACCCTCCTCGGCAGCCAGTGGAGTATCGGGGTGTGGGATGAAGGGTCCAATGCCCGCCATGTCGATGCCGATATCCCTAAGGTAGAACAAGTCATCGGCAATCGAGGCGACGGTCTGTCCCGGCTGACCCACCATGATGCCAGAACCGAGTTCGTAGCCCAGTTCCTTGATCATGAGCAGGCACTCGTGGCGCCGTTGCCAACTCATGCCTGGGTTCAGGCGATGGTAGAGGTCACGGTCGGTGGTCTCAATGCGCAACAGGTAACGGTCGGCTCCGGCATCGCGGAAGGCTTTGTAGTCGGCATATTCACGCTCGCCGATGCTGAGGGTGAGCGCGACATCCAGCTGCTTGATGCGCTCGATAACACGGCACATGCGGGCCTGGTCAAAGTGCATGTCCTCGCCCGACTGCAACACGATGGTCTGGAAACCGAGCCCAGCCGCACGACGCGCGGTCTCGACCAGCTCGTCGTCACTCATGCGGTATCGCTTGACCTTGCCATTGCTGCGGCGAATGCCACAGTACATGCAGTCGTTGCGGCAGATGTTGGAGAACTCGATGAGTCCACGCAGGTGAACTCCGTCGCCCACTGCATCATGACGCACACGGTCGGCCTGGCGATAGAGCTGGTCGGCAGGTGCTGTCGTGAGCAACCCGATCACGGTGTCACGGTCCAATATGCGGTCTGTTGTGTCCAATAAAGATAATTTTGGGCAAAGTTAAGGATATTTCATGAAGAACATGTAATTTTGCCACACAAAACTCAACACCAAAGATGAAAACCATCCAAGAAATCAAAGACATGCTCTCGCGCAGCGAGGGTGAAGAGGCCCTCAAGGCCGCCAACGAGATTGTGAAAAACAAGGGTGTCTCACGCGAGATGCTTGCCAACGCTTACTATCTGCGCGGCAACGCCTACCGCCAGCAGGGCAATGTGCGCTTAGCCTTGAACAGTTACCTTGAGTCGATGGATCTCGACCCCGACGGTCCCGCTGCCGAAGCCTACCGTCACCTGCAGGAACTGCTCGACTTCTACAACAAGGACTACTACAATCCTTGATTCAGTTAGAAGTTAGAAGTTGGCATCCGCACATGGATGCATCAATCATTCCCACCTACAAGCGGCAATTTTTCTGGTGGGTCTTGAGGAGTTTTACCGCTTGGCCATAGGGACTGGTGGTAACGCTGACGAAATAGGCCGCCATGGTTGTGGTGTAGGTGTTCTTGTAATAGCCCTTGGTGAAAAGTTCCTCATCGGTGAAGCTGTCGGCAAGCTCAAGCATTTCCTCTTGTGTCAAGTTTAGGAGTCGTTTGGCATCCTCGAGTGAGGTTTCCTGATGCTTCTCGACCAGCATCTTGTCCATCTCGTAGTAGTTGCGGCGGTATTCATCGGGCAGATAGTCCCGGGGATGGCCCTCACGGATGTTTTGCACAAACTCTCGCATGAGCACCTGCCACTCGTGCAGGTGAATGAGCAGATCGCGCAGGCAGCGGTCATACTGCCAGCGCACACCACACTTCTTGGGGTCGGCAGTAAAGTCAAACGACGCCATCTTTTCATTATCACTCATCTTAGCGATCTGATCGCACAACTTGGCATATCCATCGGCCATCGTTGCCAACAACTCCTCTTTATTTTTCGGATTAGCCATAAAAAACAAGTTAATTCATTAATTACAGAGTTATCAAACTATCTAAATAAGAAGGCACAATTTTGAATATCAGCACAATTACCGAGAAAAGATACACGAGCATTAACACGAAAAGCGGTGCAATGAACCAACCAACCGAAATGCGGTTCAGCCCCTTGTAGCGCTTTGGAGGCTTATAGGTTTCCATCCTCTTCTCGAATCGGCTGGACAGATACTCGCTCCATACAATAAAAGGGATAAAAGCGAGTAGATATACCAGTGGATTACTGCAAATCATGGTCAACAATGCTATAAAGATCCATGCCAATGGCCAGACCATCATGAAATACATAACACCCGCAAAGTTAGAAGAGGCCCATGTACGTGTATTGAGCCGTTTCCCCTTCTCATGATGCTTACACAACCGATAATAGATGTACTTGAACATATAGAGATTACCGTATGCAACAATCATGCCATTAGCCTAATGACTATTCCTCGGCAGTGAGGTCATCATAGGTCTGGTACAAGAAGTCATTGTAGGGGAAGCGGGCCGTGTGCACGGCCTTGGCCTTATTGTACAACAACTTCTTGAGGCCCTCAATGTTTTGTTGCTTCTTGGCGCTGATGAAGACACAATTCTCGCCCATGCGTGCCATCCAAGTCTCCTGGAGTTCCTCAAGTGGGATGTTCTCGCGCTGGCGAGGTGTGAGGTCATCCTCATCCTTGGGGACATAGGTGAACTGGTCGATCTTGTTGAACACCATGATCATCTCCTTGTCGCCGGCATCGCACACCTCCTGCAGGGTGCGGTTGACAACCTCGATCTGCTCCTCGAACTGGGGATGCGAGATGTCCACCACATGCACGAGGATGTCGCTGTCCCGCACCTCGTCAAGGGTGCTCTTGAAGGACTCGACCAGGTGGGTGGGCAACTTGCGGATGAAGCCAACGGTGTCGGTCAGCAGGAAGGGCAGGTTGGCAATCACGACCTTGCGCACGGTGGTGTCGAGGGTGGCAAAAAGCTTGTTCTCGGCAAACACCTCGCTCTTGCTCAACACGTTCATCAGCGTCGACTTGCCCACGTTGGTATAGCCCACGAGGGCGATGCGGGTGAGTTTGCCTCGGTTCTTGCGCTGAGTGACCTTCTGCTTGTCGAGCTGCGCCAGTTTCTCCTTGAGCAGGGAAATTTTGGTCTTGACGATGCGACGGTCGGTCTCGATCTGCGTCTCACCGGGTCCGCGCATACCGATACCGCCTCGCTGGCGCTCAAGGTGGGTCCACATGCCTGCCAGTCGCGGCAGCAGGTACTGATACTGTGCCAGTTCAACCTGCATCTTGGCGCTGGCGGTCTGAGCGCGCTTGGCAAAGATGTCAAGGATGAGGCTCGTGCGGTCGAGGGTCTTGACCTTGACGGCCTTCTCGATGAAGGCTACCTGCTTGGGGGTGAGGTCGTCATCAAAGATGACCAAGCTGATGTCATTCTCCTCAACATAGGCGACAATCTCCTCCAGCTTGCCCTTGCCCACATAGGAGGTGCTGTTAGGACCGTCGCAGCGCTGCAGGAAGGTCTGTACGGTGGTGGCACCGGCAGTCTCGGCCAGGAATTCGAGTTCATCAAGGTATTCACGGGCCTTGGCTTCACCCTGTTGCGGGGTAATCAGTCCCACCAGGATAGCGCGTTCCTCGGTCAGTTCTATTTCGTTGATGCGTTTTTTATCGTCAATGAGTCCCATATTTCAGTTAGGAGTTAGGAGTGTGAAGTTAGGGGTTATACAGTGGGGAGGGAGATGCCGTCGAGCTGACGGTAGAGGTTGAGGGCATACACGTCGGTCATGGCGCTGATGTGGTCAAGGACAGCCTGCACCTGTTCAAAGAGTGTGGGGGCATGCACATCGTACTGCTGCGGAAACTTGCTCATCAGCAGTTGTGAATAGTTGCGCTCGGGGTGCATGACGGCCTCGATGAGTTTCTCGAGCAGCAAGTTGATGATGCGGTTACCGGCCAAATCCACGTCGACTACATAGCCTGCACGATAAAGCCGCTCGTGGGCCAAAGCACTGCAGGCCTGATAGGCTTTGACAAGCATCGGGTCGATATGGTCGATGAGTGACCCCTCGAAATGCCCTTCCATAATCTCGTCCTCATGGTCGGTAAAGGCCGCGGCACACTGTCCCACCAGCACTCCCACGATGCATGAACGCAGGTAGGCAATCTTCTCGTTGGGGTCGGCAACGCGCGCCATGTTCTCGCGCAATTGACCTTGCCGCACGCTGTCGAAAAAGCCAAGCAGCAAGTCTATAGTCTCGTCGGTGCCGATGATCTTGAGCTTATGGCCATCCTCGATGTCCATGATCTGATAACAGATGTCATCGGCGGCCTCGACGATATAGACGAGCGGATGACGGCAATAGTAATCCTCATTTATCTTGATAAGGCCCAACTCATCGGCGATGCGCATGAAGGTATCCTTCTCGGTCGTGAAAAAACCGAACTTGCCTTTTTCTCCGGCATACATCGACGAATAAGGGTATTTGACTACCGAAGCGAGGGTCGAGTAAGTCATGGCAAATCCGCCCGGACGACGGCCCTTGAACTGGTGGACCAGCGTGCGCAGCGAATTGGCGTTGCCCTCAAAGTGGATGAGGTCATTCCATTGCTCTTCACTGAACTTGTCCATGAACTCCTGCCCACGGCCCTCGCTGAAGTAGGCCCCGATAGTCTTCTCACCCGAGTGGCCAAAGGGCGGGTTGCCCAAATCGTGAGCCAAGCACGCTGCAGCGACAATCTCGCCAATGTCGCGCAGTTTGTCTACCCAAGGCTCATCCTGATAGCGCGGCATGAGGCGGATGAGCACCTCACGGGCCATCGACTTGCCCACGCTGGACACCTCCAAGCTGTGCGTCAATCGATTGTGCACCAGGATGCTGTCGGGCAGGGGGAAAACCTGCGTCTTGTTCTGCAGGCGGCGGAAAGGAGACGAAAACACCAGGCGGTCATAGTCGCGCTCAAAGTCGCTCCTTACTCCCCCACCCTTGTTGTCGTGGTAATGTTCAAGTCCTAATCGCTTGTCCGAGATCAATTGATCCCAATTCATTCGTTGCATAATCATTATCGTCAATTTCTGCACAAAATTAACAACAATCCCACAATTATCAAATTATAATTATCATTAAATGATAAAAATGGCAAATGCCATCTATTGATTATTCTCCTGCCGAGTGGCGGCCCCAATGGCACAGTCATCAAATAACCCTTTTCGGCAACGACATTCAAGGCACATTTATAGTCATTCTTCAACATTCATTCTTAAAAAAGGTTTTTAATGATTGTTGTAAGTGTTTTTGATGTATTTTTGCAGTTTGTAACCAATCATGATGATCATGGAGAAGATTGATGTGAAGATTGTGAACCGTGGGCCGCATGAAGTGCCGCAGTATGGGACGGCGTTGAGTGCTGGCATGGACCTGCGGGCGTGGCTCGACGAACCGTTGACGCTGCACCCCCTGCAGCGTGCGCTGGTGCACACGGGTATCTATATTGCTCTGCCCGAGGGCTATGAGTGCCAAATCAGGCCCCGCAGCGGCCTGGCCTTGAAGCGTGGTCTCACGGTGCTGAACACTCCTGGCACGATTGATGCCGACTATCGCGGGGAGATCGGAGTCATCATGGTGAACCTGAGCGACGAACCGCAAACTATCGAGAATGGCGAACGCATCTGCCAGATGGTGGTTGCCCGCCACAGCACCGTGCAGTGGACGCTTGTCGAGGATCTTGACGAGACCGAACGAGGCGCAGGTGGATTCGGGCACACGGGAACAAAATAGTGAACAGTTAATAGTGAACAGTTAACAGTTGATGAGACGACATTTAGCAATATTGGTCATTGCGCTTCTCGCGCTTACTGCCCTCGCCGGCAAGAAAGAGCCCGTCAAGAAAGCAGCATCCCTGGCCGACCGCCGTAAAGCCGAATACATTTTCATGCAGGCTCAAAACGAGAAGCTGAAAGATAATTTCGACGCTTTTTACGACCTGCTGAGTTATGCCCACGAGATTGACCCCGACAACACGGCCATCTCGTTCTACATGGGCATGTGCATGATACGTATGAACAACTCGACCAAGGAGCGCTGTGAACAGGGACTGGCACTGATGAAAAAGCACTTTGAAGCGCAACCCGAGGACTTGTACGAGACCACCTTCTACAGCGACGCCAACATGCAGTTGGGCCACCCCGACGAGGCTCTGCGCGCCCTCAAGCTGCTCAATGAGCACAATCCCAACCGGCTGGAACTGCAAGTGCGACTTGCCGAGGCCTATTCCCACAACGGTGATTATGCCCAGAGCAATGCGACGCTCGACAGCATCGCGGTCCTCTTTGGCGATGCTATCCAAATTACGGCGAGCAAGCTCAACAACTACCAGGCAATGCACGACAGCATCGGCGCCCTCAATGAGATGCGACGCCTGCTCAACAAGGCTCCGCAGAATGCCGACTACAACATCACGATGAGCAACCTGTTCCAGCACTACGGCATGAACGACAGTGCATTCTTCTACCTGGATCGAGCACAGGAGTATGAGCCCGAGAATGGCCTCATCTACCTGACCCGTGCCCAGTATTATAACATGGCTGGCGACAGCGCGGGATATGAGCAGCAAATCTATAATGCACTCACCGCCGAGCAGCTCGACGTCGATTCCAAACTGGGCGTGCTGCTGGGATACATCCGGCAGCAGCTGGCCAAAGAGGATACCACACAGCGCATCAACGACCTGTTCACAGTCCTCATCCAGCAACATCCACACGAAGCCAGCATCCACCAGCTGTACAGCGAGTATTTCTTTACACGCAACGATTACAAGAACGCCATCGAGCAACTGGGCTACAGCCTCGATGTCAATCCAACCGATGCCGAGGGATGGCGCAACATGGTCATCCTCAACATGATGGACAACAACTACCCGGCTGCCATCAAAGCATCGGAAAAGGCGATTGAATACAACCCCGACAACATTGACCTCAGGCGGTACGTGGCTGGCTGCTACCACCAGATGAAGGAATACAACAAGGCCATCGAGGTTTACCAAGACCTCATCAAGGCAGTGGACTCGACCGATGTTGTTACTATCGCCGAGATATTGACAGGCATCGGCGATGCCTACAGCGAGCTGGGAGACTCCACCAGCACCATTGCTCATTACATATTGGCGCTGGAACTTGACCCTCACAATGCCGGCGCACTTAACAATTATGCCTACTATCTTGCTCAACACGGCAAGGATCTGGACAACGCCGAGCGCATGGCCGCCATTGCCGTCAAGGACGACCCCGACAACGCCAACTTCATCGACACCTATGCCTGGGTCTTCTTTGCCAAGAAGGACTACAAGATGGCGCTGCTCTACATCAAGAGCGCCGTCGAGAAGGACGACGACAATCATCTGCTGGAGCACTACGGCGACATCCTGTGGTTCAACGACGAGAAGGAGGCCGCCATCGAGCAGTGGACCAGGGCCCTTGAGCAGGAGCCCGACAACGAACTGTTGCAACGCAAAGTAAAAAACAAAACCTATTATGAAGAATAATCGTCACACGACCCTCCTCGTTGCCTTGGCCGCAGCGATGATGGCGCTGAGTGCTTGCGGCACATTCAAGAAAGCGGCCACCGCTACACCTTCAGCCACCACGGGACAGACCACTCCTGCCACCACAACCGCCGACCCCTGCGATGAGGTAATCGCCACCCTTGGCAACTGGCAGACCATGCAGACCAGCGGCAACATTTCGCTCAAGGCGGGCAGCAGTTTCTCATCGTCAATCCAGATGCGCATGGTGCGCGATCAGGCCATCTACATCTCGCTGCGCCCTCTGCTGGGTATCGAGGTGGGACGCTTGCTCATCACGGGTGACAGCCTGTATGCCGTGGACAAGGTACACAAGCGTTACATCGCCGAGAAAGTCTCGCTGCTCACGTCGGGCATTCCGGTTACCGTGAGCGACGTGCAGGACATGTTCCTGGGGCGGCCCTTCTTCCTGGGGAAAGGCACCCTGAACGAGAGTTTGAAAGGACTTTTCACTACCGACGCCCAAAGTACCACCCTCACTCTCACGGCCAACGAGCTATATCGGGGCTACAGCTACGCCTTCTCGTTTGATAAGGCCAAGCGCATTGTCTCGCTCAATATCACCCCCCAGGGCAGCGCCACTGCTGCCTATCAGGTGCGCTATAGCGACGTCAAGTCCACCCAGGCCGGCAACATTGCCCACAGCATCAAGATCGACGCCAAAGTGCAGCGCAAGCAGCTCGACCTCTCGCTCACGCTCAAGGGCATAGACTGGAACGGCAACGTGAAGATTGACCGCAGCGTCCCTACCAACTACACACGCATGAACGCAGCCGACTTGCTCTCCATCTTCTCGAACTAAAGTGCCTGGCTCGCGGCGGCAATAAAACGGCAGTTCCTGCGTTATGTTATTAAGTAACATAAGACGTCAATGAAATCATTTTCCCGCATATGGTCGCTGATGGCATGCCTGCTGTGTGCCATTACCGTGTTTTCTCAGGTCAAGATCACCGGTACCGTAGTTGATGCAACCGGACAGCCCATCGAGTTTGCCACCGTGCGCCTGTTAGGCACAGCCGTGGGCACCAACACCGATACCAAGGGGCAATATGAGATGACGGTTCCCAAGGCCGATACCCTCATGGTCGAGTTCTCGTGTCTGGGTTACTCGACTGTGACCCGGCAGCTCGTTAAGCCCGAGGGAACGGTGACCATCAATCCCAAGCTCTATGAGAAAACACACGAGCTGGGAGAGGTGGAAATCACCGAATACCGCAAGCAGACCAACAGCATGCAGGGCATCGACGTGGAGATGCTCAAGCGCACGCCCGATGCCTCGGGCGGCAGCGTCGAGGCCGTGCTCACCACCATGGCCGGCGTGAGTTCCAAGAATGAGCTGAGCTCGCAATACATGGTGCGCGGCGGCTCCTACGACGAGAACAGCGTCTACATCAACGGCATCGAGGTCTATCGCCCGCAGCTCATCAGTTCAGGGCAGCAGGAGGGCATGAGCATCATCAACCCCGACATGGTGCGCAAGGTCGATTTCTCGACCGGCGGCTTCAGCGCGGCCTATGGCGACCGCATGTCGTCGGTGCTCGATATCACCTACCGCGAGCCCGAGGCATTTGAGGGCTCACTGGCGGCCAGCCTGCAGGGCGGAAGCCTGATGCTGGGCCACAGCACCACCCACTACAGCCAGATGCACGGCTTGCGCTACAAGCGCAACTCATCGCTCATGGGCTCGCTCGAGAGCAAGGGTGAGTATGACCCGCAATACTTTGACTACCAGACAAGCCTGGTATTCAAGCCCACCGACAAGCTGCGCATCTCGCTGCTGGGCAACGTGAGCATCAACGACTACCGCTTCACGCCCGTGAACCGCGAGACCAGTTTCGGCACCAGCGAGGACGTGAAGTCGTTCACCGTCTATTTCGACGGCTACGAGAAGGACAAGTTCCAGACCTACTTTGGCGCCGGAGCAGTAACCTACAAGTTCAATGAAAAGGGTACCGACCTGACGCTGCAAGCCTCGGGCTACCGCACCGACGAACTGGTTACCTACGACATCCACGGCGAGTATTGGCTCGACCAAGCCGGCCACGAGCTGGGTGTGGGCAAGTATCACGAGCATGAGCGCACGCGACTCAAGATGAACGTCCTCGACCTGACACTGCGCGGCAACATCGGCATCAATCACAACAGCATATCCTATGGCATCTCGATGCGCAAGGAGGACATCTATGACCGCTCACGGCAATGGCAGTGGAGAGACAGTGCCGGATACTCCCTGCCCCACATCCCCGATCAGGTCAACGTCATCTTCACCGAGACGTCGAGCAACGACCTCAACACCACACGCCTGGCCGGCTGGCTCATGGACACTTGGCGCTTCACGTCAGCAGCCGGATACTGGTCGCTCAATGCGGGTGTGCGCCTGTCGCATTGGAACTTCAACGGCGAGACGCTCGTGTCGCCACGCGTGAGCCTGGGCTTCGTGCCCGAGCGCAACGGCAACCTGTCGCTGCGGCTCGCTGGTGGCGTCTATTACCAGGCACCCTTCTACAAGGAATACAGGCAGCAGGTGATGGACTCACTCAACAACCGCAATATCCTGTTGAACAAAGACATCAAGTCGCAACGCAGCATCCAGGTCATCCTGGGCAGCGACTACACCTTCAGGGCGCTCGACCGCCCCTTCAAGTTCACAGCCGAGGCCTACTACAAGAACCTGTCCAACCTCATCCCCTATGAGATCGACAACCTCAAGCTCGTCTATAGCGGCATCAACTCATCCAAGGGCTATATCGCCGGCGTAGACATGAAGCTGTTCGGCCAGTTTGTCGAGGGCACCGACTCATGGATCAGTTTCTCGCTGATGAAGACCCAGGAAGACCTCAACGGCGTCAAGGTGCCGCGCCCCACCGACCAGCGCTACAGCTTTGCGTTGTTCTTCACCGACTACTTCCCCAACATCCCGCGACTCAAGTTCAGCCTCAAGGGCATCCTGAGCGACGGTCTGCCCACCACCGCGCCTCACCTGACGCGCGCCGACTCCTACGTCCGCCAGCCCGCCTACAAGCGTGTGGACGTTGGCCTGAGCTACGAACTCATCGGCAAGGACAACCGTCCCTACAGCGGTCTGTTCAGCCATTTCAAGGAAATCTGGCTCGGCCTCGACTGTTTCAACCTCATGGACATCAGCAACGTGAGCAGCTACTACTGGGTCACCGACGTCAACAACATCCAGTATGCCGTCCCCAACTACCTCACCCGCCGCCAGCTCAACGTCCGCCTCTCTGCCACCTTCTAAAAGTTCAAACTACTAATTTCGATGGCATCCCCATCCTGGCCTCACGCCAAGGCGCTAAGTTTTGCCGCATTATTGCCGGCTGTCATACTTTGTTTCGTCCGACAAAACGCAGAATGGGCCGTTTGAGGCTTGTTTCACTAACCCATTGTCACACAACATCCTCTTTCACTGACGACATCAGCCGGGGGAGGGGCGGAACTGTTAATGAGTTGTTAATCACCATTTGCTCCCATCACGCTGCAAATATAATGCCCCTAACCCACCGGGTCAAGGGCAAAAAGCAGTTTCACCAATAAAAAAGTAATTCTATGCCACGCCGCCGTAGCGTTGCTGGACGTACTCAAACACGGCGTCCTTGTAAGTGTCGATGCTCTCGTCGCTGTAGCTCGCGGGCAGCATCTCCCACAGGGTGTCGCGGATGGTGATGATGATGGCGGCCTTGGTCTCGCGCTTCTCGAACGGGTGATCCATCGTGGCCAGCTGGGTCTTGATTTTCTCGAGCAGCTCGACGGCGACTTCCTTGATTTTCTTGATCTCGGCCTTGGTGAGGTCGTCCTTCATCAGCAGGTCATACATCGACAGTTGCTCGTCATTCTCAAAGCCCTCGCGCACATAGCGCCGCTCCTCCTCGCTCAACTGCTTGGACAGGCCCATCAGTTCCTCAAAGATTTTCTCGATGGACGCGCGGTCCTGCTCCTGGTTGTAGGACTCGATGATTTCCTGGTAGCGCTCGTAGAAGTTGATGCGTGACGGATTCTGCGCCAGCATCTCGGCCAACCGCTCCTGCAGCAGTTCCTGAATATCCTTGAGCAGCAGGTTCTTCTGCTTAGTCTTGGCAAACTCACGCTGCAGCAGGTCAAAGTCAATCTTGCTGATGTCAAAGCGGCGCCCGCTCTCGGCTACAACCGAGGAGTCAATCTCCAGGTGCTCGTCGATGATCTCGTTGATGGCGACGCTCAGGTCGGTGATGTCGGCATGTTTGCGCTTCTTCTGCAATTCCTTGTAGATGGCCTCGATGGCGTCCTTGGCCTGCTTGCGTTCGGGCGTGATGTCGTCGCGGTCGAGGTATTTCCAGCGATTGAGCAGCGTGGCGGCCAGCGTGCAGTAGGATTTCCTGATTTCCACCGTGGCACACATGGCATCGGCAGCCGTCTTGAGCATGGACAGTTTCATGAAACTCTCGGCGTCGATCAGTTCTTGCAGGTCGATGCCGTGCTCCTTCAGGAACTCGCGGGTCATGGCGATGGTCTCATCCACGTTCTTGATGAGTTTCTCCTTGTCGATGGTCGGGTCGCTGCCCTCAGTGCCCTTGGCATTGGCGGTGTAGTCGGCCAAGGCCTGTTTCAAGGCTTTCACGATGCCGATGTAGTCCACCACCAGGCCGTTGGTCTTGCCCTCGGCGACACGGTTGGCGCGGGCGATGGTCTGCATCAGGGTGTGGGCCTTCATGGGCTTGTCGATATACAGGCACGACAGCGTCTTCACGTCAAAGCCTGTGAGCCACATCGCGCACACGAACACCACTCTCAGCCGCGAGTCAGGATCCTTGAATTCCTTGTCCAGCTCACGCTTCATCATCTTCTCGCGGTGCGGAACGATGTCGAGACCCCACTTGTGGAAAGTCTGCATCTCGTTCTGCTCCTGCGAGACGACCACGGCCATCTCGGTCTCCCGCATCCACTCCAACTTGCGCTTCAGCTCCTGGTACTCCTGCTGCGACGTGCATTGGGCCAGCTTTTGCTCTACTTCCTTGATTTCCTTCTGCCAGTACTCCTGCACATAGTCGTACATGCGCACGCAGGTCACCTTGTTGTAGCACACCATCATCGCATTGCCGCTGGTCCACAGGTCGCTGTAGTGCTTCACGAAGTCCTGGGCAACGATGCGCAGACGTTTCTTGGCGGTGAGCAGGTGTACCTCCTTGGCAAACTCCCGCTCCAGTTTGGCCAGCTGCGACGAATCCATATCGCCCGCCTCTTCGAGCGCGGCAGCGATTTCCTCGTTGATTTCGGGATTCTTGAGTTCCTGCAGGCGTTCGCCGCGGTTCTCGTAGTACAGGGGCACGGTAGCCTTGTCCTCGACAGCACGCTTGAAGTCATAGATGCTTACATAGCCGCCGAAGGTCCTTGCAGTGATGTTGTCGTTCTTGAGCAGCGGCGTACCCGTGAAGCCGATGCGGCTCGCCGTGGGCAGCAGGTGCATCAGGTTCTCGGCAAAAATGCCGTTCTGAGTCCTGTGGGCCTCGTCGCTCATCACGATGATGTCGTGGTCGGGGTAGATGGGGTCGGCCTTGGCGGCGGTGTCGTTGAACTTCTGGATGAGCGAGAAGACAAACGACGGGTTGCCCTTCAGTTTGTTGATGAGGTCCTCGGCACTCTGCGCCATAAATTCCTTGGATTTGGACTTGCCTAACAGGCCGCAGTTTTCAAAGGTCTCGCTGATCTGCTTGTTCAGCTCGTCACGGTCGGTGAGCACGACGATGGTGGGCGAGCCTTCAAACTTGCGCCTGATCTTCTGCGCCAGGAACAGCATCGAGTAGCTCTTGCCGCTACCCTGCGTGTGCCAGAACACGCCCAGCTTGCCCTTCACATACTCGCGGTTGCGGTACATCTCCACGGCCTGGTTCACGCCCAGGTACTGGTGGTTGCGGGCCAGGATTTTGACGGTTGAGCCGCCACTGTGGTCATAGAGGATGAAATTCTCGAGCAGGTCGAGGAAGTTCTCTTTCTTGCAGATGCCGCGCAGCATGGTGGGCAATTCGATGTTGCCCGCATCCTCCTCGGTGAGGCGTTTCCACTCGTGGAAGAATTCCCACTTGGAGTCGATGGTGCCCACGCGGGCCTCCAGCCCGTTGCTGAACATCACCATGGCATTGTGGTAGAACAGTTGCGGGATGGTGTCCAGGTAGTCGCGGTAGTTCTTGTTGAAGGCGTCCTCGACGGCCACGTCGTGGTTCTTCAGCTCCACGAACAGCAGCGGCAGACCGTTGACAAAGCCCACGATGTCGGCACGGCGCTTATACAGCGCACCCTGCACCCACAATTCCCGCACGCACAGGAAGTCGTTCTTTGCGGGCGAAGCAAAGTCGATGACCTTGGCGCGCACTTCCTCGGTCTCCCCGCCGGGCTTGACGCGCGTCACGGGCACGCCGTCGCGGATGTACTGGTACTTCTGCTCGTTGATCTGCATCAGCGTCTGGCTGCTCATGTACTCCGTCATGCGCTCAATGGCCTCGGTGACCTGCTGGCCGGTCATCCAGGGATTCAGCGACTTCAGGGCCTGGGCAAAGCGCCCCGGCAACAGCACCTGCTTGTAACTCGTGCGCCCCAGGGTGCCGTCCAGTCCCAGCACCTCATCCATGGCATACACCGCCGTCCACCCCAACTCCTTCTCCAGCAGTTCGGCGGCACTGGCCTGTATCAACTTATCTTCACTGAATTCCTTTGACATGATGTTTTCTTCTTTTTATAGTAGCTATAGATTCTATAGATTTTATAGTTGCTATAGTGTTTATTTTGATTCAAGTAGTTTTTTTAATCGGTCGATTTCGGCTTGCTGGTCGTTGTAGGCTTTGAGGGCGCGCTGCTTGAGGTCCTGGTAGGCGACTTGGGACTCGGCGAGTTGTTGTTGCAGTTGTTGCACGAGTTGTTCAAGCTCGGCGAGGCGTGCGTCCTGTTGCCTGCGGTAGCCTGTGCGGGCCTGGTGCATGCGTTCCTTGATGCCACCCTGGGTGACAAAAGTCCGCTCCAGGTTCTCCATGTACTTGTTCATCATGGCATCGACCTGATAGCACAGGGTGAGTCCCACATTGGCCATCTCCTCGGCAGTCCACCGCTGGAAATAGGGCTCATAGTCGGCAAGAGTATTGTGGACCTTGGTGAAATCCTGCATGGGCTGGAAGCGGGCATCCTCACGGGTCCAGACGTGCATGTTCCTCGACTTGAGATAGTCTTCATAGTCCTGGCGCAGTTCGCTGACGCTGCCCCTTGCAGCATTCAGCAGCCGCAGTTCCATCTCGGTGGAGGTCTTGCCGTCTTCACTGCCCTCGACGATGTTCTGCTTGCCTGAGCGGGCAGCCTGCACCATCTGGTCAACGGTGCGGTCGCCATATTTGGGCAGGAAGCGCTGGCAGAAGACAAAGGTCATCTGATAGAGCACCTGGGACTTCTGGTAGAACCACAAGTCCTGCCACTTGGGCACCCGGCGGAAGATACTCTGGAATTCCTCCTTATTGCCGTTGTGATTACTGTTGTTCTCGATACCGATTGCCATTTCCTATTATCTGTCAATGATTATCTATGCTGTCGATAATTCCTAAAGCATCTATTTCCCCGCTCATCAGCTTGGGCAGGAGTCGGTCTCGGGCCTCGCTGAGGTTGCGGATTTGTACCAACAAGCCTTGTCTTTGATTGAAAAACCTTGTAAACGGTTCAAATAATTCTTTGTTATTGGGAACAAGCAACTCGATAGAGTCAATATGCTTCTTCCCGAGGTGAGCAACAGTAGATCCTACAAGCGTTTTTTCAAAATACTTAATCGGTTCTTTAATTGCTTGGAACACAAAGCCTCTTAACTCTTTATCTTTTGGCCTAAACGAGCAAGCACGCTGAACGAGTAAGGCATTGCCGCCACTCCAACTGTTGATATGGAAGATTCCGTCCATTCCTACAAGAATATCACCATTTCTTACAACATATTCAGGTAACGCTTCTTCTGTCGTATAATCACTAGTGTAACCATCTGGAATATTTCTAATCCTAACGATGGGCATGCCTTTTTTATTACTGTTGAAGAGGCTGCCATCGAAGGCATAGCCATATTGAACGTTAACTAGTTCAATCAGTTTTTTCTTTTGCCAGGATTGGGGGAGGTTGTTGATGATGGGGGTGGATTGGTGGCCGGGGAAGCGTAGGTCAACAAACCATTCTTTGTAGAGTCGTTGTGCGGCTTCTTCGAGCAACTTGATTTGGCGCTGGTAGTTTTCTATCAGGGCATCGTAGCGGGAGAGAATGTCTACAATTCTTTCTTGAGTATCAACCGAGGGCAAGGCAATACTAATCGCTTCAACTTTATATATGCCCATTTTGGGTTGCGCAGCCCCTCCTGCAATCTTCTGCATATGCTCATAATAGTCATTTGAACGAAGAGTATAGAAAACATATTTTGAGTTGACCTCATGATCGAAATCTGTGAGACGAATCGCATTTTCTGTGAGATTAACCCCATCATATTGAGAAGTCACAAATGCTACTTCACCTATTGTTCCTGCAATCGTAACTATAACATCATTTGTGTTAACTATATACTTTGAAATCCTTTCTTTTACTTCATTAGAAATAAAAGCAAGATCCTCTCCATTGATAACACCATTTTTTATGTCTCGGGCTCGTATATATTTGTTCTCAGTTGGGCATGACGAGAAATCGGCACCTTTAGGTAGGCGCTTGCCACTTTTGATTGAGCAGATATCTCCCAATTTCACTTTTCTCCACTCGGTCATGCGTTGTCCTCCTCTAAACCTTGTTGCAGGCGGAATATTTCTTTCTGTTGTTCTATTTCACGGGCCAAAACATCTTTAGATGGCATATAGGTGAGGTATTTGGATGCATACATCTGTTGGTTCGTGGCAAGCGTTGAAAAGCGTGCAACGTCAGCGTTGGTTTCAGAACAAAGGATAATTCCAATGGTTGGGTTATCACCTTCTGTCTTCTTGTATGTATCGAAGAGTTTCAGATACATATCCATTTGCCCGACATCCTGGTATGAGACTTTTGTTGTCTTTAAGTCCACTAACACGAAACATTTCAGCAAATAATTGTAGAACACAAGGTCAATGTAGTAGTCATCATCTTCTGTGTGAATATGCATCTGGCGGCTAACGAGTGCGTATCCCTTTCCCATTTCCATCAAGAAGCGTTCCAAATGATTGAGGATGGCACGTTCGAGTTTGGTCTCGGTGAACGCAGCGTCTTGGTGCAACCCAAGAAATTCCACAAGCATCGGGTTCTTTATAAAGACCGACTTTTCACTCTCATAATCGGCCGTGAGCGTGTGCATCTCGCTGTGAACTTCTCCTTTATAGGGCAATGGCGTCTGTGCAAGGCGATAGTAGTACTGCGAGTCGATGTTGCGTTTCAGCGTGCGGTAATCCCATTGTTGCGAAGCAGCCTCCTGCATATACCAATATCGGGCCATCGGGTCGGCGACACGTATCAGTCGTTCGTAGTGGCTCCACGAAAGTTGCACCGGCAAGGGGTAGCCTTCTCCGAGAGATTCAGCCGACGTTGTCTGCTGAATTACAGATAGTCTTGATTTGAATTCAGCAGGCATTGTCTGCTGAATCTGTAACTCCTTAAATGTCAGATAGAATTTTCTGAAATTCCGAACTTGTGTTTCAGAGAATCCCGTGCCAAACTCTTCGGTCAGAGTTCGAGACGCTATTTCTATAACGTGCTTGCCATATCCGGCCCGTTGCTCACCTTGTTGCTCCTGCTCGACAATCCGTTTTCCGATAAGCCAGTTTTGTATCACTTGCATGATATTGGCCATGCGATAGCTTGTATCACGAGCATTCGCAACTATTGATCTCAGGTCGCTGATGAAACCTGATTCTTCTGTCATTGCATTTTGACTTATGTCACTCATTTTCTTCGTCCTCCCCGTTTCTTCGTTCCATTGATTCTTCAAACATGCGCAAATGCGACGGATATTCTTCAGGAACAATTGTCCTCAAGTAATTCAGATAGTTCTTGTAGTCGATGACAGCTTTTTGACACCCAAACTCCGCATATCCTAATATGTGGTCAGCATAGTTGAAGTCCAAACTGTTGATATCCTTTTCATTGGCAAACATAGCACGATAAAGCGCAGCGGCCTTGCGGTCATTGTCTTCGTTCTGCATATCCAACAGCTGCCCAATGCTCTCTACCATGCCTGACATTATTTCTTCTTTCTCGTTCATTTCAGTTCCTCCCATGCTTTATGGATATCGGTCATGCGTTGTCCTCCTTCCCTGTGATCTGCCAATGGCCATTTTTGTTGCTGCCCACGCGGACGATAAGGCCTGCTCTTTTCAGTTCGCCCAAGCGACGCTTGACGGTGGCCTCTGAAACGCCGATGCGTTGACCGTATTCAGCGTAGTTCAAGGTGCTGTCCTGCTGGATGGCCCGGTACAACTTTTCTTTTATCGGGTCAGAGAACGATTTTATCGGGTCAAAGGCGGACTTTATCGGGTCAGCCTCCTGTGAGCGCTTGAACTGGTCGATCTCGTGACTGATGTTGCGGATGTGCTCGTCGATCATAAACTGGCGGAATGGGATCAGGCTATCCTGCTCTCGAGCATCCACCAGAGCCTGGATGTATTCGGCCTTGTCTTCCTTGACAATTTTGGATGGTACCAGCCCAAACTCATATTGCAGATGGTTCATTACCAGTCGGGACATGCGGCCATTGCCATCCACCCAAGGGTGAATCGTCACCAGCTGATAGTGTGCATCAAAACTCAAGAGATATTGGCTGATGACATCGGAGGATGACATCAATTGCTGGCGGCGTTCGTTCAACAGCGTGCAAAACTCGGCCAAACGGGACGGGACCTTCTGGAAATTCATGTAGGAACGCCCACCAATGCCCGCCGTGACGCCCACCAGCCTCAAATCGCCCTTGGAAGCATCAAAGCTACCCTGTGCGGTATTGTATTGCCCTCCGGTATTCTTCATCACCAGGGCTGAGAGTCTCTTGAGCATATCGACCGAAAAATCGGCATGGTCGTGGGCCAACCTCATCGACTGCTCATAAGCCGCTTTCAGGTCAAGGTTCATCATCTGCTCTTGAATGGTGCGGCCCTTGGCCGAAATGCCCTCGTCAAACAGCAACTGATTCTCGATCTCGGTCACAGTACTGCCCTCGATGGCCGTGGAATGGGTAATGATGGAATAGAGGTAGAACTTCTGGTAGTCTATCTGATCGGCAATGCCCAATCTCTTGTGTTCGTCGAGCAAGCGCAGCAGTCTTTCTTCTTGAGTCATGATTGAACCTCCTTTCTGGTCAAGTCATCCCATGAGTTTAGGATGTCGGTCATGAGGGCGTTGGCCTCGGTGTTGAGGCGGGCGAGCTGGTCGTGGATTTCGGTCATGCGCTCGTGGAAGTCCACGCCGTCGTCTTCCTGCTCGGCGACGCCGACGTAGGCGCCAGGAGTGAGCGAGTAGTTCTTCTCCTCGATTTCCTGGATGGTGGCGACCTTGCAGAGGCCCAGCACGTCCTGATACTCGCCATCGCCGAATTTCTCGACGAGCCACTCATGCTGGCGGGCGGTTTCAAGGGTATCCTCGAGTGCGGCTAACTGGGTATTCATCTCGGCCTCGATGCGCTTTTTCTCTTTGCGGGGCGCGTCGGCAATCAGTTGTTTGGCTTCGGCCTTATGGCGGTTGATGGCTTCCTGGGCAGTGGCGACGGTAGTGCCGCTTAATGCCGCCTTGTAATCCTGCAACAGTTGGCTGTATTTCTCTTTCTCGCCACGGTAGAGGTGGACGATGGCTTGGAGGTTGCGCAGTTGCCACTCGCTCCACTCGTTGAGGGTGCGGTCCACGACGGTGTAGTAGTTGCGGGCATCGATAAAGAGCACCTTGTCACGGTTCTCGGGACGCTTGGCGCGGTCAAAGAACCACAGCGAGCACGGCAGCGAGAGTGTATAGAAAAAGTTGTTGCCCACACTCATCATCACGTCCACATCGCCCGTGCGCACGAGCTGCTCGCGGATGTCACGGTCCTTGTTGGCACTATCGGTTGCCGAACTGGCCATCACAAAGCCTGCACGGCCGTGGTCGTTGAGGTAGGCATAGAAATAACTAATCCACAGGTAATTGGCATTGCTCACCTCTTTCTTCTTGGCATTTACACCCGGCAGGCCGAAGGGCAGTCGTCCGGCTGCAAAGGTGGATTCGGCCTTCACCTTATCGACATTGAAAGGCGGATTGGCCATCACATAGTCGCACTTGCCCGCCAGGTTGTGGGCATCGTGGTAGAAAGTGTTGGCCTCGTCACCCGAGATGATGCGCCCGTTCAGACCATGCACCGCCATGTTCATCAGGCACAGCTGGGCATTGTACTCCACCTTCTCCTGACCGTAAAAGGTCATCTGGCTGTTGGCGTTCATGCCGGCGGCGTTGACAAAGTCGCCCGTCTGGACAAACATGCCGCCACTACCGCAGGCGGGGTCGAGCATAACGCCCTGCTTGGGTTCCAGCACGTTGACGAGCATCTTGACCAGTGACTTGGGCGTGAAGAAGACGCCGTCGTCGCTGGCGACCGCCTTTGCAAATTTGGAGAGGAAATACTCGTAGATGCGCCCGATGATGTCACCGCCCACCTCGTCGATGGTCTTGTTGTTGAAGATGCGCAGCAACTCCCGCAACAGGTCGTCGGCAAACATGGTGTAGGTCTTGGGCAACACGCCCGTCAACTGCTCGCTCTGGTCCTCGACAAGCTGCATGGCGTTGTTGACCGCCTCGCCCAGCGAGTTGATGTCGTGACCGTCCTTGCCCTTGAGGTGGGCATCCAGGATGTTGTCGGGCAGGTTGACCAGATAGTCGAACTGGGCCTCGCGGGGCAGGTAGAGCGCGCTCTTGGCAGCAAAGTCGCTCGCCTCGACAGGCATCACACGTCCGCCGCGCATAGGGCGGCCCTGGAGGATCTCGGCCTCGACCATCTTATAGCGGCTATAGGCATAGCGCAGGAACAGCAGTGCCAACACCGGCATGCAATACTGGCTGCTGGTCAACTTGCTGCCCTGACGCAGCAGATCGGCCGATTCCCACAATTCCGCTTCAAGTTTCCTGATATTGATCATAATAAGTTAAGATTCATGGTTCATACGCTCGTTATGTTTTCACGAGACGAGTTTTCATGGCAAAGGTAAACATTTTAAGCGACAAATCCTATGAAATGAAAAGTTTTTCGTATCTTTGCCATTCGAGATAATAACTTAAGAATTTATAACCAATCAAAAGTATTAAAATCATGGCAAAACCTTATGTGATCGGAATTGACATGGGCGGCACAAACACGGTGTTCGGCATCGTGGATGCACGCGGCAATGTGATTGCCAGCAGTTCAATCAAGACTGCAAAGCATAGTGACTTCAATGACTATATCGACGAGCTGCACACCGAGCTCTCACGATTGATCAAGGACAATGACGTTGAGGACAAGATCAACGGCATCGGCATCGGTGCTCCCAACGGCAACTACTACACGGGGCTGATTGATCAGGCTCCTAACCTGCCGTGGCCGACGCCCATTCCCCTGGCCGAGATGGTGACAAAGAAATTTGGCATCCCTTGCGTGATTACCAATGACGCCAATGCTGCTGCCATCGGCGAGATGACCTATGGCGTGGCACGCGGCATGAAGGACTTCATCATGATCACGCTGGGCACAGGCGTGGGCAGCGGCATTGTTGTCAATGGACAGATGGTGTATGGCCACGACGGCTTTGCCGGAGAACTGGGTCACGTGATCGTGAAGCGCACCAACGGCCGCGTGTGCGGTTGCGGACGCACGGGCTGCCTCGAGGCTTACTGCTCGGCAACGGGTGTTGCCCGCACGGCAAGGGAATTCCTGGAGCTGCGCGACGAGCCGTCGAAACTGCGCGACTATGACATCGAGGCCATCACGAGCAAGGACGTGTATGACTGCGCCATGGCCGGCGACAAGTTGGCTAAAGAGATTTTCAACTACACGGGCACCATCCTGGGTGAGGCCCTGGCCGATTTCACCAATTTCTCCAGCCCCGAGGCGTTTGTGCTCTTCGGTGGTCTGACCAAGAGCGGTGACCTGATCATGAACCCGGTTAAGGAAGCCTTTGAGCGCAACGTGCTGGGCATCTACAAGGGCAAGGTCAAGATTTTGATCAGCGAGCTCAAGGAGAGCGATGCTGCCGTGCTGGGTGCCAGTGCCCTGGGATGGGAAGTAAAGGATTAATACAACAGTTCATCAAGTTCAGAAAATGAAGAATATCCTTTCTATGCTGCTGGCTGCACTTGCATGCTGCTGCATGGTGTCGTGCAACGGTAATGCCAAAGTGGAGCAGGCCAATGAGAACAATGCACAGTCCACGACCTATAAGTTTGTCAAACAACTTGTGGATGGCGAACAGGTCAAGGAATTCCAGGCCAAGAATGACACCGATGCCTTGAACGAGTACTTCAAGCTCATGGAGAAGGTCATCATGGAGAATATCGAGAAGCATGACACGACCATGAAGGCAATGTTTGTCATCTCGCCCAGCGGCGACACGCTCAACACCAACCAGGAACTGCTGGATGCCGTGCTCAAGGATGTGCCCAGGCTCATGGACAGGCCGATGCCAATGGTTCCAGACATAAAGAACCGCCGCAAGTAAAGATATAGCCGGAACGGCTTCTAATCAGCAACATTAAACCCCGCGCCATGATGGCGCGGGGTTTAATGTAATATCGGGTATAAACCGCAGGTTGCGGATTATTCTTCAGCCTTGGGGGCCTCCTCGGCGGGAGCAGCGGCCTCGGCCACGGGAGCAGCAGCTTTCTTGCGGCTGCGACGGGTGGTCTTCTTGGCAGCGGTCTTCTCCTGGTTCTTGGCCTCGAGCATAGCCTCATTGAAGTCAACAAGCTCAATGAAGCAGGTCTTGGCGTTGTCACCCAGGCGATTGCCCAGCTTGAGGATGCGCGTGTAGCCACCGGGACGGTCGGCCACCTTAGCAGCGACGGTCGAGAAGAGTTCCTTGACGGCCTCCTTGTTCTGGAGGTGCTTGAAGACGAGACGACGCGAAGCAGTAGTGTCGTCCTTGGTCTTGTTGATCAGGGGCTCGGCATATATGCGCAGGGCCTTAGCCTTAGCGAGGGTCGTGATGATGCGCTTGTGCATGATGAGCGAGATGGTCATGTTGGCCAACATGGCATCACGGTGGGCGCTCTTACGGCTCAGATGATTGAATTTCTTATTGTGTCTCATCGTTAATTATCTTTATCTAATTTGTATTTAGTGATATCCATGCCAAAGTGCAGATTGAGGGTGGCCAACAGCTCCTCAAGCTCGCTGAGCGACTTCTTGCCGAAGTTGCGGAACTTGAGCAGGTCGGTCTTGTTGAAGACCACAAGCTCACCAAGCGTCTCAACCTCTGCCGACTTGAGGCAGTTGAGAGCGCGTACTGAGAGGTCCATGTCAACAAGTTTGGTCTTGAGCAGCTGCCTCATCTTGAGTACCTCCTCGTCAAACTCCTCGTTGCCATTGTTCTCGGTATTGTCGAGAACAATCTCACGGTCGGTGAAGAGCTGGAAGTGCTGGATGAGAATCTCGGCAGCGCCCTTGAGCGCCTCCTTGGGATGAATGGAGCCATCGGTGGTGATCTCGATCACGAGCTTCTCGTAGTCGGTCTTCTGCTCGACACGGAAGTTCTCGACAGCGGTCTTCACGTTCAGGATGGGCGTGTAGATCGAGTCGATGGCAATCACGTCGATGGGGTCATTGGCGTTGCGGTTCTCCTCGGCAGGCAGGTATCCCCTACCCTTGTTGATCGAGAGCTCGATCTGGAAACCGCAGCTCGGGTCGATGTGGCAAATCTCAAGCTCGGGGTTGAGCACCTCGAATGCGCTGAGCACCTTGCCGATGTCACCGGCCTTGAAGACGCTTTGACCTGAAACCTTGACAACGGCCTTCTCGGTGTCGGTGTCTTCGACAATGCGTTTGAGGCGCACCTTCTTGAGGTTGAGAATCATGTTGGTCACATCTTCCTTCACCCCGGGAATGGTGGCAAACTCATGCTGCACGCCGTCGATGCGGATGCTGCAAATCGCAAAGCCTTCAAGTCCCGAGAGCAGGATGCGGCGCAACGCATTACCGATCGTAACGCCATAACCAGGCTCCAAAGGCCGGAACTCGAACCTGCCGAACGAATTGTCGGCTTCCAACATCAAGACTTTGTCGGGTTTCTGAAATGCTAAAATAGCCATGGATAAAAATTTTACTGTTTAGAATACAACTCGACGATCAACTGCTCCCTGATGTTCTCAGGAATGTCTTCACGAACAGGCATGTGCAGGAGCTTACCGCCCTTCACATTCTCGTCCCATTCGATCCAGGGATACTTGCTGTGGTTGAAGCCAGCGAGAGCGTCTTGGATGACCTCAAGCGACTTGGACTTCTCGCGAACAGCAACAATCTGACCCTCGCTCACCGAGTAGGAAGGGATGTTCACAACCTTGCCGTCAACGGTGATGTGACGATGGAGCACGAGCTGGCGAGCAGCAGCACGGGTGGGAGCAATACCCAGACGGTAAACCACGTTGTCGAGCCTTGCCTCAAGGAGCTGCAGCAGCACCTCACCAGTAACGCCCTTCATGCGGGAAGCCTTGTTGAACAGGTTGCGGAACTGACGCTCAAGCACACCGTAGGTGTACTTTGCTTTCTGTTTTTCGCGAAGCTGCGTGCCGTACTCCGACATCTTGCGGCGACGGTTGGCACCATGCTGGCCTGGGGGATAGTTCTTCTTGGCAAAGTACTTGTCTTCACCGAAGATGGGCTCACCCAACTTGCGGGCAATCTTAGATTTTGGACCGGTGTATCTAGCCATAGTCTTTTTCTTAATTAATAATAAACATTGTGAATTGGAATCGCTTCAGTGCAGCCGCGATTGCAGAGAGGTCGTTAAAAAATGCAATCCATTCACTGATAGAGATTCGCGAAAAAATAATTGGTGAATAAAAATCGTGTTAAAACAGTTTTGTGCTCGAGGGAAGCGCCTAAATCGCTTAGACCCTTCTTCTCTTGGGAGGACGGCAACCGTTGTGGGGCAGCGGTGTGACGTCGATGATCTCGGTAACTGCGATGCCGGCACCATGGATGGTGCGGATAGCGGACTCACGTCCATTACCCGGACCCTTAACATAGGCCTTCACCTTGCGCAGACCCAGGTCATAAGCGACCTTTGCGCAATCTTCGGCTGCCATCTGTGCGGCATAGGGGGTGTTCTTCTTGGAACCACGGAAACCCATCTTGCCAGCCGATGACCAGGAGATTACCTGTCCCTCACCATTGGCGAGGCACACAATGATGTTGTTGAAGGAAGAATGCACGTGCAGTTGACCAATACCGTCAACACGAACGACTCTCTTCTTAGCTGCGACTGTCTTTTTAGCCATAATTCAATAATGTTATTTAGTAGCTTTCTTCTTGTTAGCAACAGTTTTCTTGCGGCCCTTGCGGGTACGGGCATTGTTCTTGGTGCTCTGGCCGCGAACGGGCAGACCATTGCGGTGACGGATGCCGCGATAGCAACCGATGTCCATCAATCGCTTGATGTTCATCTGCACCTCGCTGCGCAGGTCACCCTCTACCTTGTATTCGTTACCGATTACCTCACGCACGGCGGCTGCCTCGGCATCGGTCCAATCCTTTACTCGCGTGTTCTCGTCGACACCGGCCTTCTTGAGGATCGTGGCGGCTGAGCTGCGCCCGATACCAAAGATGTAGGTCAAGGCGATGACGCCGCGCTTGTTTTGGGGAATATCAACCCCGACAATTCTTACTGCCATATATTTAATTCAAAAATTTTTGCAAAGTTAATACTTTTTTTATCCCTGACGCTGCTTGAACTTGGGATTTTTTTTGTTAATCACATACAGGCGCCCCTTGCGACGTACAATCTTGCAGTCTTCATTGCGCTTCTTGATAGATGCTCTAACTTTCATAATGATATTCTGGTTTTGTTATTTGTATCGAAATGAGATTCTTCCTTTAGACAAATCGTAGGGCGACATCTCAACGCGCACCTTGTCACCGGGCAGGATCTTGATGTAATGCATGCGCATCTTGCCACTAATGTGAGCGGTGATCTGGTGACCGTTCTCGAGTTCAACGCGGAACATAGCGTTGGACAAAGCCTCAACGATTGTGCCGTCTAATTCTATTGCTGTCTGTTTAGCCATATAAAACCTTGTATTAACGATTACTGTCTTTTATAAAACGTCAACTCAATCTCTCTCATTAGATGAACCTGTCACCCAGCACCTCCTTGATGCCTTCAAAGGAGGACAGGATGTCCGGCTTGCCATGATGGATGGCGATAGAGTGCTCAAAATGTGCACTGGGCTTGCGGTCGCGAGTGCGGGTAGTCCAACCGTCACGCTCGGTGATGATGTTCTTGCCTCCCATGTTGATCATGGGTTCGATGGCAATCGTCATGCCGTTGCGCAACAACGGACCCGTGCCGCGGCGGCCATAGTTGGGCACCTCGGGATCCTCGTGCAGCTTGCGGCCCACACCGTGTCCTGTCATCTCGCGCACGACGCCATAGTTGTGGCGCTCGCAATAGACCTGGATGGCGTTGGCAATGTCGCCGATGCGGTTGCCGGGCACGGCGTGCTCGATGCCCACATAGAGCGACTCCTTGGTGACACGCAGGAGTTGCTTGACCTCCTCGGACACCTCACCGACACAGAAGGTGTAGGTGCTGTCGCCGTTGAACCCCTCGGGGGTGACGGCACCGCAGTCACACGACACGATGTCGCCATCCTCGAGAACATAGTTCGACGGGATGCCATGCACCACCACCTCGTTGACCGAGGTGCAGAGCGTGGCGGGAAAGCCATACAGTCCCTTGAAACCGGGAGTGCAGCCTTGAGAACGGATATATTCCTCAGCAACTTGGTCGAGACGGCGCGTGGTCACACCGGGCTTGACCCACTTGGCCACCTCGGCCAGCGCGCCTGCCACGACTTGGTTTGCCCTGCGCAAATTCTCGATTTCCTCGTCTGTCTTGAGATATATCATTGTTGCGATTGAATCTTTTCTCGTTTAAAGCCAGTAAACGTTACTTAGCGGGAACGGCCCTTGATTTTACCGGACTTCATCAGACCATCATAGTGGTGCATCATCAGGTGGGTCTCGATCTGCTGCAGGGTGTCAAGAACGACACCAACGATGATCAGCAGCGAGGTTCCGCCAAAGAACTGGGCGAACTGCTGGTTGACGCCAAAGTAGCGGGCAAATGCCGGCAGGATGGCGACGATACCCAGGAACAGCGAACCCGGCAGGGTGATGCGCGACATGATCGAGTCAAGATACTCGGCGGTCTTCTTGCCGGGCTTGATGCCAGGAATGAAACCGCTGTTCTTCTTCATCTCCTCGGCCATCTGGGTGGGACGCACCGTGATGGCGGTGTAGAAGTAGGTGAAGGCGACAATCATGATGAAATATACCACATTGTACCAGAAACCGTTCATGTCACCAAAGGTGCGCGAGAGCGAACCCAGGAAGCCCGAATCATTCTGACGGGCACCAAAACCGGCGAGGGTAATGGGAATGAACATGAGGGCCTGTGCAAAGATGATAGGCATCACATTAGCGGCATTGACCTTCAGGGGGATGTACTGGCGAGCACCGCCATACTGCTTGTTGCCGACAATGCGCTTGGCATACTGCACGGGCACCTTGCGGGTACCCTGGGTGAGCATGACAGCACCTGCGGTAACGGCGAACAGGATGACAATCTCGACCAGGAACATCACCAGACCACCTTGAGCGGTGTTCAGGCGACCGGTAAACTCTTGAACGATGGCACCAGGGAAGCGGGCAAGAATACCCACCAGGATGATGATGGAGATACCATTGCCGATACCCTTGTCGGTGATCTTCTCACCAAGCCACATAATCAACATCGCACCAGCGGTGAGCACGATTGACAGATATATCATCGTCATGCCCGAGATGTGGGCGTGACCACCGGCAGCGTTAACCTGGTACTGAAGGTTCATCAGGTAGGCAGGAGCCTGGACCAGAAGAATGGCCACAGTGAGGTAACGGGTGTACTGATTGAGCTTCATGCGGCCGCTCTCGCCCTCGCGTTGCATCTTCTGGAAGCTCGGCACTACCATACCCATCAATTGGATAACGATAGAGGCGGTGATGTAGGGCATGATACCCAATGCGAAGATCGAGGCCTGGCCGAATGCACCACCCGAGAACATGTCGAGCAGCTGCATCAGACCGCTGTTGGTGAAGTTGCGCATGGCTTCCAAGTCGCTCGGGCTGATTCCCGGCAGGACCACGTGACAGCCAAAGCGATAGATCACAATGAACAGGAACGTGGTGATGAGGCGCTTGCGCAGGTCCTCAATCTTCCAGATGTTTTTTAATGTTTCAATGAGTTTCATCGTCGGGTTAGAGTTTTACGATTGAGCCACCGGCAGCGGTGATAATCTCCTCGGCCTTTTTGGAGAAGGCATGGGCTTCAACCTCAATCTTATGGTTGAGCTGACCTTGGCCCAAAATTTTAACAAGTTGGTTCTTACGCACCATACCAGCCTGGATCAGGTCGGCAACGGTGATTTTTTCGAGACTATTCTTCTCGGCGAGCATCTCAAGCACAGCAACGTTGATAGCCTTGTACTCTACACGGTTGATGTTCTTGAAACCACCCTTGGGGACACGACGCTGCAGGGGCATCTGGCCGCCTTCGAAGCCGACCTTCTGCTTGTAACCCGAGCGTGACTTTGCACCCTTGTGACCACGAGTCGACGTGCCGCCCTTGCCCGAACCGGGACCACGGCCAATGCGACTTTTCTTCTTATTTGAACCTACAGCAGGTTTTAAATCATGTAATTCCATAATGTTGTTTCTTGTTTTTTCGAAGTTAAGAATTAATCAACATTGGTGACTTCCACCAGATGACGAACAGCGTTGACCATACCCAGTACCTGAGGCGTAGCCTCGAGGGTAACAGTGTGGTTCAGTTTCCTCAGACCCAGAGCGTCGAGGGTTCTCTTTTGGCGAGCCGGACGATTGATGCGGCTTTTCACTTGTTTAATCTGTATCTTTGCCATGACTGTAAACAAATTCAATTAACCGTTAAACACCTTGTCCACGCTGATGCCGCGATAGTGAGCCACGGTGGCCGGGCTGCGCATCTCGTCGAGAGCCTTGAGGGTAGCCTTCACCAGGTTGTGGGGATTGCTCGAACCCTTGGACTTACAAATAACATCGGTTACACCCACCGTCTCAAAGACGGCACGCATAGCACCACCAGCCTTCACACCGGTACCGGCGCTGGCGGGCTTCATGATGATGCGGCTGCCACCGTACTTGGTGACTACCTCATGGGGAATGGTGCCCTTGTGAACGGGGACCTTGATCAGGTTTTTCTTAGCCACCTCGGTGCCCTTGGCGATAGCGGTGGTGACCTCATTGGCCTTACCCAAACCGTAGCCGATAACACCGTTGCCGTCGCCAACGACGACGATGGCGGCGAAGGTGAACGTGCGACCACCCTTGGTAACCTTGGTGGTGCGGTTGATGGCTACCAGACGCTCCTTCAGCTCGGCGTCGGCGGCAATCTTTACTCTATTATTTTTCTTCAACATGATGATTCTTAAAATTTAAGTCCGCCTTTGCGTGCGCCGTCGGCCAACGATTTAACTCTACCATGGAACAGGAAGCCATTGCGGTCAAACACAACAGTGCTGATGCCAGCCTCGAGGGCTTTCTTGGCAACGGCCTCGCCCACCTTAGCGGCGATCTCGCTCTTGTTGCCCTCGGTGATCCCTTTCGAGGATGCCGAGCACAGGGTATTACCAGCGACGTCGTCGATGACCTGGGCATAAATTTGCTTGTTGCTGCGGAAGACACACAGCCTGGGACGCTCCGCAGTGCCACTGATGCGGCCACGGATGCGAGCCTTTATCTTGTTTCTTCTATCTTTCTTGGATATCATAGTGTTTCCTTTCTACTTAATTATTTGGCAGCTGCCGTTTTACCAGACTTACGACGAATGACTTCGCCAACAAACTTAACACCCTTACCCTTGTAAGGCTCAGGCTTGCGGAACGAGCGGATCTTGGCACAGATTTGGCCAAGGAGCTGCTTGTCGCACGACTCGAGGGTGATGAGCGGGTTCTTGTTACGCTCGGTCTTGGCATCAACCTTGACCTCGGGCGGCATCTTCAAGTAGATGGCGTGTGAATAACCGAGGGCCAGCTCAAGGACTTGTCCGTTGCTGGTGGCACGGTAACCAACGCCGACGATTTCCAGTTCTTTCTTGAAACCCTCGCTCACGCCGACAACCATGTTGTTGATCAGCGCACGGTACAGACCGTGCTGAGCGCGTGACTCACGCTCGTCGTTGGGGCGGGTCACCTTGATTTCATTGTTCTCGACCTCCACGGTGATGTCGGGGTTCAGGGTCTGCTTGAGCTCGCCCTTGGGGCCCTTCACGGTGAGGACATTGTCTTTCTGCTCAACAGTCACGCCAGCGGGGATGGCGATGTGCAATTTACCAATTCTTGACATAGCTTGAATCCTCCATTAATAAACGTAACACAATACTTCGCCACCAATCTTCTGGTTCTTGGCCTCCTTGTTGGTCATGACACCCTTGGAGGTCGAGATGATGGCAATACCTAAACCATTGAGCACGCGCGGCATGTCCTTGTAGCCAGTGTACTGGCGCAGGCCAGGCCTTGAAACGCGGGTGAGGCACTTGATGGCGCTAACGTGGTCGACGTTGTCGTACTTGAGCGCGATCTTGATGGTGCCACGGGGAGAGTTCTCCTCCTCGATGAACTTGTAGTTCAGGATGTAACCCTGGTCGAAGAGAATCTTGGTAATCTCCTTTTTGAGCTTGGAAGAAGGGATTTCAACGACACGGTGCTGTGCCTTGATCGCATTCCTCAATCTTGTCAGATAATCTGCAATTGGATCTGTCATTATTGTGAAGTTGTTTAAATTGATTCGACCTTGTCGAACAATATTTAATACTGTAATTTATTGTTTAAAAAGATAATGTGGTAGAAATTACCAGCTGGCCTTGCGCACGCCGGGGATGAGACCGTTGGAAGCCATCTCGCGGAAGTTGATGCGGGAGATTCCGAACTGACGCATGTAACCCTTGGGACGACCCGACATCTTGCAGATGTTGTGCAGGCGCACGGGAGAAGCGTTGCGGGGAAGCTTCTGCAGAGCCTCATAGTCACCAGCAGCCTTCAGGGCGGCACGCTTGGCGGCATACTTGGCTACGAGGCGCTCACGCTTGGCCTGACGGGCTTTCATTGATTCTTTTGCCATAATTTAACTCTCAATTATTTGTTGTTAAAGGGAATTCCGAACTCCTTGAGCAGTGCATAGCCCTCCTCGTCGGTCTTGGCAGTGGTGACAAAGGTGATGTTCATACCGGTCATCTTGGTCACGTTGTCGATGTTGATCTCGGGGAAGATGATCTGCTCGGTCACGCCTACGGTGTAGTTACCACGGCCGTCGAGCTTGCCGTTCACACCCTTGAAGTCGCGGATACGCGGCAGGGCGATGCGGATGAAACGCTCCATGAACTCGTACATGCGGTCACGGCGCAGGGTCACGCGGACACCAATCGGCATCTTCTTGCGCACCTTGAAGTTAGAAATATCCTTCTTGGACAAGGTCTGCACAGCCTTCTGGCCGGTGATTGCGGTGAGCTCGTTGATAGCGGTCTCGATGATCTTCTTGTCCTGGGTAGCGTCGCCCAGACCCTCGTTGAGGACGATCTTGACCAGACGCGGAATCTGCATCGGCGTGCTGTAGTTGAATTGCTTCATCAATGCGGGAGCAATCTTCTCGTCATATTGTTTCTTCAGCGTGGTACTCATTACTTGATCTCCTCTCCAGATTTTTTAGAATAACGAACTTTCTTGCCATTCTCGTCCATCCTGAAACCCACACGGGTGGGCTTGGGGTCACGGCCGCTCTTGGGGTCGATGACTGCCAGATTGCTCAGGTGGATCGGCGCTTCCTTCTTGATAATGCCTCCCTGGGGGGCACTTGCATTGGGCTTCGTGCTCTTGGACACGATGTTCACACCCTCGACAATAGCCTTGCCCTCTTCGCGCAGGATATTGAGCACTCGGCCGGTCTTGCCCTTGTCGTCGCCAGCGAGTACATAGACGGTGTCACCCTTCTTGATTTTTAACGTAGCCATATATAGTTTATTGCTATTTTAAAATTGTGATTAAAGAACCTCGGGAGCGAGCGAAACGATCTTCATGTTGGTGGCACGCAGCTCACGAGCCACGGGGCCGAAGATGCGCGTTCCGCGCAACTCACCGGTATTAGTGAGCAATACACAGGCATTGTCGTCAAAGCGGATGTAGGAACCGTCCTGGCGACGGATTTCCTTGCTCGTGCGAACGACGACAGCCTTGGAAACGGTACCCTTCTTCACCTCCGAAGCAGGGATTGCCTTCTTGACGGTGACAACAATCACATCACCCACCGAAGCATAGCGTCGGCCAGAGCCGCCCAGCACCTTGATGCAGAGGACTTCCTTAGCGCCGCTGTTATCGGCAACTGTCAATCTACTTTCAGTCTGTATCATAATAAATAATTACTTGGCTTTTTCGATGATTTCAACTAATCTCCACCTCTTGGTCTTGCTCAACGGGCGGGTCTCCATCAGGCGAACGGTGTCGCCAACGTTGCACTCGTTGTTCTCGTCATGAGCGTGGTACTTCTTTGTCTTGTTGACAAACTTGCCATAGATTGGGTGTTTCTCCTTCCACTTGATGGTCACAGTGATGGTCTTGTCACCCTTGTTGCTGGAAACAACCCCAATTCTCTCTTTTCTTAAATTACGTTTTTCTTCCATTGTAGTGGTCGTTGTTGGGATTATTTGTTCTTGAGTTCGCGTTCACGGATCTCGGTCTTGATGCGAGCGATGAGCTTCCTGTCCATCGTGATCTTGGCCGGATTATCGAGCGGAGAAATCTGGTGCTGGATCTTTTCCTGGACGTACTCCTTTTGAACCTGGTCAAGGCGATCCTGCAATTCCTTATCGGTCAGTTCCTTGATATTTTCCTTTTTCATAATCTGGTCAAAATATTAAACGAGTTGAGTGGGATCATAGTCGCGACGAACGACAAACTTAGTAGCCACGGGCAGCTTCTGGGCAGCAAGGCGCAGGGCTTCCTTGGCAATATCATAGCTCACACCGTCGACCTCGATGAGGATGCGACCGGGATGAACGGGAGCGACGTAACCTGCAACATCACCTTTACCTTTACCCATGCGGACATCGGCAGGCTTGCGGGTGTAGGGCTTGTCGGGGAAAATGCGGAGCCAGATCTGACCCTGACGCTGCATGTAGCGCGTCACGGCAACACGAGCAGCCTCGATCTGACGGGCGGTGATCCACTTGCTCTCGAGAGTCTTGATTCCAAAGGAACCAAACGCGAGCTGGTTACCACGCTTGCTGTACTGGCGAGGATGCCCATCACTGGGGCGGCGGTATCTTAATCTTTTAGGTTGTAACATTTTAAATTTCGTTTTTTAAAGTCACACTTCAATTGCTGGTTGTGACTGGGTTTAACGATTGTTGTTTCTCTTGCCACCGCGGAAACCACGACGCTCGCCGCGCTCTCCACCACGACCGCCGCCACCGCGACGCTCGCCGGCATTGTTGGCAAAGTTGGGAGCCAGGTCACGCTTGCCGTAGACCTCACCGCGGCAGATCCAAACCTTGACACCGATGACACCGACCTTGGTGTGGGCGGGCACGAGTGCATAGTCGATATCGGCGCGCAAGGTGTGCAGCGGCGTGCGACCTTCCTTAAACATCTCGCTGCGGCGCATCTCGGCACCATTCAAGCGACCCTTGACCTGGATCTTGATGCCCTCGGCACCCATGCGCATGGTGCTGGCGATAGCCATCTTCACGGCACGGCGATAGGCAATCTTGCCCTCGATCTGGTGAGCGACGTTGGCAGCCACGAGCTGTGCATCGAGCTCGGGGCGCTTAACCTCGTGGATGTTGATTTGAACGTCCTTGTTCGTGAGCTTGATGAGCTCCTGCTTCAAGACCTCGACCTCAGAACCCTGCTTGCCGATGATAATACCGGGGCGCGCGGTGCAGATGGTGATGGTCACGAGCTTGAGCGTGCGCTCAATGACGATACGTGCGACACTTGCCTTGGCGAGACGCTCGTTGAGATACTTGCGGATCTTGTCATCCTCTACCAGGGTATCTCCATAATTACTGCCACCAAACCAGTTGGAATCCCAACCGCGGATGATGCCTAAACGATTGCTGATTGGATTAACTTTCTGTCCCATTTCGTCTTATGCGTCTTTTTCTTTGTTAATAGTGTCCACGTAGATGGTAACGTGGTTGGAACGTTTGCGGATGCGGTAGCCACGGCCCTGGGGAGCAGGACGCAGGCGCTTGAGCATCGGGGCGGCATCGACGGTGATGGTCTTGATGTAGAGCTCACCGCTCTCGGCCTTCTTGCCATTCTTCTGTTCCCAGTTGCTGATTGCCGACTTGAGCAGCTTCTCGACGTCAACGGCGGCCTGCTTGTTGGAGAAGTGCAGGAGACCGAGGGCCTTGAATACCTCGACGCCGCGCACCATGTCGGCCACGAGACGCATCTTGCGAGGCGAGCTGGGAATGTTGCGCAACTTTGCAAAGGACTCGTTGGCGCGAGCTTCCTTCTTCAAGTTAGCTGATTCTCTTTTTCTTTTACCCATTGTATTTAATTCTTTTTTGTTCTATAAACGGTTAAATAATCCCGGGCCCATTATTTCTTGTTGTTGCCGCTGTGGCCGCGGAAGGTGCGCGTCGGGGCGAACTCTCCCAGCTTGTGGCCAACCATATTCTCGGTAACATAGACGGGAATAAACTTGTTGCCATTGTGAACGGCAAAGGTGTGTCCTACAAACTCGGGGGCAATCATCGAAGCACGCGACCAAGTCTTGATCACAGCCTTCTTGCCACTCTCGTTCATGGCGTCAACCTTCTTCTCCAGCTTCACACTGATGTAAGGGCCTTTTTTAAGTGAACGACTCATAATTAATCGAATTTAATCAAATTACTTCTTTCTTCTTTCAATGATGTACTTCGAAGACTGCTTCTTCGGCGCACGGGTCTTCAAGCCCTTAGCATACAAACCGTTGCGGTTGCGGGGATGTCCACCACTCTGGCGGCCTTCACCACCACCCATGGGGTGATCAACAGGGTTCATAACCACACCACGGTTGTGGGGGCGGCGTCCCAACCAGCGTGAGCGGCCAGCCTTACCGGACTGCTCGAGCGCGTGGTCACTGTTGCCGACAACGCCTACGGTAGCCTTGCATGCAGCCAGGACCTTGCGTGTCTCACCCGAAGGTAATTTGATGATCGCGTAGTTACCCTCGCGGCTGGTGAGCTGGGCGAAGGTACCGGCTGCGCGTGCCATAGCGGCACCCTGGCCGGGACGCAACTCGATGTTGTGAATTAAAGTACCAACAGGAATCTTGTTCAGTGGAAGCGCGTTTCCCACTTCGGGGGCCACGTTCTCACCGCTCTCGATCGTTGCACCCACCTCAAGTCCGTTGGGGGCAATGATGTAAGCTTTATAGCCGTCTGCGTAGTAGAGCAGAGCAATGCGAGCCGAACGGTTGGGATCGTACTCGATGGCTTTCACTACTGCCGGCACACCGTCTTTATTCCTCTTAAAGTCAATCAGGCGGAGTTTGCGCCTGTGACCGCCTCCACGATAGCGGGCAGTGAGGTGACCCTCATTGTTGCGACCGCCGGTGGAACGCTTGCCGACCGTAAGAGACTTCTCTGGTGTACGCTTTGTAATGTCGTCAAATACACCAATAACTTTGTGTCTTTGCCCCGGTGTTGTGGGCTTCAATTTTCTTACTGCCATTTCTTATTATAAATTACTATAGAAATCAATAGTTTGTCCTTCAGCCAGGGTGACAACGGCCTTCTTGAAAGCCACGGTCTTGCCCTTGATGATACCACTCTTGGTATAGCGCTGCTTATTCTTGCCGCCATAGTTCATCGTGCTCACGTCAACCACCTTCACCTCATAGAGCTTCTCGACGGCGTCCTTGATCTGATACTTGTTGGCATCGGGAGATACCTTGAATGTGTAACGGTTTCCCTTCTCGGTAATTGCGTTGGCCTTCTCGGTCACAACGGGAATGATCTGAATGTTCTCCATTGTCTCTCCTCCTTACTTTAAATTGTTCAGCGCCTCGACCGAACCCTCGGTAACGAGAATCATGCGGTTGTCAAGCACGCGGTAGGTGTTGATGTCGGAAGCGGTTATCAAGCTTGCGGTGGGAATGTTGCGCATCGACAGATACAGGTTGCGCTCCTGGCCAGCCAGGACGAGCAGCAACTTCTGACCCTCAAGCTTGAGGTTGCGTGTGATGTTGACAAATTCCTTGGTCTTGGGAGCATCGAACTTGATGTCCTCGATGACCATGATCTGGTTGTTCTGAGCCTTGTAGGTCAGCGCAGAGCGGCGAGCCAGAGCCTTCACCTTCTTGTTGAGCTTGAAGCTGTAGCTGCGGGGACGCGGACCAAACACGCGACCACCACCATGGAACAGCGGAGACTTGATGTCACCGTGACGGGCACCGCCGCCACCTTTCTGGCGACCGAGCTTCTTGGTCGAACCAGCGATTTCACTTCTCTCTTTTGCCTTGTGGGTTCCCTGACGCTTGTTAGCCAGGTACTGCTTAACATCGAGATAAACGGCATGCTCGTTAGGCTCGGCGATAGCGAAAATCTCATCGTTAAGGGTCACCTTGCGACCGGTGTCCTCACCCTTGATGTTATATACTGCGAGTTCCATTCTTAAATTTCGATAATTACGATTGAACCTTTGCTGCCCGGTACTGAGCCTTTTACCATGAGAAGATTGTTCTCGGGCAATACTTTAATCACTTGCAGGTTTTGAGCGGTGCAGCGCTTGTTGCCCATCTGGCCAGCCATGCGCATGCCCTTGAAAACCTTGGCGGGATAGGAGCAGGCACCGATTGAACCGGGAGCACGCTGACGGTCGTCCTGACCGTGAGTGGTCTGGCCAACGCCACCAAAACCGTGACGCTTAACCACGCCCTGGAAGCCCTTACCCTTGGTTGTGCCGATAACATCAACAAATTCAACATCGTTGAGCAAATCTACGGTGAACTCGTCACCTGCCTTGTGCTCTCCATCAAATCCTTTGAACTCGGCCAAGAATCTTTGCGGTTTCACTCCGGCTTTCTTGAAGTGACCGGCCATGGGCTTGGTGGTGTGCTTGTCCTTCTTCTCGACAAAACCCAGCTGCAATGCCTCGTAACCGTCGGTTTCAACAGTCTTCACTTGAGTGACAACGCAAGGACCTACTTCGATAACAGTGCACGGCACATTCTTGCCGTCGGCACTGAAAACGGATGTCATTCCGATTTTCTTTCCTAATAATCCTGGCATTTCTCTTGAAATTTTTAATTGTTAATGCTGTTAGTTTTACTCGTTTTAGTTCAATCCTTGTAGTACTACACCTTGATCTCTACCTCAACTCCGCTGGGCAACTCAAGCTTCATCAGGGCGTCCACGGTCTTGGCTGTGGAGCTGTAGATGTCGATGAGGCGCTTGAAAGATGACAGCTGGAACTGTTCGCGAGACTTCTTGTTGACAAAGGTCGAACGGTTCACGGTGAAGATGCGCTTGTGTGTGGGCAGGGGAATAGGACCGCTCACGACGGCGCCAGTGCTCTTCACTGTGCGCACGATCTTCTCGGCCGACTTGTCAACCAAGTTGTGATCGTAGCTTTTCAGTTTAATTCTAATCTTCTGGCTCATATTACTTATAATAATGTAAATTGTATTATTGCAATAATTCGACGTGACCCAGGCACTCTTTCAACACCTTGACGGCGATAGGAGTGGCAACGGGCGCATAGTGCGAGAACGACATGGTGCTGGTGGCGCGGCCACTGGTGATGTTGCGCAGTGCGGTAACGTAACCGAACATCTCGGCAAGCGGGGTGTTGGCCTTAACGATACGGGCGCCACTGCGGGCTGTCTCCATGCCCTCGACTTGGGCACGGCGCTTGTTCAGGTCGGCGATAACGTCGCCCATGTTCTCCTCGGGAGTGACGACCTCGAGCTTCATCATCGGCTCGAGCAGCACGGGGCGCGCCTTGCGGCAAGCGCTGCGGTAGGCCTGCATGGCACACAGCTCAAAGCTCAGGCTGTCGCTGTCAACAGGATGGTAGCTGCCGTCCAGGACGGTCACCTTGAGGCTCTGCACGGGGAAACCGGCGAGCACACCGCTGCGCATGGCGCTCTTGAATCCCTTCTCAATGGCGGGCATATACTCCTTGGGAATGTCGCCACCCTTGACCTCGTTGACAAACTGCAACGTTCCGTCAAAGTCTTCATCAACAGGCTCGATGCGGCACTCTATGTCGGCAAACTTGCCGTGGCCGCCGGTCTGCTTCTTGAAGACCTCGCGCACGGTTGCAGCCTGCGAGATGGACTCCTTGTAGGAAACCTGGGGCCGACCCTGGTTGCACTCCACCTTGAACTCACGGCGCAGGCGGTCGAGGATGATGTCCAGATGCAGCTCACCCATTCCACGGATGATGGTCTGGCCGGTCTCCTCGTTGCTCTCGACCTGGAACGTGGGATCCTCCTCGGCAAGCTTTGCCAGACCCACAGCCATGCGGTCAAGGTCGTTCTGCGTCTTGGGCTCGACGGCGATACCGATCACGGGCTCGGGGAAGTCCATCGCCTCAAGGACAATGGCGGTATCCGGGCTGGAGCACAAGGTGTCGCCAGTGCGGACATCCTTGAAACCGACTCCCGCGCCGATGTCACCGCAGCCTATCACCTCCATGGGATTCTGATGGTTGCTGTGCATCTGGAACAAGCGGGACACGCGCTCCTTGTGGCCGGTGCGCACGTTATAGATCTGGCTGCCGGCATTGAACTGACCTGAATAGACGCGGAAGAATACCAGACGGCCGACATAGGGGTCGGTGGCAATCTTGAACACCAGCGCGCACAGGGGCTCCTCGAACAGGGGCTTGCGGCTGATTTCCTTCTCGGGATCGTTCACTGCGACACCTTTCACCTCTCCAGCGTCAGAGGGGCTGGGCAGGTAAGCGCACACGGCATCGAGCAGAGTCTGAACGCCCTTGTTCTTGAACGAACTGCCACACAGCACGGGAACCATGTTGCGGTCGAGCGTCGCCTTGCGCAGTGCACCCTTAATCTCATCGACAGTGATCGAGTCGGGGTCATCAAAGTACTTGGACATGAACTCATCGTCAAACTCGGCAAGCTGCTCGAGCATCTTGTCGCGGTACTCCTGCACCTCGTCCAGCATGTCGGCGGGGACTTCGGCAGTCTCATACTCGGCACCGAGGGTCTCGTCATGCCAGTACAGAGCCTGCATCGTCACCAGGTCAACGACGCCCTTGAAATTCTCCTCGGCACCGATGGGCAACTGAATGGGACACGGATTGGCCCCGAGGACCTCGCGGATCTGGCGCACCACGTCAAGGTAGTTGCAGCCCACACGGTCCATCTTGTTGACATAGGCAATGCGCGGCACCTCATACTTGTCGGCCTGCCTCCACACGGTCTCGCTCTGGGGCTCTACACCGCCCACGGCGCAGAAGGTGGCGATAGCGCCATCCAGCACGCGCAGCGAGCGCTCCACCTCAACGGTGAAGTCCACATGCCCCGGAGTGTCGATCAGGTTGATCTTGTACTTGCTACCGGCATAGTTCCAGAACGCGGTGGTTGCGGCGCTGGTGATGGTGATGCCCCTCTCCTGCTCCTGCTCCATCCAGTCCATGGTAGCGGTACCCTCGTGCACCTCGCCCATCTTGTGGGTCAGGCCCGTGTAGTACAAGATCCGCTCCGATGTGGTGGTCTTGCCGGCATCGATGTGTGCCATGATGCCGATGTTGCGTGTATATTTCAGTTGTGCGTCAGTGCCCATTGCTGTTCACGTCGTCGCTTAATCAGAATCTAAAGTGAGCAAATGCACGGTTAGCCTCGGCCATGCGGTGCATGTCCTCCTTGCGCTTGAACGCGCCACCCTGCTCGTTATATGCATCCATGATTTCAGCAGCGAGCTTGTCGGCCATAGTCTTGCCGCCACGCTTGCGAGCGAAAATGATCATGTTCTTCATTGAAACCGACTCTTTGCGGTCGGGGCGGATTTCGGTGGGCACCTGGAAGGTTGCACCACCCACGCGACGGGACTTCACCTCCACTTGGGGAGTGATCTTCTCGAGCGCGGCTTTCCAAATCTCGAGAGGGGTCTTCTCTTCATTAGCCATCTTCTTGCCCACGAGTTCCAGGGCGCTGTAGAAGATTCGGTAAGAAGTGGTCTTCTTACCATCATACATGAGGTGGTTGACGAACTTGGTTACACGAACGTCACCGAACTTAGGATCGGGAAGGATGATCCGTTTTTTTGGCTTAGCCTTTCTCATTTTTTAAACACAGTTGTAGTTTTAAGTCTGCTTGGTTGTCTTTTGCTTTGTTCTTCAACGCCCGCCGCTGCGGCGCGTTTACTCAACCAAATGTCCAATCCAATAAAACTGAAAACTAAGTTTGAAATTAATTTTACTTTTTGAATTGTTTTTTAGTAAGTCTGGGCCTTGATAGCGTCGTTACTTATTTTTTCTTCTTGGGACGCTTGGCACCGTACTTGCTGCGGCGCTGGGTGCGACCTTCAACACCGGCGGTGTCGAGGGTGCCGCGGATGATGTGATAACGAACACCGGGAAGGTCCTTAACGCGGCCACCGCGTACCATGACGATCGAGTGCTCCTGCAGGTTGTGGCCCTCACCAGGGATATAGGAGTTCACCTCCTTACCGTTGGTCAGACGGACACGGGCAACCTTGCGCATAGCCGAATTCGGCTTCTTGGGAGTGGTCGTGTAAACACGAACACACACACCGCGACGCTGCGGACACGCGTCCAGAGCGGGCGATTTGCTGGCAGACTCCAGCGAAGTGCGGCCTTTTCTTACTAATTGCTGAATAGTAGGCATCTTAGTTTGTTTAGTTTTTAATTAATTTGACAAATATTTTTCAGTTTGCTCACCTGCCCTCAGGCCACCTAACCCCTCACGCTATCAAGCATTTAGGCATCATTTATCGGCCTTTTGGCGCAAAAAAGCGATGCAAAATTACAAACTTTTTTCCGCATAGCCAAACCTTTCACCACTTTTATTGTATATATAATGTAGTCCATCGCCGATTCACAACTACCTGTTTTCCACATACATACGTCAAAAACCGCTATTTTTGAGCGGCCAAAAAACTGTGAAAATTATTTAACCTTGACTTTATTTAACACAATTTAGCCAAAAAAACATGACTTTTGGTGCTTGACTCGGATTCTCTTCGGCACTGACCTACCATATTTGGGCAATGGTATTTAAGGGGGTAAATTCCGCAGCCACCCTACACATTATATAATATAGAGAGAGTATTATGGCCAGGCGAATCCAATCGGTCTGCCTTATTCGGGTTGGTTTGGCGCTGTCGCCGAGTCATCATGGACTCTGGGGCCCATCAACGCAAGGGCTCCGGGATTCAAGAGTTCAAGATATTCCTCATAGGGGATAAACCGCCCTCCCATCGACTTGAGGTGCGGGGTTTCGAGCTGACAGTCAATCATCTTACCGCCAATGCGCTGCATCAGCTTGGCCAACTCGATGAGGGCAAGTTTGGAAGCGCTGGGCTCGCGAGAGAACATGCTCTCGCCGATAAAGCAGCGCCCCATGGCCACGCCATAGAGGCCTCCCGCCAGATCACCGCTGCTGTTCCAAGTCTCCACGCTCACGGCATAGCCCTGCCTGTTCAGGTGCCGATAGGCCCTCATCATGTCCTCGCCCAGCCATGCGCCATTGGCATCATAGCGGCCGTCAACCTGGCTACAGCCCTCGATCACGCCATCAAAATCGCGGTTAAAGGTAACCATGTATTCATGCTTGTTCATCAGGCTGCGCATCGAGTGGGAGATGTGGATCTCGTCAGGAAAAATCACAAAGCGCTGCATGGGACAGTACCATGCAGGCTCGCTCCAGTCCCTGAAGGAGAACCAGGGGAAAATGCCATAGCTATAAGCCAGCAAGAGGCGCTCCTCACTCAGGTCACCGCCCACCGCCAGCAAGCCATCATCCTCTCCCAAGCGGGGGTCAGGAAAAACGATATCCTCGCCCAGTCTAAAAATCATTACTCCGCCCTACTCCAATTGTTCCAATTCCTCAATTACACACTCACCGCCCTGCTTGAGCGAGCCAAACAGAATTTCGCGCACCAGCCTCGACTTGAGGCGGTTGTGAATCACGCGGTCCATCTCACGGGCACCATACTCCTGGCTATATCCCTCATTGAGCAACTGCGTGCGGGCCTTATCGCCCAGCACAAGGGTGACGCCCTTGCCGTCGAGCATCGACTGCAACTCGCGCAGTTTCTTGTCGAGGATCATCGTGGCCATCGTACGGTCCATGTCGTTGAACACGACTATCGACGACAAGCGGTTGATGAACTCGGGCTTGAAAGTCTTTTTCACTTGCTTTAGCATCGCCTGGCCAGCAGTCACCGTCGATGCAAATCCCACTGTCGCCTGATGGGCGAACTGGGCTCCCGCATTGCTGGTCATGATGAGCACGACGTTGCGGAAGACCGCTTTGCGGCCCTTGTTGTCACTCAAGGTGCCGTAGTCCATCACCTGCAGCAGGAGGTTGAAGACATCATCATGCGCCTTCTCTATTTCATCAAGCAGGAGGACGCAGTCGGGGTGCTTGCGCACTGCATCGGTCAGCAGACCGCCATCATCATAGCCCACATAGCCTGCGGGCGAACCGATAAGCTTCGCCACAGTGTGCTTCTCCACATACTCGCTCATGTCAAAGCGCACCAGTTCCACGCCCAGTTCCCGCGCAAGCACCTTTGCCACTTCAGTCTTGCCGACACCCGTCGGCCCCACAAACAGCAGCGATGCCAGAGGCTTATTCTCGTCGGTGAGCCCGGCTTTGGACATCTGCACAGCCTCGACCACCTGTTTCACTGCCTCATCCTGGCCATAGATGCTGCCCTTGATGCGCGGTTCCAGGGTCTCAAGTTGGGCGTTATCCGATTCCTCCATCTTGAGGGCATCCACCTTGGCAATGCGCGACAGCACTCTTGCAATGAGCGCCTTGTCAACCCGACGCTCATCAGTCTCCTTGCTATTCATCTGCACCCACGCTCCAGCCTCGTCAATCAGGTCGATGGCCTTGTCGGGCAAGTAGCGGTCGGTAATGTGGCGGGCACTGCCCGTCACGGCATATTCCAGTGCGGCCTCATCATACTTCACCCCGTGGAACGACTCATAGCCATCCTTGAGCAGATGAACGATCTTGAGCGTCTCCTCGATGCTGGGCTCATCGATGGGCACCTGCTGGAAGCGGCGCATCAACCCCTTGTTGCGCATGATGTAGCGGTTGTATTCCTCATAGGTGGTCGCCCCGATAAACCGCACCTTGCCGCCCTCGAGATAGGGTTTCAGCAGATTGCTGGCATCCATCGAGCCCTCGCCAGTCTGTCCGGCACCCACGATGTTGTGTATCTCGTCGATATAGAGGATGGCCCTTTGCTCGCCGGCAATGCCCTTCATCACGGTCTTGAGCCGTTTTTCAAAGTCTCCGCGATACTGAGTGCCGGCAATGAGTGAACCCAGGTCAAGCATATAGATGCGTGAATTCTTTATCGACTCGGGCACATTTCCGTCCTGGATGCGCTGTGCCAGCCCATAGACGATGCTGGTCTTTCCCACACCCGGCTCGCCAATGTGCAGCGGATTATTCTTGTCCTTGCGGCACAGCACCTGGATCGTACGGTCAAGCTCTGTTTCACGCCCGATGAGCGGGTTGTGGTCGGCCAGGTGATCATTGATGCACAGCACGTAATCACGCCATGAACCCGTTGCCGTCCGCCCCTCGGCGCGGTCTTCCTGATTCCTGGCAGCCTCGGCATTCAAGCTGTCACCTCCTTCTCCGTCAAGATCGACCGTGAGGGAATACGCGTCGCCGAGCCGTTTGAAGAAGCGCTCCTTGTCCTCGCCAGCAAGCGCCTTGAGGCAATTGGCCGCAAAGGAGTCCTTCAACTGTATCAATGCTGTGAAGAATTGAGGCACATCAGCCTTTTCAATCACCTTCTGATCGCATTCACGCTCCATGAGGTGTATAAGTTCGCCATATTGGTGCGAGGCATACATCTGGCGCTCGGTCTCACCGTCGGCAAAGCACTCCTGCGCCTCGATGTAGCCGCGCAATCGCTGCTTCACCTCATCAATGGGCAGGTCATGCACGGTGGACTCAAGCACATTGGTCACGACAGTGTCGCCCAGTGCCGACAACAACAAGTGCTCGGGGGTCACCAGCTTACTCCCGATAGTGTCGGCAAGTACCATGGCCGAGGTAAAGATATTCTCAAGATCAGTCGAAAATTCCATCTTCTTCATGTTCTTGTGTTATAGTGACAATCATTCCGGTTCACAAGTGATTCTCAACGGGTAGCCTTCGTCTCGGGCCATCGTGGTTGCCAGCGATGCCTTGGTCATCGCCACGTCATAACTGTAGATGCCCACCACTGCCTGTCCCTCACGATGCACCCGCATCATCAGCGTCACGGCCTCGTCGGCAGGCTTGCCGAAGACGATGCGCAACACACTGGTGACAAACTCCATGGTCGTGAAGTCGTCGTTGTGAAATACCACTTTATACCGGTGGGGTTCCTCGATTAAAACCCGCGAACGGGTCTTAGCGCCCGTTCCTGTTCCCTGATTGGGATGATTGTCTGCCATTGGATCGTTGCTTGTTGTTTCTATTGACAAAGGTACTCATTTTTACCGACAACCGCAAAAACCGTGCCTAAAGATGTGGCATCGGCCATGCCATGACAACATGTACATGACTTATCCCACGGAGCGAGACACCCCGTTACCCTGTCGCCGTCAATTGATGAGATGATGCCTGTTCCCTACTTCTCGTAGAGTTCCAGCGGCTGATTGTCGGGGTCATATAAGAAGACAAAACGCTTTCCTGTCGACGCATCGGTGCGGATGGGCTCGTGTGCAATGCCCATCGACTCGAGTTCAGCCACGGCGACATTGATGTCATTGACCTCAAAGGCCAGATGACGCAACCCTGCCGCCTCGGGATTGCTCACGCGCAGGGGAGGATTGTTGAACGAGAAAAGCTCTATTACATACTCTCCGTTCAGGGCCAGGTCGGTCTTATAGGAATCGGTCTCGGGCCGATAGTTCTCAGCCTTGACTGTAACGCCCAGCAGGCGCGTGTAGAAATCAAGGCTGAGCCGGTAATCGGAACAGATGATGGCAATGTGGTGAACCTTGTTGATATGTAGCATTGGTGACTATTTCTATTTCTTCTTATCGGTTTTTTTTCTTCTTGAGTTCCACAACCACAGCAATACAGGCGACAACAACGCCAAGCAGACCCACCATCAGGCTCACCAGGTCATAATTCTCCTTGAGAAATGTCGTTATTCCGTCCATCTGTTCAATTGCTCTTTCTCAGTTCCTTCTTGAAGAGCTGGTCAACAGCTGCCTTGAGGTTGGGAGCCAAGGGTGGAATGTGATGGGCCTTTTCCAGGCGGCGCAACTCGTTGATGTCCATCTCAACCTCATTTTCCTTGCGCGTCTGCTTGAATTCTTTCTTGTCGATGTAGTCTCGACCGATGGTGAACGTCTCAAACAGAATGATGAAATCCTGCTCCAGGTTTTCAAATCGGCCCGTGACCATAGCTTGCTTCATCACCAGGTCATCGATGCGTGACTCTCCTGCACCATTCATGTTATAGACCTCGTAATAGCTGCGGTTATCGTTGCTGAGTTCTTCTTTCTTTTCTTTTTTCGGCTTGCCCTTTGCCAGGCGCTCGGCCTCTTCCTTGGCTTCCCTGACATGCCGCGAGTAAGTCCAGAAATCAAAGCTTGTCGTGCGCTTGCCTTCCTCCACATTATCATCGATATAACCCAGTACCGCAATGCTGTCGCTCACCGTCTGGCGGCCCGAGGGCTCCCGGGTCAACGTCAGGTGCCCCTTTTCGTTCAGTCGCTGGATTTGCTTGTAGTCGGGCAAGGTATCGATGCGTGCCCACTCGTCGATGTAGCGGCCGACGAGGGTGCTGATCAGGAAACGGTACAGACCGTTCTTGCCGCGCGACACGCTCCGGGTCTTGGATGACACCTTGCGCTTTGCCAGGTCATAGGTATTGTCAACTACCCCTGAGCGGAAGTAGATGGGACCCTCGTCACAAACGTACACACAACGGTAGTAGGTCTGCACATACAGCAGTTCCTTGGGCTTGACGACCAGCTCCGACAGCTGGAAATTGGCATCCTGCATCACAACGCTCATGCTGGGGATGGTATCGATGTTGACATCCACAGCCTTGAAGGCCACATGAGAGAAGTAAAGGTGTTTCTGCCCCTTGGCATCGGACAAGAAGCCATTGTTGTCGGTCGTGCCCACCAGGGCTCCGCTCTCGCTGGTCACGCACACAGCTGCAATGGGCAGCCCATCGACGTCAACAACCTGAACACGCTGTCCATGGGCATTGAGAGCCATGACCAGCAACAACATCAGTAGAGAGGCATATTTCATTATCCGATTCTATTTGAGGAGTTCGCCCAGGCTGGTTGTGAAATTGAACATGAACGTCGAGGCTCCCGTGTGGGGACGAGCATAGGCGACTCCAAACCCAAATGCCCTAACCTTCAAGCCACCAGCCACCGAGAGGCCCGACATGAAGTCGCGCTTGTAGGTAGCCATATCGGTGCGGGTGCGGTAGTTGTAGCCCAAGCCCAGATAGATGTTATCGCTGGGCAGAATATCGGCGGCAAACACGAGATGGCGCAACAGGTTACTGCCGAAGGATTCCTTCTCAACAAGGTTGCTATTGGGATTATTAACATCCTCAATCTTGTAATAGGGCGAGCTCCACCGCGCCAATTCATAGGCCGTCACATGCAGACGGATTGGAGCCATGCTCAACATCTTGCTCATACCCAACTGGATGTCCCACGGCAACTTGTCCTTGAACTCGTTGAATTTCTTAACCTGACCACCCAGGTTCTTGGCAACCAAGGATGCCGAGAACTCATGATCGGGGTCATAGAAGTTGATACCCAGGTCGGCAGCCACGGCGCCGGCAGTGTAATCCTCATATTTGGAGTAGAGGTACTTCAGGGTGATACCGCCGCGCAACTTCTCGCTGATGTCGTGGCTATAGGTGAGACTGAATGCGATGTCGCTGGCATTGAAAGTTCCAGTCTTGGTGCCATCGATGGCAGCTCCCTGGATTTTGCCGTAACCATAGTACTGTATCCCAGCTGCTATCGCCCCATGCTCGCTCACTCCCTGGCCATAGCGCAAGCCGGCGAAATTGGTCTCGCCTATGTAGCGCATGTAGTTCAGCCCCACCTGATGGTCATACTCCGGTCCCAACAGTGCGGGATTCTGCTCAACGAGATTGATGTCGTCATCAATAATCGTGAGATTGTGGCCACCCAAGCCATAAACGTGGCTCGAGACGGGCACCGACAAGAAGTTGTAAGCGGTTGTGGAATGGTCATCGGCCATGGCAAACAACGCCACAGCACCCATTGCAAGAAATATGAGGTGACGCAAGTAGGTAGTCATATCGTTATCTTTATATTATTCAAGTAATAATATAACGAAAAAATCTGCCCTTTAGTATATTTCAGTCCTCGGTTGTTTGGTCTGGCATCTCATCGGTGGCCTCGGCGGTCTCGCTGATGACCTGACGGGCCAGAGCCAGATCTCGTTCAAAGACCACGACCCTAACGGGAGCCATCCAGATGGCGTTGGCAGTGCTGTCGACAATCACTCCGGCAGGGATGCCACTGGCTTCAAGGGCGCCTTTTACGATATTGGCATCGACGGCGTTGGCATACTTCTCAAGCACAACAATTTTTTCTTCCTTTTCCATGTCATTCATTGTTATTTGGGTCTAACGTTCATTTCACGCCGCGGGCATTAAGGGCGGCCTGATAGCGGTGGGCGTTGTCGAGATGAGAGGCATAGTCACGGGTAAAATCGTGATAGCCGCTGAAGTCCGACTTGGCACACATGTACAAGTAATCGTGCTGCGGTGCGTCGAGCACAGCATCGATGGTCGACTTCTCGGGCAAGCGGATGGGACCAGGGGGCAAGCCGTTCACGCGATAGGTGTTGTAGGGCGAGTGAACCTGGGTCATGGGCACGGTGATGCGCTTTATCGAAAAGTCACCGATGGCAAATTTCACCGTCGGATCGGCCTGCAAACGCATGCCCTGTTGATAACGGTTCAGGTACAAGCGGGCCACCTTGCCTCGCTCATCAGCCTTGCTGGTCTCTTCCTCGACAATCGAGGCCACTGTGGCCACCTCATCGGGGGTTAGTCCCAGTCGCTCGGCTTTGGCCTTGCGTTCACTGGTCCAGAAATCGTTATAATAGTCAAACATGCGGTCGAGCATCTTCTCGGGCGAGATATTCCAATAGAACTCATAGGTGTCGGGCATGAGCAAGCAAGCGATGGTCTGCGGAGTCTTGCCGTACTTGGCACACACAGTACTGTCGGTCAAAGCCTCGCGCATGGCATCCTGGCCATACATGAACGTTTCACCCCAGCGCTTGGTCCACTCGTCAAGAGTGCGGACATTGTTGAAGGTGAAACGCACGCCGCTTTGGGCCCCGTTCTTGATATAACGGGCGGCGGTGAAGGGCGACATACCCTGAGTGACACGGAATGCACCCTCGCGATTCTCAACCTCTGCACCCATGAGCGAGAGCATTGTCATGACGCGCTTAGCAAAGCCCTCGCCCACTTGGGCCTTGACACTGTCGCCAATGGACTCGATGGTGCTTCCCTTGCGCATCTTGATGAGCCCCTCGGCGGGTGCTCCTGTAAAGAAATAAGGAGCGGCACAGGCCGCAAGAATAACCACGATAGCGGCAATAATGCCGATGATCCATTTCTTCTTGTTCATATCGTAAATCTCTGTTCTTTTATTGCTATGGTAAAACAGTTGTGATTAACAGGGTTGCGTCCCCTTCCATCTCTACCCTACTGACTGCTGCGGGAACAAGGGCGGTTTCGCCTTGGCGCAGGCCGACACGGGGCATGCCATCGACCCGCAGGACTGCCTCACCCTTGATGCACACAAGCGCATCAAATGAGTGCTCACCTGGATAATCCATGCGATAGCATCCCGTGAACGCCAAACGCCGCACATCAAATTCCGGACAATCCACCAGCTGCGTCATGCCTTGGCCCACACACGGCGTGTCGAGCACCTTGCACTGCCGGGACTCATAGTCGAGAGCCTCGCGTGCTTGCGCCACATGCAACTGTCGCAGATTGCCGTCGGAGTCTCGGCGGTTATAGTCCCACACCCGGTAGGTGATATCGCACGACTGTTGTATCTCGACCAGCAGATTGCCGGCGCCGATGGTGTGAATCTGTCCAGCAGGAATAAAAAACGTGTCTCCTGGCCGTGACTCGACGGCATTGATCACGTCAAGGATAGTGCCATCGGCCAAGCGACGGTCAAGCTCGCTGGCAGTAATGGTGCGGTTAAAACCCGTGCGGATGACGGCTCCTTCATCGGCCTCCAGGATATACCACATCTCATTCTTGCCTGCACAGCCGTGGCAGCGGCGAGCCATCTCATCGCCAGGGTGCACCTGGATGGACAAGTCACGCCGGGCATCGATCAACTTGATAAGCAAGGGAAAACTGTCGCCAAAACGACGATACACATCCTTGCCCACGAGATCGGCGCCATAACGCTGCACAAGCTGGGTAAGCGTCAGTCCGCGGTCACCACCGTCGGCAACAACCGATTCTCGACCAGGCATGGACGAGAGTTCCCAACTCTCACCGATGAGCTGCTGCTGCACCGGCAGGTGCTTATAAGCCACCAGTTTGTCACCGCCCCACAAGACAGGTTTCAGTATGCTGTTAAACTTATATATCTGCATTGTTTATACAATCAGTTGGCAAAGGTAGTAATAAGTTTAGAGTTGGAGGTTGAGAGTGTAGAGTTTTTTCAACATCCACGGCCACGACCATTATTGGGCAACCTTGTTGTTATCGTCCTTGACCCACTTGATATACTGGCTGTAGTCATGGGCGACAAGAACACCGTTCTCGCGGTCGTCACGCCAGGTGTCGGTCCAGTCCATGTCGTAGCCATGACCTGTGGCATCGTGGAAGATGTGCCCCTCTCCCTCGTTCATCTTCCAGTAGGCAACAAGCCCGTCGCTATGGGCATTCACACCGGCAAATCCCATTGCAATCTCACTGGCAGTAAGGGCTCTGTTCCACACACGCACCTCACACAATCGGCCCTGGAAGAACTGGCTGCTGCGGTAACCGCCCCACGACATGCCCAACTCAAAGCGCTGGAACGGTGTGGCCTTGCCGCTGCCGCTCGCCTGAGCGTCCTCAACGCCATCCACATACATCTTGAAGGTCAATCCGTCATAGGTACAAGAAACCAGATACCAGCGGTTGGTTTTGAAATGAGTATTGGAGAAGCAACGGCCGCCGGGCAGCACCCACTGCAGGATATCGCCTCCAGCCGAGCCGTTCTCGCCGAAACGGAACATATTGGCTTCTTCCTCGTTCTTGCCCTCAATGGCCAGCACGCGCTTGATATTGCCCACGTTGCCAAAACGGTAGGAATAGACCTTGAACTCGATGGTATAGTTAGTCAAGTTGACCATCTTGTCGTCGGGGAAGATATAGTTGGATGAAGCGTTCTGGTTGTTTTCAAGCGAGTAGAACGAGATGATGCGCGACACCTGCAGGAAAATCGTGCGTGAACTCTCTATCACATCAACACCGCCCGTCACTTGACTGATGGTTACAGGGATGACATAGGTCGCTCCTTCGATAAAATCATCGGCACTGACGACCTTGACCTGAGCAGCCGTCGACAAGGCTTCGCCTTGCTTGATCAGTACTTCGCTATTCTCGAGAGAGACGCTCGACGCCGGAACGGCATAATAGGCTGTTCCGTGCTTGGCGTTATAGGCACTCACCAGTGATGGGTCAACAGCAAGCGACACCTTCACGTCATGATCACACCGACGGGTAGCCTTGACGGTAACGGCATAGGCCGCCGGCAGCTCTTCCACCGTGAAACGCTGCACCGGCACCTGCTCAGTGCCCGAGATGAGCAAGCCAACCTTCTGGTAATCGAACTTGTCGCCCTCGGCGTCGCAGCAAGTCACCAGCATGCTCACAACCAGCAGCAATGCAATGTGTAATATCGTCTTTTTCATCTCATTTATCGGGTTTTGGCAGGGTTCATAATCTGAATGGCACGGCGGATGGCACCATAGGGCACACCGTCGCTCGTGTTGTAATAGTTGCGTTCAACATAGTAGGCGCCGCAGCCTCCTTTGTGACCTGTCGGGGGTTCCCATGCTGCATAGTTGAGGATTTCACCGCCAGTCGGCTTTTGGCCAAAGGACTCACAATACACGGTTTTCTCATCGGGGTGCCCCATCGCACCCACACCGGCCCCCTGCTGACTATAAGCCTGCTTAATGTAGTAATCCACATAGGGGTCACACGCTGTTGGCGGTGATGCCGAGAAATAGTCCACAATGACCAGTTTCTCGGGATATGCGCCACTGGAACCGAACATCTTGTCACACTCCTCGATGGCCCAAGCCAGATGCTGGCCGCTCCACCCCTCGTAGTCAAAGTCGGCTCCATCGAGTCCGGTCTTCACAACCGTGTCGCACACCCAGCGGGCATAGGCTCGGATGGCCTCCTCGCTGCGGTCGGTCGACAAGTCATAAACCAGGCCTGTGGCAGCGGTGAAACGGTGGTTATAGTTCGACGCGTCGGCATGAAAGACAAAGCGTGTACCCTTCTTCTCGCGCGTCTCAATCATGTCCTGATAGGCAACGGGATGAGCCTCAGGCGTGGGTATTCCCATCCACAGGTTCACGATGTCGATGCTGTCGGGCAGGCCGATAATGCGCTCGCCCCACGAGGCGGGATCTTTGTATCCGCTGGCACCCTCGATGGGAGCCCAGTCGGCATAATAGACATAGCATATCTCATGCGCACTCGCTTTATAGTCGCGCAAAGCCTGGTAATACTCCTCGCTATATTCCTTCATCGGCTGCAGGTCCAGGGCCTCGGGCTCGGTATCACATGCCGCCATGGCCAACAGCGACATTACAATGACATATCTTGATAGTCTCATCATTTCAAACCATTAACTATTCACTCTCAGCTATTAACTCTTTTCTGTCCCACCACAGGCGGGTACCGCCGTCGTCTTGACCGCCGCCCACGGCCTCGGCATCCAGCAGGCTGATGGCTGCTTGCACAGCGGCATCGTTGGTATTATACTCCTGCACGGGGAAGGGGCATCGACGCACCTGAATCTGCGTGTCAATAAGTCCCTGGCTATCATTATTCACAACGGGCAACAAGCGGGGATAACCCGTGCGCCGGAACTCTGCCCAGCCCTCACAGCCGTCGGGATACATGGCAATCCACTTTTGGGTGATGATGCGTTCAAGATTGGTCTCAAAATCGGCATCATCAGCCCAAGCGATGGTGATGCCGCTTGGGGCTGCCATCCCATTACCGCCACCGGTGCGGTCCACATACCGTGCCGGTACCAGCGTGGAGTTAGCAATATAGGCATCCTCGCCGCTCACGCCGTTCTCGCTAAACGACGCGCGGATTCCTGCCTCATAGAAAGCCCTTGCGGTGCCACCCATGTTCCAACCGCGCAACGCCGCCTCGGCACGCAGGAAGAAGCCCTCGGCCGCCGTCATCCACACAATGGGAGTGGTTGAACGGTCAATGTTCAGGTTAGAGACATAGATGCCGGCATAGCGCGTGGGATTCATGTTATGTACACCCAGGCGCACACCATGATACTTGTTGTCGTTGCTGGCTGGGACGAAATAGGCACCTAAACGCGGGTCGCCATAGCCATTCATGTAGCAGTCCATCGAGGCCCCCATGCGCACCTCTCCAGCATTGAAGTTGTAGGCCATGTCATAATTGGGATGGAAATAGGTCAAGCGGCCATGCAGCAGCTGAGCACGGTCGGCCGCGGTCTCGACAAAGCCCACAGGGCATGCAGCCGACTTTTCAGCTTCGCGTTGTGCCAAGGCTGGGTCGGCATAGACCACTCGCAGCGCCAATCGCAAGCGCAGCGTGTTGGCAAATTTCACCCAACGGGCCACATTGCCCTCATACACGTTATCATAGTCTGGCAACAAGACCCCTCCCGACTCGGCCAGCGGAGTGAGCACATCGATGGCACTATCCAATTCGGCAAAGAAACGGTTATACACGTCCTGCTGGCGGTCGTAGGCCGCACCCAATGTGCCGCTTCCAAAATGGATGTAAGGAATTGGACCATACATGTCGGTCACGCGGTGCAGGGCCTCGACCTTGACGATGGTGGCAAGGGCGGCAACAGCGGGCTGACCCATCTCATTGGCCACGCGGGTCACACGCTGCCAAGCGGGCATCACCTCGCTGAAGGCGCGCGTGAACAATTGGTCATACCATCCGCTCACAAAACTATAGGAACCATTGTGAACGCCATTGCGCCAAGTTCCCGTGAGGGCAAGATACCCCGAAAAGGCATCGGCACTTAGCCCTTGAGCCACCTGATAATCCGATGACAGGCAGTTCCAGGAGCCGTCATCAAACAGGACAACGCGGTTAACCATCTGAGAGAAAAAGGCACCCACGCTCTGATAATCGTTGGCCAGTTCCTCATCGGTCAACTCATGCTGATTGGTGTTGATGTCGTCAAACGACTTGGTACATGCAGCCAAAACCACAACGACTGCTATGCTGATGATTGTTCTCGTCTTCATAAACCGCATCAGAATTTGAGTTTCACATTAAATCCCATCGAACGCAGACTGGGCTGCATGAAGTAGTCGATACCCTGATAGTATGTTCCAGTGTTGGATGTTGACTCGGGGTCATAGGGCGCTTTATTGTATAGCATCAACAGGTTGTGCGCCACAACGGCCACATTCAGGCCCTTAATCCATTTCACCCAGCGATACACCGGCACGTCATAAGAAAGACTTAGTTCGGCCAGTCTAAGGTTGGTTGCACTATAGACGTAGCGGGCATCCACGGTGCCATTGGGATTGCCCACGGTCTGATAGTAGCCCTGAGCATTAATCCTCTTGCCGTTGATGATGACGCCGCCGTCGTTGCGGGCATCCTGGGTAGCCTGAGAGACTCCGTAATAGTCAAGGATCGCTTGGGTCTCACTCACGACAATGCCACCGTTGCGATAAGTAAACAATGCCGATAAAGTGACGCCATTGAAGTTCAGCGAATTACCCCACGACAGGTTATAGCGCGGGGCAGCCTGCCCGGCATAGATGTAATAAGCATTGTTGTTGGGATTGGCTTCAACGGTCTGACGCTCGGGATTGACATAGATGGCACCATGCTCATCGGTCTTGAGCGTGGAGACATACACATCGCTCAGCGTGCCGCCCTCGGTTAGGCGTATCTGGTAGCCCGAGGTGCCGCCCATGTAGAGCTCATCAAGGTTATAAATCTCACCATCGGCGGGGTTGCGCCAATTCTTGAGCAGTTCCTTGACCTTGTTACGGTTGAGCGTCCATGTAACGTAAGTCTCCCATGTGAGCGGGCCAATGGGTTGCGTGTAGCGGGCTGTGAGTTCAATGCCCTTGTTGTCCACGCGGCCACCATTAACCACCGCACTGGTGTAACCCGACGATGCGGGCAACGTGGGATAGAAAAACTGGTTGCGCGTGCTGGACCGGTAAAGCGTCGCGTTCAAGCGCATGCGGCTACGCAACATGTACAGGTCAATACCCGCCTCCCATGAGTTGGTGCGCTCGGGGTTGAGGTCGGTGAGCATCCTTGTCGAGGTCTCGGCCAGACCTGTAGAGGGGTTAATGGCATAAGTCTCACGCGTCAAGAATGGTTCATTGGGCTCGTTACCCACCTGGGAGTAGCCCACACGGGTTCTGAAATAGTTGAGCCAATCATAACTCTTGATGTTGGAGAAAATATCGGTCCAAATGGCCGAAATACCCGCCGACCAGTAGAAATAACTATCCTCAAGCTTGGATGACCAGTCGTTGCGGGCAGTCACGTCAACGTAGGCCTTGCTTTCGAAACCCAACTGAGCGGTGGCATATAAGCTCTGCAACTGGGTGCGGTAGCCGCTCTGCACGGGTTTGAAGGTCGAGTTGGAAGTCTCCACATTGGCCAGGGTGAACTTGTTGGCTGTACCCTTCAAGTGGCCGCTGAAGCCCTCGATGTTGTTGTCGCGCTGGTCAAAACTGGCGCCCAACACACCGCTGATGTTCCAACGGTCGTGAGCAAAGTACTTGTTAACCTTGGCAAAGGCTTCGGCATACAATTGGCGGTTACTGACGTTGCGCAGACCATAGTGACCATATTTTGAAGCATAGAGCGTATTGGTCGAGGCAAAGAATTTCTCCTCATATTTGTCACTGCTCTTATCATACTTCACGCGCCCTGTGACATCCACCCACCGGGCGATGCTCCAGTTGAGCGACACGGTTGCCTGATGACGCTCCTTGTGGTTGACGAAGCGCTCTCGCTCAGTCTCCCAATAGGGATTCTCCATCGAGATGTCATAGTTGTAAGGCCAGTACTGAACCGGGAAATTACGGCCCGTGTCATAGCGCTCAAAGTAGCCCAACTTTGAGAAGTCGTCCCCCGCAGGGAACAGATAGACCGGAACCAGCGGATTGTGGTACTGACCCTGGCTGATCATATTCTGCTCCTTGACAGCGGTGAGCATGTAACCCAAGTCAAGCGACATGCGGTCGTCAAGAAAGCTGGTGGTATTGCGCACGCTCACATTGTAGCGGTCATAGTTGTTGCTGTGGATGATACCCTGAGCGTTGGTGGCGCCAAGCGACAGATAGGTCTGGTTCCTGTCGGTACCCGTGCTCAGGCTCACCGAGTTGGCAATGTTAGTGCCCGTCTGGAAGAAGTCGGCAGGGCGGTAACTGCTGGGCTCAGCCAATTTCTCGCCCCAACTGAAGTAACTGCCAGTCTCGGCGGTACCATACTGGTTCTGGAAACGCGGCAAGACAAAGGGCCGTGAGAACTGGAAACTGCCAGTGTAGGTCACGTCCACCCTGCCAGCACGACCGCGCTTGGTATTAATGATAATGACTCCGTTAGCGGCATTGGCGCCATATAGGGCTGCTGCTGTGGGACCCGTGAGGGCACTAATGCTCTCAATATCGTCGGGATTGATGTTGGCTATGGCATCTCCCGTTTGCCCCGCGCCGGCAAAGATGCCCTCGGGCTGCTCGCTTGAGAGGTTAGGCATGGGGATGCCGTCCACTACATACAGAACGTTGTTGTTGCCATTGATGGACTTGGCACCACGCATGACCACGCGGCTGCTTCCGCCTGCGCCCGCCGCACTGGCATTGATGGTCACGCCAGCCACCTTGCCCGACAGCGAATTGACAAAGTTTCCATCCTGCACTCTTGTCAAGGCATCACCATTCACCTGCTGCACATTGTAGGACAGCGACCTGGCCTCCTTCTTGATACCCAAAGCCGTCACCACCAACTCGTCGAGTTGTTGATTCTTTATTTGAGGATAATCATGTTCAACGACCGCATTGGTCGTTTGGGGAACGAGCTGAATGACCAAAACGACTTGGTCTATCATAACCTCTTGGGGTTCATAACCCACAAATTCCACCTTGAGGACATCTCCACGCCCTGCATTGAGTGAGAAACGGCCATCCACATCGGTAGTAGTGGAAACGTTGGTGCCATTGACACGAACAGTAGCCCCGATCATGGGGTCGCCATTCTCGTCAGTCACCAGTCCTGTCACTGTCTGAGCGGCCGCGCCACTCTGCGGCTGCGGTAGCACAGCGGCGTCTGATGCAATGCCATTTCCTGCAAGGAAAACCACAATTGCAAGCAACCTGATGAGTAATCGAGGTTTCAATCTTAGTTGTTCTATCATAATTGTCTATGATTGGTTTGCTAAAGGGCAAAGGTAAACACATTCTCTTAAAACAGCAAGTCTATCGTCAAAAACAATACCGCAACACGACGCAAGGAGCCACCAACCACGCAATGCGGTTAGCGGCTCCTTTAAATGTCTATACTCTGGAGAGTTAAAGCTTTCAGCTCATTTTACTTGATGACCTTGGCTGTGCTGCGGGTACCGTCGGTGTAGGTGGTAACAACAATGTTCACACCGTCAACGGGCTCTGCACTCACCTGACCTGCCAAGTTATAGTAGTTCACGCTTGCAACAGTCTTGCTTGCATTGACCTCCTCAACTGCGGTGAGGTTACGGATGATCAGTTCGATATCAGTATAGATGTTGTCAAAGGTGAAGGAACCACGTGCCTTGTCAGCAACATATACAGTATAGGTCTTGGTGTGATCCAGGCTGTAGTAGTTACCGTCGGCATTGCGCTCGATTACATTGCCGTCCTCGTCGCGAAGCTCGTAGAAGGTCTCATAACCCTCACCGGTTACGCGGATGTCGTTGGTGTAGTAAGGAGTGCGGAAAGCGGGCAGACGATGCTCGGGTAGCTCATACATCAGCTCCATGCCGAAGAAGTCCAGAATGTCATACTGTGACTCACTGTTGAAGCAGTAGTTACCGGTACGCATAAGGCTGGCATACTGTGCCTCGGCCTGGTCGTAAGCCATGTAGCGGTACTTCATGTGAACATCAAAATAGTTGCACAGCCACAGAGTCAGGTAGATATTCTCACCCTGATACCAGAAAGGCATGTGGGGATCATCGGGATTGCCGAAGGGGATGTCAACGATGGTGCAGGGATTCTCGGCAGTAGCATTGAGGTCAAAGGTGCAGATCACACCAGGATGGGTCAAACCGTTAACGGGATAGCCACGATAAGTTACGGTATCAACGCACAACTGGCCCTGGGGAGCATGGGTCCTATAACCATCGAACAAGTCAAGATAGTCAAGAGTCATCTTGTCCCTGGGGACGTTGCGGCACCAAGCGGTAGCCTCATGGAAAACGCCCTTGCTGGTAATATCGCTGCCGATATCATATCCGTCGAGAGCCAGGCCAATCACCTTAGCGTTGGCGGGCAGAGTAGCTGTACCCTTGGTAACATCACCCTTGGTGAAATCCTGAGCGGTAACCAAGTACTCGGGCTGGAATTTCATGAAACGCATCTCACCACCGGTCTCAGGCTGATAAGAAGTCCAAATCTCCTGAGAGATCTCAGGGTTTACGGGCATAGCGAACAACAGGGTGTCGTTAGCGGGCTGGGCCACATTGGTTGCGATAACCTCTACAGCAGCATTGGCAGTGCCAAAGCATGCCAGTACCATTGCAATAGCAGAAAGTAAAGATTTCTTCATAGTTGCTTAAATTTATTTAGAACGTTATTTTTGTTGGTTTACAATACAATACTATATAATTGCTGCAAAAATACATCAAATATATCGAACCGACAAAATTTTCCTTTAAATATTTTGCAAAACTTTTGCCGCGCCTTAATTCTGCACTTTAGATGCTACTTGTCCCACCACAAAAACCGGGAATGTCCCCAAGATTATCCATAGCCAATCAGACAAGGACAAGGGTGCACAGTTAAACAATGGATAACAATACTGGACAATGCAGATGTGACCGGCAAAGATGACCAACGCCACCGACCAGAACACCTTGCTGTCTTCCATATTATTGAAAGCCCACTTCCCTGTGGCAAAGGCTCTTGCATTAAGCATATTCCAAAACTGCAGGAACACAAACACGCTGAAGAAGACGCCCATCTCATGGGGATTGATGTTGGGATTGATTCCACGCACAAGCACTCGGCCGCCATTGGCCTCACTCACAAAGTAATAGTACAAGCCTATCATGAGGACAGCAAAAAGCGTTCCCGATATCATGATGAATTTCATCATTGTTGACGTGATGATGCTCGCCCGTGAATCACGGGGACGACGACGCATGAGCACACTGTTGGGAGGCAATGAGGCCAAGGCCAGGGCCGCAAAGGTATCCATGATCAAGTTGACCCACAACATTTGCGTCACGGTAAGGGCCGGCTGCTTGCTGAAGAACGAGCAGATGGCCACCACCAAGCATGCACACACATTGACAGCAAGCTGGAAAATGATAAAACGCTGTATGTTACTGTACAATGAGCGGCCCCACAACACGGCCTTATTGATGCTGGTAAAGGAGTTGTCCATGATGGTGATGTCGCTCGCCTCCTTGGCAACAGCGGTGCCATCACCCATCGACAAGCCCACCTGAGCAGCATTCAGTGCCGGGGCGTCATTGGTACCATCGCCCGTGACAGCAACCACCTCGCCCTGGCGCTGTAGCAGCCGCACAAGGCGGGCCTTATCATCGGGACGGGCACGAGCCATAATCTTGATCGAAACGGCACGTTGGGCCGCCTCGTCGTCGCTCAATGCGGCAAAATCCGGGCCGTTGATGATTGCATCATCTCCATCCTCGCTGGTCCACAATCCCACCTGTCGGCCAATCTCGCGTGCCGTAGCACCCGTGTCTCCTGTCACGATCTTGACTTTCACGCCGGCATTGCGGCAATCTTGAATTGCCGCCGGCACATCACTTCGCACGGGATCACTGATGGCGACAATTCCCTGGAAGTCCAGCGCCACATGATTATCGGCAGTGAGCGATTGGAGCATCCGCTCAGCGTCATCGGCATCCGACAGGCTGCGGCTCGCAAAGGCAAGAGTACGCATCGCCTTGGACTGATAGTCGGCAAGCTCAGCGGTAATTTCACGGTATCGCTGTTCGTCGCGTGACAAACCGCACAAATTCATGACGATTTCGGGAGCGCCCTTGAGCAACAGCATCCTTGTGCCGTCAGGGCACTTCACCACAGTAGCCATAAACTTGGTTAGCGTCGAGAATGGCAAACGCGCCTCCACCTCACACGACTCACGGATTGACAAGTAATCGACACCCGAGGCACGCAGCCACAACAGCAGAGCCCCCTCGGTGGGATTACCAAGCGCAGCCACATGATCAGCATCGCTGTCGTCAAGGAATGCTGTGCTGTTGCATGCTATGCCCTGAGCAACAATGCGGCTGGCCTCGTCATCGGCAAACCGCCCGTCAGGCAGGCCATCAAAATGGGCTTGATAGACCTGCATCTTGTTTTGGGTGAGTGTTCCAGTCTTGTCGGTACAGATGACTGTTGCTGCACCCATCGTCTCGCAAGCGTGCATGCGTCTGACGAGGTTGTTGTGCTTCAGCATCTTGCGCATGCTCAATGCCAGCGACAGCGTCACGCTCATGGGCAGGCCTTCGGGAACCGACACCACAATGAGGGTGACGGCGAGCATTACCGTCTCAATAAAGTACTGGGCATCGGCAAAAAAGCCCTCGCTGCCACCAACAAAATATTCAACGACACGGCCCAACACAAGCAACGCAGCCATCACATAGCTGCCTCGGGCAATGGTGTGACCCAATCTGTCGAGCTGCTGCGTGAGAGGTGTCTTGATGTTGTTATCGATCTGCGCATCACGGTACACCTTGCCGTATTCCGTCCTGTCGCCCACCTGGTCGACGCGCATGACGGCATTGCCCTCAAGGATGGTGCTGCCGCGCAGCAGCATGGACGCAGGGTATGTCGCCTCTTTCTCTCGAGAGGCCGCCTCGGCATCATGCGTTTTCCATGCCGAGGGCTCTCCAGTGAAGGAACTCTCATCGACCCTCAAGTTAAAACTGTCAACGACCGTTCCGTCGGCAGGGATTTTTTCGCCCGTATCCAGGATAACGACATCACCCACCACGACATCACATCGCGACACTTGAGTGATGTGCCCGTCACGCAGCACCTTCACGCCCACCTGGTCATCGGTTTGGTTGAGCAGTCTGAACTTTTTGTTGGCATTCACCTCTACAAGGAAGCCCACCAGTGTAGCGAGGACAATGGCCACAAAGATTCCCAACGGTTCAAACAGAATGGCCAAACCCATGTGAAGCCTGAAATACTCATATGCCGACAGGCCTACCGACAAGATCAAAGCCACCAAGAGGATCTTGATGAGCGGATCATTGAATTTTTCAAGGAATTGCTTCCACAACGGTTCACGGGCTGGCGGTGTGAGCTTATTGTCACCATGCTGTTCTCTGCTGGAGAGCACCTGCCGTGCGGATAATCCCGTTATCTGGTTATGATTCATCAGTTTCAGTCAATTATTCACATTTTGCAACGCTTTGATACCTGCAAATATCATACCAAACAAAAGCCGCCCTGAAAAATCTCTGCTGATCATCATCAAGTCGGCTCTGTTTTTTTATTGCGTCACGCTGTGATTTGTTTTGGTAGTGGCTTGCGTGTGAAACGGTGCTTGTTGAACATCGAGTCCCAACGCAACTTGATTACGCCAAACAGAGCCTCAAAGAAGATGCTGCTGTTCATCTTGCTGGTGCCCAGCACTCGGTTGATGAACACAATAGGCACTTCCTTGATGACAAAGCCCATGCAATGGGCAGTAAACTTCATCTCTATCTGGAAAGCATAGCCCTTGAACTCGATGGCGTCCAGATTCATGGATTGCAACACCTCACGGCGATAGCACACAAATCCTGCCGTCGCATCACGCACCTGTATGCCAGTAATAAGACGGACATAGGCCGACGCATAGTAACTCATCAACATCCTGCCAATGGGCCAGTTGACAACATTCACGCCCGAGATGTACCGCGAACCCACCGACACATCAGCACCGCCTGCCGCACATGCGCTCTGCAACTCAGGCAGCTTGTTTACAGGGTGTGAGAAGTCGGCATCCATCTCAATGATGTACTCATAGCTATGATCCAAGCTCCACTTGAAGCCAGCGATATAGGCAGTGCCCAAGCCCTGCTTGCCAGCTCGCTTGAGGATGTGGATGCGGTCGGGGTTCTCGCCGATCATCTCATCAACGATAGCTCCAGTCCCATCAGGGGAATTGTCGTCAACAATGAGCACATCAAACTGGTGCTCAGTGAGATTGAGCACGGCTGTGATGATATTCCTGATGTTTTCCTTCTCGTTATAAGTAGGAATGATGACTAAACTGTCTGACTTCATTGGTGCTTAAATAATTATTATTCGGCTAAAATTGAACTGCAAAAGTACAATTTTTTTTATAATAACACGCCTAATAGAGCCAATATTATGTCTTTTTAGTTCAATTTCAAATATTTTGCAACTATTAACGCTGTGCTCTTCTCTACTTCACTGCAAATATCATGCCGAGCGCACAATACGGGCAAGGTAATCATAGTGCGGGCCACGGCACACGACCTCAACATCAAATCCACACATCCGGGCCTGCTCGGCCAGTGTGGAGGGGTCGATAAACAGCCACGGGAAAGCATTGCCCCTGATGGACTTATACTGCATTTGATAGGTCAATTCGCCGTAATATCCTTCTACTCCAGTCAAGTCAATAATCCCGTCCTCATCCTCAAACACATAACAGATATCGCTGGAATCACACAGCAACTGGCCGTTTGGAGCCAGCAGGCTGTCCACCTGCATGAAGAAGGCTGGCAGACGGGACAGTCTTCCCACAATGCCCAGGCCGTTCATCAGCATCAAGATGGTATCATACTGCCCCCGAAGCATGAAAAAGTCCTGTTGACGGGCATCCCGGACTCCTCGCGACCGCATGGTGGCCACGGCAAGCGGCGAGATGTCGATTGCCATTACCAGCTTGCCCGACTGCTGCAGTGCCAGCGAGTGGCATCCGGCTCCGGCTCCCACATCAAGGATGCTGCCCCGCGACAGGCGCAATGCCTCCTGCTCAATGACGGGCATGTCTTCAACCGGGCGAAAGAGCGTTTCCACTGGTATCTCGTCCTCATCAAACATGGGCGAGAAGACACGCAATCGCGAAGCCTTGCCTGTCGCATGATAGTCGGCAATGGCCCTGCCCATCGGGTCCTTCTGTTCCGTCATGCCTATCGGATGAAATGAGTTGGCTGCCACTCTTCCAACTCGGGTGCAGGCATGTCGCTTGCCTTGAACTGCTTGATCATCCAAGCCATGTTGCGGGCCATGGTGCGCATGGTCTGCATGCCCTCGGCATCCTGGCTGGCCTCGCCCTGTTCACGGCCATAGGCGATGTTCCAGTATTGTGACGTTGCCAGCGGCATGTTGACCATCTGGAACGGCATCTGCAAGGTCTGGAATGCGGCGCTCGCGCCTCCTCGACGGCAAATGGCTACCGCAGCGGCGGGTTTACCTGCCACCTGTGCACCGGCAAACAGCATGCGGTGCACCAGATTGAGCACGTTGCCTGTGGGTGTGCCGTAATAGACTGGCGAGCCCACAATCAGGCCGTCGGCTGCATTCATCTTGTCGATGACCTCATTGCACAGGTCATCGTTAAACACACAGTGGCCTTCACCTTTCTCCATGCACTTGCCGCAAGCTATACAGCCGCGCACGGGCTTGGTGCCGATCCACACGATTTCAGTCTCAATGCCTTGCTCGTTGAGCGTCTTGGCCGCTTCATTCAAGGCCAGGTAGGTATTGCCCTGCTTGCGGGGCGATCCGTTAATCAATAATACTTTCATTTTGTCTGTTTGAATGTTTAAACTCTTGTCATGTGATAGCCCATCGCCTTGAGCTGGACAGCCAAGCCCATCCGGTACATGCATTGCAGGCAGGCCACATAGCCCTTGAAGGCATCCACGGTGCCCGGCTCGATGTCAAGGCCGAAGAGGGCACGCTTCGTGCGCTCAGCACAGTCGCCAACCAGGTTCTGCATCGACTCGCCCTCATCGCCGTGCAGGCCAAGCACCTCATCAAGGATGTACTCGTCCAGGTTGTCAAAGCCTCGCTTGTCACGCAGGTAGAGATACAGGTCCTCTATTCCGTCATATTTTTGCCAATCCTCGTCCCAGAACTTGGCCACAGCCATGCCTATGAACATCATCCACCCCAGCGAAGCCACGGGATAGTTGGCAAACTCACGGGCCCCGTCGGGCAGATAGGCCTCGGCAATGGCAGGCCATTTCCCTTCCACATCGGGACACTCGGGCAATCGCTCATCAACAGCATCTCGCTGCACAAGATAGCGATGCAAGTCATCGAGCATCGTTGTTGCAAAATCCTCCATTTCGTCAATCATTAATCGCTTTTATCGGGTGACAAAGGTAATGAAAATTGCTATCTTTTCAAAATCGGCCCTGGCATATTCCTCTCAACTCCCTGCAAATGAATTAATTGACGGTTTACTATAAAAATATTTTCGGGAAAATGGTTGTCAGTTTAGGAAAAAGCAGTACCTTTGCAGCCGGGTAAGTCCTACACGGCCAGCTCCCTCCCAATCCCCCAGGTCTTGACCGAAGCAAGGGTAACGAGGTTGTAGCGGCGCGCTGTAGCTCACTTGCCCTTTTTTTGTACCACTACCACTCCTCCATAAATCGCCTGATTTTCTCGTAGTAACCGTTGCTGCCCACAAACTCATAGCCAATGTAGTCGGCACTGTTGTTACCCTCGACCAGCTGAACGTAATCCCGTGAGATAGCGACATCCCAGCCCACGAGGGCCACGCCGGGAAGCCTGCTTGCTGCGTCCAGGCACATCTTCACGACCTCGTCCCACCTGGGCACCTTGAAACCCAGCATGACGATATCGGTGTGGGGATGTATGAAGACCAGGTCTCCGCCCTTCGAGGTTCCGCCCGACGACACCACGCCGGTTGCCACATCCACCTCATAGTAATAGCCTCCGGTGGCGGTATTGTCCACCAGGGTATCCCCCACCCCGGCCCGCAGGAATGCCTTCATGATGCGGGCTTCACCGCCTGGACGGCACGCAGTGAGCACCCTGATCGTGTTCACCGACTTGTTGCCGAATACCATGTCGGGATGCTGCACAATCAGCTCCTCGACAATCACATCCTCGGCAACCATCGCGTCAAACGTGCGTCGCAGCGATGCGTCATCCTGATGCCCTAATTCCATCTTGCGGATGCCGTCGCCTTGCTTGCCGTCCATCGGCTTGATGATTACCGCTTGGTGACGTATCAAAAATGCCTTGAAATCCTCATAGGTCGATTCCTTCAGCCACAACCAGTCTCGATGAATGCAGTCCTTGAAAAAACGGTTGAACTCGGGCTTATTCTTGAAGTAATGGAAATCGGCCGGATGGTTATATTTCTTCTCAAGGGCGACACGGCGGTAATGCGTCAGGCACTTGCTGCGCATGGGGTTGCTGTATTGCCAGAACCGGCCTGCGATATATTGGTCGATGTGGGCTCCGTGCCGCACAAATGCCGTCAAGTAGTCCCACAAGTGGTAAAAACGGCTGCAACCGGTTTGCTCCGACAACTTGGCCACCTCTCTGTATATCCTCTTGGTGTATCTGATAACGGTCTTGGGATTCATCGCTCTATGCACTTGCTATTGTTGGTTAAACGTGCAAAAATAGTACATGTCGGGCACAAAAACAAGAATAATTCTGTTTTTGTGCCCGACATGCCGTTTTGATCAATGCTCTGGCTATCGCAGCATGTCGGCCACCTCATCGAGGTCACCGTCATTGGGCGATGGGGTCACGCCCAGCAGGTAGCACAGCAGCGGATAGACACACACGTTGCGGAACCTGGCCTCCTTGGTATAACCCTCCTTGAAGTCGGGACCGATGGCACGGAAGCCCACCTGCATGTCGGCTGCCGTGTGGTCAAAGCCGTGGCTGCCGCGCTGCGTCATCGACGGCTTGTCGGCAAACAGCCATCCCACATCGGGCAGCACGACCACGTCGCCCATGTTCTTGTTGGTGCCGTAGTTGAGATAGGCGGGCAACTCGCCGCGCTTCCATGCCCTGACGTGGTTCACTTGCTGCATCGCGCTGTAAATCGAGTCAACGTACTGTGGAGCACTGGCATAGATGAGCGTGGGATAATCGTTGCAGAAACGCTCATACCAGTGGCGCGGCAGCACGTCGTTGATGTTGACGAAGCAGTTGGGATCAACGCTGGTCATGCCGTGGTCCCCAGTAATGATAAGGTTCACCTGGCTGCCGATGGGCAGCATCTGGATGCGTGTCCACAGCATGCTCAACAGGCGGTCAACCTCTTCCATCGCACGACGGGTGAGGCGGTTCATGGGGCCATAACTGTGACCGCTACGGTCAGGCTCCTCAAAGTAGGCCATCACCAGGTGGGGGCGGTCCTTCTCAGGCATGTTCAAGAGGCGGATGATTTCGTCCACGCGGCCCTGGAAATCGAGTTGCTGGGTCTGGTAATCACGCCAATAGGTGGGATGCTCTCCATTGATGGTGACGTCGCTGCCCACCCAGAAGACGGTGGCTGTCTTCACCCCCTGGTGCTTGGCGGTAAGCCACACGGGATCGCCGCCATAGTACTTGCCGTCGGCACGGGTCACCTTGTTGCCCAGCGAGAATTCCACGCCTTTCTCGCGGTCCCAAAAGGTGTTGGCTATAATACCATGATGGTCAGGAACGAGACCTGTGGCCAGCGTGTAATGATTGGGGAAGGTCTTGCTCGGGAATGATGGCTGCATCACAGCTTTTATGCCCTCTCGCGCCAGCTGCTGCATGAACGGCACGTCATAGGCATCCAGATAGTCCCAACGCAAGCCATCGAGCGAGATGATCACAGTGTAGGTGTCACGACCGGCACCCCATGCCTGCCTGGGCAGCACGGCCAGCAATAACAAGAGGATAAAAAATCTACGCATCATGTCAAGTCTCAATGTGTTTTTTATCAAAAAGGGGGAATACCATCATTGATACTCCCCCTGTTTATTCATGTGTTAATGAAAACGCGCTTAGTAACAGAACTTAGAAAATCCGATATTCTGTTACTGGTCCTCGCGGGAGATGTAATAACCCACACCCTCAACAAGGCCCTTATAAGAGGTCTTGTAGGCAACGATGGTGATCTTGTCGCCCCAGGTCAGGCCAAGTTCGCCAAAGTGACCCTTCTGGCCACCCCAACCGGTATAAACGCCATAGATGTACACCTCGCCGGTGGCATCCTTGAGGTTGAAGTTACCATATTGCTCAACGTCGTTCTTGGCACCTTCCTCGGTAACGGTAACGATTTCACCCGAAATCACATAGTAGGCCTCCTTGTCGTCGGGCAGGTTGCGGAAGTCGGCGATGCTGATGGCCTGGGCCGAGTAATTGACCTCCTCGAGCACGCCATCCACCATTTGAGCAGAGCCCTTGTACTCGCCACGCTTACCGACAACGGTGACAACGTCACCCACCTTAACCTCGGTGCCGGTGAAACCTGCGGGACGATAGATCAAGGTCTCGCCAGTGTAGTCGCGCAGGTAGAAGCCCTGGTTCTCGCGATACAGGCCCACCACGATACCGTTCAGGCGATACTGGGTAGCGCCCACGGGAGCCTCATTGAACTCTGCCACTGTGCATGCAACAATCGCACCCTTCTGGTTGATGGTTGCAGTGGCAGTATATTCCTGACCCTTGTCGTCGGTGGTCTTGAAGACTACATTTGCGCTGCGGTCGCCACCAGGGTTAGCATTGGCATGGAAGGTTACAACGGGCTCAGCGCCACCTGCAATCGACACGATGCCCAGCCAGTCCTTAGCCTCGTCGGGAATCTCAACCGAGATGCCGTTGTTGGTCTTGCAGCTCAGGTTAACGGCTACATTACCACCCTCAACGGGGATAGTGGCGTCCTCGGGATCATAACCCTCGACCTTAACCAGCGACTTCTGGATGTTAATGACGGTAACGTCAACAAGTTCAACGGTTCCGTTATAGACGGACTTGGGACCCTCGACGGTGATGATGTCACCCACCTCAAGACCCCAGCTTGCAATAGGATTATTAGCCAGTTTACCATTCTTATCGGCCATACCATAGATATAAATGGTACCCGTCTCGTCGGCAATGTTCATGTTACCATATTTCTCATAGTTACTACCCCATGAAGTAATGGTACCAGTCACGCGATAGGTCTTGCTCTCGGGACCGGCGATAACCTCGGCACAAGTTGCCTCGCTTACAGTGGAGAGACCCTGAATCACGTTGATGGTCTGCTGCTTGCCGTCGCACTCAACGTGAAGGACAGCGGTGCGGCCGTCAGGAGCGGCGGGAGCGGTGAAGGTTATACCATACTCACCTGCGCCACCCGACATGGGGCTAACGGTAAGCCACTCGGGAATCTCATCCTGGTCAAACGACCATGCGCCATTGGCATTCAAGATGATATTGTTGGAACCGCCATTGACATCGATGCCCACATAGGATGACGACACCTTGAGCTCATCGAGCAAAGTCATTGTCTCTTCATCAGAGCAGCTCGACAACAGGGCAATCAGTGCAAAAAACGAAATAAAATATCTGAGTTTCATAGTGTTGTCTGTATCTTAAATTAGTTAAAGATGTACTTAATACCGATAGATGCGTTCCAGCACTGACCGATGGCCTTGTTGGGAACAAAGGTCTTGGTTGCACCGCTGATGGAGCTCGGAGTCGAGAAGGTGGGATAGCCGTAGGCGTCAACACCCTCATACTTCAGGATGCGGGGATCGCTGCCGATCTCGGGGTTGAGATACTTGCTCACGCCCCAGCTCGAGTTGAACAAGTTCAGGACATTCTTCACGTCAAAGAGCAACTGCAGGGTGTGCTTAGCACCACACACGTTCAGCGAGAAGTCATGCTTGTAGCTCAAGTCAATGCGGTGAACCCAGGGACTGTACAGACTGTAGGCCTCGGCATACTCGCCCTGATGGTTCTTCAGGTAGTTGTTGTTGTGAACATAGTCCATGAAGCGGTTCTTGTCACCCTCGCTCACGAAGCGGAACTCGCGGTTCTCTACCTGAGCGTCGGTGGGGATGTAAAGTGCATCGTAGTTGTAACCGTCACCGTTCATGTCGTTGGACATCATGTAGGAGTAGTTGTAACCGCCACGCCATGCCTCATAGATCAGGCCATAGTGGTTACCACTGCGGTCGTGACCGGTTGCCGACAGGACAAAACGGTCAGGAGTTACATACTGCGAGTTGTGCAGCTTGATGTTGTTGGGACCCTCAATGGTGGGAACATAGGTGAAGGCACTCTCGGCAGCGCTACCGGGCATACCGGTCACTTCCTTCTGTACGGTGTGGGTGTAAGCAGCCATCAGGCTCAGCCACTCAAAGGGCTTAGCGTTCAGGGTGATGTTGCCAATCCAACCATAACCACGGCTGGTGTTCTCAAGGACGAACGCCTTGGTGCCCTGGCGGTATCCGGCGGGATACATGGGACGGTTGTCGGCTCCGTTGAAGCGGGCATAACCGGCCACGCTGGGGATAGACCAGTCGCTGATGCTGGCTGCATTGATGTTCTTGTTGAAGATACCCTCTACAGTCACAGTGAAGGGGAACGAAACGGGCAGCGAGTAGTCAACGGCCAACGAGGTCTTCCACACCATCGGCATCTTGAACTTGGGATCCACGCCATTGACGGCCGAGGGGACAGTACCCATGTCTGATGTCACATTCTCGGGATAACCCATGGAGATGAGCTTGTTGCGCAGTGCATTAACCGATGCCTGGCCATTCTCGGTAACCAGACCGCCGGCAAACTGGCTCATGTCAATGTAACGGTTGCCCTTGGAGTCGGTAGTATAGGCTCCGGTGTAATTCTCAAAGCCCTTGGTGGCAACATAGTTACCATCACTGTCAAGACCTCCAATCTTGGTGTTGCCGTTGAGTTGAGCCTGATACTGAACCAGACCGCCGTTGGTGGGCATGTTGGTGAAGAATACCAGAGGCAGACGGCCTGAGAACAGACCCGAACCGCCGCGCAGCTTGAGCACCTTGTTGCCAAATACGTCCCAGCTGAAACCTACACGAGGCTGGATGATCAGGTTGCTGTTCGGCCACTTGCCGGTGTCGATGTGGCGAACATTGCCATCATTGTCATAATAGTTCAGCGCCAGAATAGCGTTGTTGGTGATCAGGTCACCATTATTGAAGAACAGACCGTCGAAACGCAGACCATAGGTCAGCTTGAAGTTGCGGGTGATGTTCCACTCGTCCTGGGCATAGATGCCGGCCTTGTTGAACTGCACGCGGGCAGCAGGCTTGGTCTCGCTACCGTAACCGTAGGTCAAGCAAACAACCTCGGGGGCAGCTCCGTTGATAAAGTCGTCAACGCTGTTATAGCGGTAGTAACCGGTACCGTTGCGCATGTACTGGTTGTCGGCCATCTGATGCTCAAAGCTCAGACCTCCCATGATCTTGTGGTTACCATAGTACCAGGTCACATCGTCACGCAGGTTCCAGATGGTGTTGTGAACGGCGTTGTTCCAGGTGAACAGCTCATAGCCCAGGGCCATGTAGTTGTCGCGGTTACCCTCGGCGTCGAGCATCGTGATGTCGATGAAGGGGAACTCACTGGAGTTGGTCGTGCGCACGTCATCCAGCTTGGAGAGGGTAGCCAGGAACTGGTTCGACAGGTTGTCGGTCAGGCGGCTGTTCAGGTCAAACGAGAATGAGTGTACCAGGTTGTCCATGCCATACATCGAGTTGGCAAACGAGAAGGACTTCTGCGATACACGGCCGTTGGCCATGCGCGTGCCGCCGTCCATCGACGAGGCGTTGGGATTGCTCCAGTAGCGGTTCTTGGTGTAGTTGTAGCGCAGGGCCAGGTGATGGTTCTGGGTAATGTTCCAGTCCAGGCGGGCCAGCAGCTTGTAGTTGTTCTCGTCGGCAGGGAAGTTGGTATAGGAACCGGTCTCATAACCGTATTTGTTCCTTACAAAGTCGCTCACGCGGGCCAGGTCGGCAAGCGTGGTGCGAGATACGTAACGGTCGGGGACGGCAACACCATCCTCCGATGCACGCCACATGTTCACAATAGTCGGCTGCTTGGTCATCTCACCGTTTACAAAGAAGAACAGTTTGTCCTTAATGATCGGGCCTCCGAGGGTAGCACCGTAGGTGGTCACCTGCATCTTCTCGCGGGCCTGGCCAATCTGGGTGCGCTCAACGGCATCACCGCGCATGTTCTCGTTGCGGTGGAACCAGTAAGCACTGCCACGGAAGGTGTTGGTACCGCTCTTGGTAATGGCGTTGACACCACCACCGATGAAGTTGGTCTGGCGAACATCGAAGGGGGAAATCACAACCTGCAACTCCTCGATAGCCTCGATGCTGATGGGGTTACCGCCACCAGGCAGATTGTCGCTCAGACCGAAGTTGTTGTTGAAGTTGGCACCATCCACCGTGAAGTTGGCTGTGCGGCCATCGGTACCGGCAAAGCTCATGCCATTACCGCCGTAGGGCGACAGACGGGTAACGTCGGTCAGGTTGCGGGTAACGGTGGGCAGATTAGAAATCTGCGTGCTGTTGATGTTGGTTGCAGCTCCGGTCTTCTCGGTCTGGAACTTGCTGCCGATTGCAGTCACGACAACTTCGCCAAGGGCATTAGCGTCAACGCTCATGTCAACATCCAGGTTGAAGGTCTCGGCCAGATCCAGAGTAACGCCGTCAATCTGGCGGGGGGCATAGCCCACGTAGCTCACCGTAACCGAGTAAGGGCCGCCAGGACGCATACCCTGGATGGTGTAACGGCCATCCATGTTGGTCACGGCGTTGTACTTGGTGCCCGAGGGCGTGTGCAACGCAGTAATCGTGGCGCCAATCATCGCCTCTTGGTTTTCATCGGTCACAACACCCGACAATGCCGAGGTTGTTACCTGAGCACTCGATGCCAATGCCACAAAGAACATTGCCACCAATGCCATTAACTTAACTGTTCTCAACATACTTTTTTACTAATAGTTAATGAATGAATAATTATTGTATAAAAATAAATTGCCATATAAAAGTTTACGCGCCAGAATAGCGGTAGCATTCCCATCTAATCTGACGCGTTTGTCGCTGGACACCCTTCTTGAAGCGGGTTATAGAACTGGTTAGCCATCTCTCCGCTGCAAGTTATCCTGAAAGGTATTCCTAATGTATATACAGACATTTTATTAGTTGTCGCTTTTACGTGCGCAAAGGTAGTCATTTTTCCCGACCCGACAAACTTCTTTCAACCTGTTTTTATCAACACTCCGGCAATTTAACACATTTAACCAAAAAAGGCCTAAACACAAACCGGATATTCACAACGGGCTCCCTATCCCTATCAGGGTTGCGCGGCACCAGTGATCACATCGCCAATACTGCGCAGGGTCAACTGCCACACACCAGCCGCATTGTTGGTGTAGGTGTAAAGGTCGAGCAGGCCCACCACGTCAACGCGGCCCTGCGGCAACGGCAACGTGGCAAAAACAGCATGATTGCTGCTGCGCACAACCAGCTCACGGCCAGCGGCGTCAACGACATTACGGTTAGTGCTATTATCGCCCACCGCGAATGTTGACTTGCCGTCGGCGTCCTTAAAGGTCACGCCATTGATGCGCACGAGAGCACCCTGATATTTCATCAGCGTCGACGCATTGGTCTTATCGGCAAGGTCGCCAATGCTGATAACGAGCGTGTCCAGCCGGGACGGATTGAAAAACTCGTTGAGTTCAACAATCGATTCCCACATCTGCTGGCTCATGAAGGTCATGCGCCATGTGGCATGCGATGTAAAGTTGGCGGTGTCGGGGAACCCGAGCTCCTGCTGGCCATTGTACTTGCCCACATAATATCCCTGCAACGGCAGCACCACGTCCTGGCCAATGCGGTATTTCTCAAACAGGCTGCTCTGGTTCACAGCAATGGTCAGTCCCATCCCCGACTCATCCTGGATGTAGAGTTTCTTGTACACATTTCCATCTTGGTCGCTGCTGGTCACCCAGCCGTGGATGACGACGTCATCGGTGACCGTATCCACATAATTGACTCCATCCTGCCAATACTTGGACTTGAATTCGGCGATACTCATGTTGGGCTGATGCTGCGACGACGGTACCACCATGGGCGGGTAGTCAAGTTCGTCATCGCACGACGTCACGACGCCAAACAGGGACACGACACAGGCCGCCAGCACCGCACACCGTCGGGCGGGCTGCACAAATGAACACATTTCTTTCAACATCATCTTTTTTATAAAATTAAAAAAACAACAACTTTTTAATACAGTTCATTCCTTATAATAAAAAGAATTTGCGCCACATTGGTCGTATATCGACTCAATGCAGCGCCGCAAGCATCAGCATAGCACCCACACGATGCGCCCCCTCGCACCGAGAGGCAACGTCGAGCATGGGACAGTGTTCCATCCCCAATAATTCGCGATCAAATATGACGTAATGAGAGTGCATGACTTTTTTCTTAGCGCACAAAAGTAGTCATTATTTATTAATATAGCAAGCTGAAAGACAACAATTTCCAGATAAAATCAAATATTTAACCTTTGTTACATTTCATTCACGATTACAGCAACAATCCTGCCCCAACGGCCCTCACGCACAGCCGCTCCATGAATGGACAAACGGCCCAACGTCCCCCTGCATGGAGCAGGGAACGCTGACGACAATCAACGTGAATACAGCATGCGCGTTATTTCTTGACGCGGTCGGGATGCTGGGCAATAAAGGACTTCCAAGATTTGCCCCCCTTGCCCTGGAATGGCTTGTTGCGCTCATAGAAATGGCACATGGCCGCCGCCAGCGCATCGGTTGCATCAAGCAGGGCCGGCATTCGAGATTCATCGATGCCCAGCGTGCGCTGCAGCATCAGTGCCACCTGCTCCTTGCTGGCGGCACCGTTGCCGGTGATGGCCATCTTGATCTTGCGGGGCTCATATTCGGTGATGGGTATCTCGCGGTTCAAGGCAGCCACCATCGCCACGCCCTGGGCGCGACCCAGCTTGAGCATCGACTGCACGTTCTTGCCATAGAACGGGGCCTCGATGGCCATTTCGTCGGGCAGGTACTCGTCGATGACGCCGCTCACGCGCTCATAGATGTGCCGCAGCCGCATGTAGTGGTCTTCCATGCGGTTGAGCTGCAGCACGCCCATGACGATGAGTTCGGGCTTCTTGCCGTTGACACCCAACAGAGCATAACCCATGACGTTAGTGCCCGGGTCAATGCCGATGATGATATTCTGGTACCCCCTCTCCATCACGGTAGCACTCTTTCAAGCACAGGTTACTTGTAGCGGTCGCTGATGTTGTAGATGGCTTTGTAGATGTCGCGGTCAACGTCGGTGAGCTGGATCTTGCGGCGCGCCATGACACGCTCGGCAATGGTGTAGAACGTCTCGAGCGGCACATTCTTGAACCCGGCGGCCGCGCTGCCCTCCTGGAACGAGGCCACAAAGTTGCGGGGAAAGCCCGCACCATGGATGTTGACTCCCACGCCCAGCACCGTGGCGGTGTTGATCATGCCATTGACGCCTATCTTGCTGTGGTCTCCCATAAACAGGCCGCAGAACTGCAGCCCCGTGCGCTCAAACCGCTTGCTGGCATAATTCCACAACTTGATTTCTCCGTAGTCATTCTTGAGGTTGCTGGCCGTAGTGCCGCCGCCAATGTTGCACCACTCGCCAATGACCGCGTCGCCCAGAAATCCCTCGTGAGCCTTGTTGCTGTAACCGATGAAGACCGTATTCTCGACCTCGCCACCAATCTTGCAGTGGGGTCCAAGAGTGGTCGCACCATATACCTTGGCCCCGATGCGCACCTTGGCATCATGGCAGGCGGCAAAACCGCCACGGATGCACGCTCCTTCCATCACCTCGACATCCTTGCCGATGTAGATGGGACCCTCGTTGGTGTTGAGCATCGCGCCCTCGACATACGCGCCTGCCTCAACAAAGATGCGGGAACGGTCACCGATGATCGTATTGGTCGCCGACAAGGGCTGCGTCTCTCGGCCATCGGTCAAGCGATCAAAGTCCTGGGCAAGCACCCGGGCATTGAATTCAAATATATCATACAGGTGTCTGACGACCAGCGGCTTGCCCGTTGGATAAAGCACACGGCTGTAATGACGCGCATCATAGTCGTGCGCACTGCCGTTAAAGGCAATCAACTCTTCGCCCACCATCAGAGCCTCACCCAGCTGCAAGTCAAGCACCTGCTGCGCCAACTCGGGCGTGGGAACCACATGGCCTGCCACCATGAGGTTACTGCTGCGACGGGCTCGCAACGGGAATTTCTTCTTGAGATAAGGCACTGTAAGATAGCTGTAGGTAGCCTCGCCCAGCATGGCCTGCCACTTCTCGGCTATCGTGGTGATGCCCAAGCGCAACAGGGCTGTGGGACGTGTGTAGGTAAACGGCATCAGCTGCTTGCGCACCTCGTTGTCGTCAAACAAGATGATATTGCGGGTGGTCTTCTTCATTGTAACGCATTCAAACAATTAGACCACAAAAGTAGTCTATTTTTATTATTAATGTTGCTTTTATGGCCAAAAAAGGGTAATTTTGCAAATTCTTTAACCGCAACAAATAGGGAGCATGAAATTCATTGAGCAGTACATCAAGGGGGTGTGGGTCATTGAACCCCAACGGTTTGGAGACCAGCGCGGATACTTCAGCGAAGTGTTCAAGAAGGGTGAATTCGACAGCCACGTGGGACACGTTGACTTTGTCCAGGACAACGAGTCGTTCTCGAGCATGGGCGTGCTGCGAGGGCTGCACTTCCAGCGCGGCAGGTCGAGCCAGGCCAAGCTGGTACGCGTCTCTCGGGGCACTGTCCTGGATGTGGCTGTTGACCTGCGACACGGCAGCCCCACCTGGGGCAGGCACGTTGCCGTCGAGCTGTGTGCCGACACAGGGCGCCAGATGTTCATCCCCCGCGGATTTGCACATGGCTTTGCCGTACTGAGCGATGTGGCACAATTTCAGTATAAAGTGGATAATGTCTATGACCCGCTGAGCGAAGCCACCCTGCGCTTTGATGACCCCGCGCTGGGCATCGACTGGCGCATCGGCCACGACACGATGATCTTGAGCGAAAAAGACCTCAGGGGCCTCTCGCTCAACGAGATGACCCCCGAGTTCCTCGGCTTCTGACCGTATTCTCTTATCAGTTCTTGAAAACCAGTCCGCCGTCTTGTGCATCAATGATGATGGGACGGTCGCGGTTGACCTTCATGGCGATGATGTCCTTGCTGAGCTGGTTGAGCACAAGGTTCTGGATAGCCCTCTTGACGGGACGAGCTCCAAACTCCGGATCGTAACCGGCATTGCCCAGCAGACGAATGGCGGCATCGGTTGCCTCGAGGGTTATACCGTTCTTGGACAGCATCTTCTTCACTCCTTGCAACTGCATGGCAACAATCTGACGGATTTGCTCCTCATCGAGCGGCGTGAACATGATGATTTCGTCGATACGGTTCAGGAATTCCGGACGGATCGTCTTCTTCAGCATATCCATCACCTCGTCCCGCGTGCTGTTGATGACTTGCTCGCGGTTCTCGCTGGTCAAGTGCTCGAAGCGCTCACGTATCAGACTTGAGCCCATGTTGCTGGTCATGATGATGATGGTGTTCTTGAAGTTGACAGTGCGTCCCTTGTTGTCGGTCAAGCGCCCGTCGTCAAGCACCTGCAACAGCACATTGAACACATCGGGATTAGCCTTCTCGATTTCATCAAACAGCACCACCGAATAGGGCTTGCGGCGCACGGCCTCGGTCAATTGGCCGCCCTCGTCATAGCCTACATATCCGGGAGGCGAACCAATGAGCCTGGTCACCGAGAATTTTTCCTGATACTCGCTCATGTCGATGCGGGTCATCATGTTCTCGTCGTTGAACATGTAGTCGGCCAATGCCTTGGCCAGCTCGGTCTTGCCCACGCCGGTGGTGCCCAAGAAGATGAAGGACCCAATGGGGCGGCGGGGATCGTTCAGGCCCGCACGGCTGCGGCGCACGGCGTCGCTGATGGCCTTGATGGCGTCATCCTGACCAACGACGCGCTTGTGCAGTTCCTCTTCCAGATGCAGGAGCTTCTCTTTCTCGCTCTGGAGCATCTTGGTCACGGGGATACCGGTCCAGCGGGACACGACGTCGGCGATGTCATCACTGTCGACTTCCTCCTTGATGAGCGCCCTGTCACCCTGCAGGTCACGCAAGCGTCCCTGGATGCTGACATTCTCGTCCTGCTTTTGCTTGATGAGCGAGTAGCGGATCTCGGCCACACGGCCATAGTCTCCATTGCGCTCGGCACGCTCGGCCTCAAAGTTGAGTTGCTCAATATCAATCTTGTTCTGCTGGATCTTATTGATCAGCTCTTTCTCGCTTTTCCACTTAGCGTTATAGTCACTCTCGCGGTCCTTGAGTTCGGCAATCTGCTTGTCAAGGTCGGCAATGCGCGCCTCATCACCGTCACGTTTGATGGCGGCCCGTTCAATCTCCAGTTGGGAGATTTTGCGCGTAATCTCGTCCAGCCCCTCGGGCACACTGTCCATCTCGATGCGCAACTTGGCCGCGGCCTCGTCAATCAGGTCGATGGCCTTGTCGGGCAGGAAACGGTCACTGATGTACCGTTGGCTCAACTGCACGGCGGCGATGATGGCGTCATCCTTGATGCGCACCTTGTGGTGGTTCTCATAACGTTCCTTCAAACCTCTCAGGATAGCAATGGCACTCTCCTCGTCGGGTTCATCGACCATGACAATCTGGAAACGCCGCTCCAGCGCTTTGTCTTTCTCAAAGTATTTCTGGTACTCATCAAGCGTCGTGGCACCGATGCTGCGCAAGTCACCACGCGCCAAAGCCGGTTTCAGGATATTGGCGGCATCCATCGCGCCACTGCTCTTGCCGGCACCCACCAGCGTGTGGATTTCATCAATAAACAGAATGATCTCGCCGTTGGCCTGGGTAATCTCGTTGATTACCGACTTGAGCCGTTCCTCAAACTCGCCCTGATACTTGGCACCCGCAATCAATGCGCCCATGTCGAGTGAATAGACCTGCTTCATTTTCAGGTTCTCGGGCACATCACCTCGCACGATGCGCTGGGCCAAACCCTCGACAATGGCAGTTTTGCCCGTGCCCGGTTCTCCAATGAGGATGGGATTGTTCTTGGTTCGGCGGCTCAAGATCTGCAACACACGCCTGATCTCATCATCACGGCCGATGACGGGATCAAGTTTGCCCTGACGGGCGCGCTCGTTGAGGTTCACGGCATACTTGCTCAAGGCGTTGTACTGCTCTTCGGCACTCTGCGACGTGGCGTTCTTGCCTTTGCGCAGTTCGTCGATAGCGGCAGCAAGGTCATCATGGGTCATTCCCGCATCCTTGAGTATCGTCGACACTCTCGACTTCACCTCAAACAATGCCATCAGGATAGCCTCAATCGTCACATACTGGTCGCCCTTCTTGCTGGCGATGTCGTTAGCCTTTTCCAGCACCTTGCCGCTGTCGCTGCTCAAGTAGGGCTCGCCACCGCTCACGTGCGGCAGCGCCTGTAATGCGGTTTCGAGCTGGCGTTCCACATTGGCCGGATTAATGTCCAGTTTCTGGAACACGTAGCGCACCACTGCATCGCCCTCAGCCATCAAGGCCTTGAGCAGGTGCTCGGGCTCGATGACTTGATTGCCGCCTGCCCGCGTCAGCTGCACTGCCTTCTGGATCGCTTCTTGTGCTTTGATTGTGAAATTGTTAAAGTTCATATACTTGTTTCTCCTTTCTTTCCTTGTTTTGCTTTTCACAATCATGACACTCAACACTTGTGCCAACCACCAAAAAACTGCCATTTTGGCAGTATGCAAAAAGTGGGCCGTCTCAACAACGGTCCACCTCTCATATCTTTATGTCCTTGTTACGCAATCGACTACTTCGACAACAGCAATATAAAGTTGGTGATGGAAATCGCCGTGCCCAAAATGCCGACGGCTGCCGTATACACGGGCGGGAGGCTCCAGATTGAGCGTTTCTTGTACTTATTGGGCTCAACATACAGGATGTCGTTCTGCTGCAGCTCAAACTCCGGCATCGTCAAGAAATTGGCATCGGTAAGATTAATGCGTTTCACATAGCGCTGACCATTGGGATTGGTGCGGATGAGCATCACGTTCTCGCGCTGTCCCTGCAGGGTCAAGTCTCCCGAGAGGGCGATGGCCTCAATCAGGTTGAGACGGCCGTTCTCGGCCTGGATGACACCGGCTTTATTGAATTCTCCCATGCAGAACACCCTGAAGTTCTGGATACGGCACTCGACATCCGGCTTCTCGGTCAGGTAACGCGGACATATCAACGATGCGATATAATCCTCAAGTGTCAACTTTGTCATGCCACTGATGTGCAGCTTGCCCAATACCGGGAAATCGATGTTGCCGTTGTCATCAACAAGATAGAACACCGAGGAGCGGTCGGTCAGGGTGGTATAGGTGCCTCCGCCACCGCCCAGCGTGGGAATATATTGAATTTTATTAAATGGCTTAACAGCATCCGAGTTGGTTGAGGACACATTGATCTGCAACATGTCACCGGGTTTGATGGTGAAATCGCCAGCCTGAGATGTGGCAGTGGCAAGTGCGCTCGTCGGGAGCTGATCGATATTCTGCATGTAAGGGATTTCTTTACCTTGTGTGCCGCAAGAAATAAGGATCAGAGAAATTGCTGCGAGCAAAATGAGATTTCTGATGTTCATAATGACAGTCGTTTAATATAGTTGTTTATGTTCGCAAAGGTAGTAAAAATTGAAACACACGGTGTTTTTTTAGCGAAAAATATATCAAAAAGAATATTTTTTTCATTTCCTTTGCGGCCATGAATACTCTTCAACCACCCGTCGAGCGACATCCTTGGGGACCCTTTGTCCCTGAAAATGCGAGGTTTCTTTTTCTCGGCACCTTCCCGCCCAAACCCGAGAGGTGGTCGATGCCGTTCTTCTACCCCAACAAGATCAACGACTTCTGGCGCGTGATGGGCCTCATCTTCATGGATGACCGCGATGCGCTGTGGCTCAAGGATGAGAAACGCTTTGACCTGGAGGCCATCAAGGCGCTGCTCTACCGCGAGCACATTGCCTTGTGGGACACCGCCATGGCGGTGCGACGCCTCAGGGACAACGCCAGCGACAAGTTCCTCGAGATTGTCGAGCCCATCGACCTGGCACAACTTCTCGACAGCCACCCCTCCATCAAGAAGGTGATCACAACCGGCGAGAAGGCCACAAGCATCATCGCCTCACAAGCCGGGACCGACATTCCGCCCATCGGCAGCCCCATTGAGTGCTCAGTCGGCTGTCACGCTTTCACATTGTGGCGCATGCCGTCCACATCACGGGCCTATCCGCTCGCTCTCGAGAAAAAAGCCGATGCCTACCGGAAAGTATTCTCGTAACATTACCGCTGCATTCAGGGAAAAACTTATCAACAGTCGCTAAAATCGGCAACACTTTATTTGGCTCTATGGCGATTTGTGGCTATTTTTGCGACATATTTTTATTTAGGTAGTTTCATCTGAATTAATGAATAACGACAATTTAATAGAGCTCAAGGTGCTGGGAATCACACGCAGCGAGGTGCAGCCTGGGGCTTATGCCCTGCTGCTTGAGAACGCCGACAGCACTCCCGATGCAGCACGCCGAATCCCGATTGTGGTAGGCGCAGCCGAGGCGCAGTCCATTGCGGTCAACCTCGAGCAGGTGGCTCCTTCCCGACCGCTGACCCACGACTTGTTCGTCAGCATGTTCCACGTTTACGGTATCGACCTGGAACGGGTCGTCATCTATAGTTTCAAGGACGGGGTTTTCGCCGCTATGCTGCACATGAACAACGGCACGGTCGAGGTGGACATCGACTCACGCACCAGCGACGCCATAGCCATTGCACTGCGGACGGGTGCTCCCATCTACACCACTACCGATGTGATGGAGCACACCAGTTATGAATGGCGCCGCGATGGGGTGTACAAGCCCAACAAACCCGCTAAGCTCGAGGACCTGCCCATCGAGAAACTCGAGAAACGCATGCGGCAGTATGTCGACAGGGAACAGTACGAGAAAGCCGCACGCATCCAGAAAATCATCGCCAGCAAGACCAATTCCTCACAGGAATGACGCTTGTTGGCGTTTTTTTATTACCTTTGCATGTTAAATCATCAACACTAAAATAGATTCATTATGAAAAATCTGAAGTTAAGACTCATTGTGATGAATTTCCTGGAGTTCGCCGTGTGGGGTGCTTATCTCACCTGCATGGGCAACTATCTGGGACGAGCCGGCATGGGTGCCGAAATCTCCTGGTTCTATGCCATACAGGGCATCGTGTCCATTTTCATGCCCACCCTCATGGGTATTGTCGCCGACAAGTATATTCAACCGCAGCGTCTGCTGGGTATCTGCCACCTCATTGCCGGTATGACGATGATTGCGCTGGCCTACATGGGCATGACCAACCCCTTGCCCGACAAGGCGGCCTTCATCACCATTTACACTTTGAGTGTGGCTTTCTATATGCCCACCCTGGCCCTGTCCAATACCGCCGCATTCACTATCCTCAAGGATAACGGCATGGACACCGAGAAGGACTTCCCCCCCATCCGCGTGTTCGGCACCATTGGCTTCATCTGCACTATGTGGTTTGTCAACTGTGCAGTTCTCGACAATGGCTCGTTTGGATTCACCCTGGGCGAGAATGCCGACAAGTTCCAGTATACCTACATGCAGTTCATGGTATCAGGCATCCTGAGCATCGTACTGTTCCTCTATTGCATGACTTTGCCCGAGTGCAAGCTCGTCAAGAAGGAATCCCAATCGCTGGCCGATCAACTGGGACTCAGTGCTTTCAAGCTTTTCAAGACCAAGAAGATGGCCATGTTCTTCATCTTCTCGGCTCTGCTGGGCATGTCACTGCAGGTGACCAACGGTTTCGCCACACCCTACCTGACCCACTTCAAGAGTGACCCCGCCATGGCCGACACCTTCGGGGCCAACAACGCTACCATGCTCGTCTCGCTCTCACAGATTGCCGAGGCTCTGTGCATCTTGCTCATCCCCTTCTTCCTCAAGCGCTATGGCATCAAGGTGGTTATGCTCATCGCCATGTTTGCATGGGTTTTGAGGTTTGGTTTCTTCGGCGCCGGCAACCCCGCCTTCCCTGGCGTCATACTCATCGTCCTCTCCTGCCTGGTTTACGGCGTGGCATTTGACTTCTTCAACGTCTCGGGTGGCATCTTCGTCGACAAGGAGTGTGAGCCCGATGTCAAGGCTTCGGCCCAAGGCTTGTTCATGCTCATGACCAACGGCCTTGGCGCCACCATCGGCACGCTTGCCGCCGGTGCCATCGTCAACAGCCTGTGCCACTGGACCGAGGACGGTTTCCTCGTGGGCAACACGGCCACCAGTTGGAGCACAGCTTGGTACATCTTCGCAACCTTTGCATTGGTAGTTGCCGTGTCGTTCATGTTCCTGTTCAAGTACAAGCACGTACGCGAGGCCAAGTAAGCGCCGGTGATTGACGCCAATCACGCCGTCTAACAGGTCACTAACCAATACATGGGGAAACAACATGCACCGTTTCTATTGTCCCGACATAGCAGAGACACTGACGCTGGGCGAGGATGATTCCAGGCACTGCGTCAAGGTGCTGCGCATGACCGAGGGCGACACCATCCAGGTGGTGGACGGGAACGGAATGCTATACACTTGCCGCATCACGATGGCGCACCCCAAGCGGTGTGCCATCGAGGTGCTGGACAAGCAGCAACAATCTCCCCACTGGGGACACAACATCGTACTGGCCATTGCCCCGACCAAGAATCTCGACCGCATCGAGTGGCTCGTCGAGAAATGCGTCGAGATGGGTATCGACCGCATCGTTCCGCTTCGTTGCCACAACAGCGAGCGCACTGTACTGAAAACCGAGCGATTGCGCAAAATCATGGTCGCCGCCATGAAACAATCACTCAAGTCAACACTGCCGCAACTCGACGAAATGACACCACTCGAGCAGGTGATTGCCCAGCCCTTCGACGGCATCCGATGCATCGCCTACTGTGATGAGCAACTGCCACGCGACCAGCGGCAAACGCTTCCACAGGTTTATCGCCCTGAAAGCCCTGTAATGGTGCTCATCGGCCCTGAAGGCGACTTCAGTCCCGAGGAAGTCACGGCAGCAAGAGCGGCACAGTTCATTCCTGTATCGCTGGGCGAGAGCCGACTGCGCACCGAGACCGCCGCGCTCATGGCCATTGCTGCCATTCACGCGCTCGACATGGCTGCCATTCATTCATAACTCATACAAAACACAACATCAAGAATTACGACATCATCATGTTGAACCAATTACTGTCATCACCAAGCCACAATTTCTTTCTGCTCGCTGGCCCTTGCGTCATCGAGGGAGAACAGATGGCCATGGATATTGCCGAAAAAGCGATGAAAATCACCCAGGCACTGGGCATTCCCTATGTGTTCAAGGGCAGCTATCGCAAGGCCAACCGCTCTCGCATCGACTCCTTCACAGGCATCGGCGACGAGAAGGCCCTGCGCATCCTGCGCAAGGTGGGCGAAACATTCGGCATTCCTGTCGTGACCGATATACACGAGCCCGTTGAGGCCGACATCGCGGCCGAGTTTGTCGACGTGCTCCAGATTCCCGCTTTCCTGTGCCGCCAGACCGAATTACTTGTTGCCGCGGCCCACACCGGCAAACTCATCAACATCAAGAAAGGACAATTCCTCGCCCCCGAGTCGATGCGCTTTGCCGTGCAAAAGGTGCGCGACGCGGGCAACGACCAGGTGACCATCACCGAGCGTGGCACAACCTTCGGCTACCAGGACCTCGTGGTGGACTTTCGCGGTGTGCCCGTGATGCAGGCGTTTGCTCCCGTTATCGTTGACATCACCCACTCACTGCAGCAGCCCAATCAGGGCGGCGGCGTCACTGGTGGACGGCCTGAACTCATCGAGACTATGGCCCGCGCCGCCATCGCAACTGGAGCCGACGGCTTGTTCCTCGAGACACACCAAAACCCCGCCCAGGCCAAGAGCGATGGCGCCAACATGCTGCGACTCGACCTGCTCGAGGGCTTGCTCACACGACTGACGCGCATCAAACAGGCCATCAATGAAATCGATTACCAAAAATAACAACCATTATCCTATAACTGTGACAACATGAACACCAGGTTTATCCATACAATCATCCTGCTCATGCTCTCGTTGTGCGCAGCATCAGCTGTCGCACAAGACAGTGACGTGCTCTTGAGGGATAAAATCACCGATGCGGTAATGAGGGTCTATGACGAACAGATTGCCAAGGACCCCAACGACTACAACACGCTCTTTGCCAGGGCTCATCAGCAGTACTACAACGGTGAATACACTGCCGCTCTCGCCGATGTCAACCAGGCCTTGCTGCTCACGCCCAAGACCGACAAGGAACTGCGCTTCGACGAATACATCCTCCGGGCACGCATCAGCGAAGCACGCATGAACTACAGCGACGAACTGGCCGACTTGCTACTGGCCCAGGAATTGCAGCCCAAGTCACTGGCCTGCACCGACCTGATTGCCAAAACAAATCTCAAACTCGGCAACCTCAACGCTGCCGAGAAAGCCTTCAAGACCATTCTGCGCGCCGAGTCGATGAACTATGACGCGATGTACGGCATGGCCCAGGTAGCACTGGCCCGCGGAGACAACAAAGCCGCTATCGAGCACGTGGACAAGGCCGTCGAACTGTTCCGCGTCGAGCCTCAAGTCTATATCAACCGTGCCGATATCTACTCCCGTCAGGGCAACATCGATGCTGCGGTCCAGGACTTGGTGCTCGGCATGTCGGTGGGCGACGGCGGCAATGCCGCACAGGCCCTCTTCAACCTGAGCGATGCCAACTATGACGCTGTGATGGCGACATTGGCCAGCTTGGCCAGCTCTGCCAGCACCGGCAACGACGGTGGTATGTACCGCTATCTGAGGGCCAGCATTGCCATGGACCACACGCGTTTTGGCCAAGCGTTGAGCGATTTGAACCACATTAAGCGCAACCACCTCTACGATAGCCCCGCCATCGATTACAATCTGGCCAAATGCTACATGGAACTCGCCCGTTGGGACGAGGCCATCACCCACGCCGACCTCTCGCTGGCACGCTCATCGAACCAGCCCGACTGTTTCGTCACCAAGGCCATCGCCCAATATTACGCCGGACAAGGCAACAACTTCGATGAGGCCATCGAGACGCTCAATCAGTGCTCGGCAATTGCACCGCAATATGTACCCATGCTCTTGACCAAGGCCCTCCTGTACGCCGGTCATGGCCAAGAACAAAACGCCCTGGGTTACCTCAATGCCGCTGTGGCCAACGAGCCCGAGAATGCCGAGGCTCGTCTCACACGAGCGCTACTGCTCGAGCGGATCGGCAATAACACGTTGGCTACCAAGGATTATGCTATCGTCTCGCGCCTGAGCGACGATGCCGAGGACCTCAAGGGCATCGCCTTGAGCAAGATGGGACGCGACAACGAGTCTCTCAAGTGGCTCAACACCATCACGGCGGCCAACATGCCTGGCGGTCAGAATCAATTCTGTGCGGCGGTCTTCATGGCGCTCAGGGGCGACAACTTCAAGGCCATGGAATATGCCCAGCGCGCCATCAACCTGGGTTACGGCAGCCTTTACAGGTTGAACTACGACGACCTGTCATTGCTGTCAATCAAGTCTTTGCGGCAAGAGCCCGGCTTCGACTTGCTCATTGACAAGGCTCAACGCAATTTCCTCGAGAGCGCCAATTAATCGGTCATCGCTGTGACTCGTTTTGCCCATAGGACCCGCATTGGCATTACCATGGCATTGTTGCTCATGGCGATGCTATCGTCGTGCTCCTCGACCAAGCATGTGCCCGATGGACAGTTACTGCTCGACAAAGTCAACATCAACATCAATGACCCGAACAACGATGTCGAGACATCACAGCTGGCCAACTACCTGCGCCAGAATGCCAATCACCGCGTTCTGGGTGGACTCAAGCTGCAGTTGGCTTTTTATAACCTCTCGGGCAAGGACAGCACCAAGTGGTTCAACCGCTGGATCCAGCGTGTGGGAACACCGCCTGTGATCTACGACAGCACGCTCACCGTGGCCAGCGCCGACCAGTTGCACATGGCATTGAGCAACCGCGGCTTCATGAACAATGTGGTCAACTACCGCGTGGACGCCGATAGCGCCAAGCGCAAGGCCCGAGTGAACTATGACATCACTCTGGGACAGCCCTACTACATCCGCTCCATCGACTACGACATCCCCGACGAGGACCTGCGTGAAATCATTCTCGGCGACTCGGCACGCTTCACGGTCCACGCCGGAGACCTGCTCGACTTCACCCGCCTCGACTCCTGGCGGCAAGGCATCACCGAGAACCTGCGCAACCACGGCTACTACGCGTTCAACAAGGAATACATCACCTTTATCGCCGACACCGCCGCCCACTCCAGGGCCGTTGACCTCACCCTCAACACCCGCGACCCCTATCACAACGACCACATGCCCTATTACACCAAGCATGAGCCGTTCTATGTGCGCAATGTCACCTATGTCACCAACTATGACCCGGTGGCGATGCACGACGGTTTCTGGGGCAGCGACACGGTGACCATCGCCCATGGCGTCACGGTCATCGAGGATGACGAGCGCTACCTCAGGCCCGAGGTCATCGCCGAGTGCAACCACATCGAGCCTGGCGAGCTCTATAATGCCGAAGCCGTCACACGCACCTATCGCGCCCTGGGGCGCTTGAGCATCATCAAGCAGATCAACATCGACATCCACCCCCTGGGCGAGGTGGACGGCGTGCTCATGGTCGATGCCTATGTGCTCCTGCAGCCCGACAAGTCACAAACCGTTTCGGTCTCTCTCGAGGGCACCAACAGCGAGGGCGACCTGGGATTCGGCGTCGGGGTGGACTACGAGCACCGCAACATCTTCAAGGGCGCCGAGGTCTTCAGTGCCAAGGCCAAAGTGACCTACGAGAGCATCAAGGGCAACATCAGCGGACTCATCAACGACAACTACAGCGAATACTCCACCGAACTTGGACTCACTTTCCCCAAGTTCATGTTCCCCTTCCTCAAGCAGTCTTTCAAGCGCAAGATCCAGGCTTCGACGGCTTTCACAGTCAACTTCGACTACCAGGCACGACCCGAGTACACCCGAGTCATTGCCGGCGGTGCATGGCGTTACCAGTGGACCGAGCGCACTCGGCGCATGGCACACACGCTCACCCTGTTCGACCTGAGCGTCATCAGCGTGCCCAAGTTCAACAAGCAGTTCTTTGACCGCATCACCGATTATCCCTTGCTGCTCTATAGCTATCAGGACCACCTGATCATGCGCATGGGCTACAACTTCTACCGCACCAACAAGGCCGAGATGAACGTGTTGCAGATGGGGCGATTCCAGCGCGACGTGTTTACCATCCGCGCCAATGCCGAGACCGCAGGCAACCTGCTCTACGGCTTGTCACACCTCACTGGGCAAAAGGCCGACCAGAACGGCAGCTACAAGGCTTTAGGCATTCGCTACTCCCAATATGTCAAGGCCGATGCCGACTACGCCTTCACACACTACATCGACCGCCGACAGAGCGTCGCCTTCCACGTCGGCGCCGGCATCGCCATCCCATACGGCAACAGCGACGTGCTCCCCTTCGAGAAACGCTTCTACAGCGGCGGTGCCAACAGCGTGCGCGGCTGGGGTGTGCGCACCCTGGGGCCTGGCAGCTACAACAGCAACAACAATCTGAGCAACTTCATTTTCCAGTGCGGTGACATCCGCTTCGACGTCAACCTGGAATACCGCGCCAAGCTCTTCTGGGTCGTTGAGCTCGGACTGTTCCTCGATGCTGGCAACATCTGGACCATCAAGGACTACGAGAGCCAGCCCGGCGGCGTCTTCAAGTTCAACAAGTTCTATGAGCAAATCGCGGCTGCCTATGGCGCCGGCATCCGCCTGGACTTCAAGTATTTCCTCGTGCGTGTTGACATGGGCATGAAGGCACACAATCCTGCCAGCGGACAGGAACACTGGCCACTGCTCCACCCCAAGTTCAAACGCGACAGCGAGTTCCACTTCTCGGTGGGTTACCCCTTCTGATCTCTCCGCCTCATCAACACCGCACCCTCCCCGACACATCTCCCACCGCATCAACCATGAAGTGAGGATAACGAAACCTCAGGTGCCACGCAATAATTTATCACCAAAAATCACTTTTTCCCTTCATTACGGCACATTTTTGTAATATTTTTTTGCAATTTTAGTTTTTTTTGATATATTTGCGCCGAAAT
>FLNX01003033.1_pt1 | contig 101219 bp, 98 predicted proteins | sample 1140341 | NCBI WGS metagenome assembly FLNX01 (sample SAMEA3878208, study PRJEB12797) | bioreactor metagenome | biome: Moose rumen | place: Sweden | collected 2011-10
AGTTGCAGAAACAAGCTCCCAGCGGGAACCCGCCAACAAAAACGGCAGTACCGCTCCGCGGTGGCGTTAACATCGCTTGCGATGTTTAGTGTTTTTGTTGACGGAACCCCGCTTCCGCTCGTTTCTGCCATTGCACTGTGAAAACTCGACATTCGACCTAAATTTTAAGATTCAGAAACAATTTTTTCCAGCATATATCGCTTGAGCAGGAATGTGCAGAAATAGGGGAATGTATAGAACTCTCCATTGAATCCAATATTTTTGGCGCAAAGTTTTATTCCATATTTTATATCACTGTATTTTTCTTTTTTTATAAGATTTTTAAGAGATGCTGTCGGATTATCATTTGCTTTTACTTCTACCGGAACAAGAGAAGCGGCATCCCGAATGAAGAAATCCATTTCGACTGTCGATTTTTCATTTTTGTAATAGAATAAATCATATCCCTGTTTTACCAGCATGTCTCCAACAATGTTTTCGTAAATTGCACCTTTGTAAGCGTTAAAATTTTTGTTCTGCCGCAAATCAATCTGCGCTTCTTCATCAAGTGAAGCTATCAAAAGTCCCGTGTCACTATAATAGATTTTATACTCCCCAGGATTATAATTTCCTTTAAGAGGAAGTTCCGGCTGCTCAAGATTGTAACAGACATTTACGATACCGGCATCCTTTAGCCAGTCTACAGTTCCAATGTATTCTCTGTTTCTGGCTCCTCTTGCAACTTTTGTTATCTGATAACGCTTGTTTTCCTTTGCAAGAAATACCGGAATATGGGTATATACATTCTTGATTTTTGACTTATCAAGCCCTTTTGCATATTTTAGGATATCTTCTTCATACGCTTTCTGAATTTGAATCTGCTCCTGCAGAATGCCTGAGAAATTATTCTGTTCAATGAATCTATTTACAATACGTGGCATTCCGCCTGTAATCATGTAGTCTTTTAAGCAGTTCATCCAGACATCAAATTCATTATCAGAAAAAGGGGTAAGATTTTTTAGGTGCTCATAAATACTTTCTATCTGGTCATGGGAATAGCCTTTTGCCCAAAGGAACTCTTCAAAATCAAGGGAATGCATATCATAATCTTCTTTAAATCCCACGCTTACAGAAGTAATTTCTTCGTAATTTATACCAAGAAGGGAACCCGAACAGATAACATCATACCGACCGTCCAATTTAAAAAATTTTAGGCAGGTTGCACAGTCTGGACATGCCTGCATTTCATCAAAAAGAATAAGCGTTTCGTTGGGAACAAATTTGAATGCAGGATTAATCAATGAAATTTCTTTAATGACATTATCAGGCGAATAGCCGGATGAAAAAATCCTTAAATACTGAGGTTCGTCTATAAAATTGATTTCTACAAAGTTTTTGTAGTTTTTGGCAAAGTTTTCAATGGAAGATGTTTTACCAATCTGACGGGCACCTTTTATGATAAGGGGCATCCTGTCAGGATTCTTTTTCCAGTTTATAAGAAAATCATCAACCTTTCTGCGAAGTTTATATCCCATAAATCGAAAATATCACGCTTCATCACAAAATTCCATATATTTTTTGACTTAAAATCACATTTTTCCAGCCATTTCTCGGACTAAAATCACATTTTTCCTTTATTTTTTGTGAGATTCTCTGTCGTGTTTCGGAAACGCCCTCAGCAAGATTTGAGCGCATAATTGACGCACCAAACCAAAAAAGCCTTCCGTCCGCTCCCATCACAGACAGAAGGCTTTCTTAGATAGCCCTAATATCGACCGATAATTTGAAAGCTTCGGCAGATATAAATGAAAATTTTGAAATTTTACACAAATACTGACTATAAAATATTGAAGAATTACACAAATACGCATATTATAATACTGAAGAATTACATTTTATGAGGCTATAAGAATGTATTTTAAAAGAAAAGCTTATGAAAAACTTGCAGACTGGAAAAAAAATTACGCAGATAAATATGCCGTTCTTCTTGAGGGTGCTCGCCGAGTCGGTAAGTCTACAATTGCAGAACAGTTTGCAAAGAACGAATACAAGTCATATATTCTGATTGATTTTTCAAATGAGACAAAGGAAGTTCTTGCCTGTTTTGATGACATAAGTGAGCTTGACACTTTTTTTCTTCGCTTACAGACCCTAAAGAAAACTAACCTTTACGAGCATGAATCAGTCATCATATTTGATGAAATACAGCTTTTCCCTAAAGCTCGTCAGGCAATTAAGCATCTTGTTAAGGATGGGCGCTACCACTATATCGAAACGGGTTCTTTGATTTCAATCAAGAAAAATGTAAAGGACATTTTAATTCCATCGGAAGAAATGAAAATTTCTGTTTATCCGATGGATTATGAAGAATTCTGTGACGCAACAAAAAGCAATTATTCTATTTTGGAAAAAGTGTATCAAAGCAAGAAAAGCCTTGGGCAAGAGGTAAACAGAAAACTTATGCGGGACCTACGAATTTATATGGCAGTGGGTGGAATGCCACAGGCTGTTGAAGCCTATGCAGATGGCTCAAATTTTACAGCAATCGATCAGATAAAACGACAGATAATTGCCCTTTATGAGGATGATTTTAAAAAGCTTGACTCATCAGGAGAAATGTCCGCAATTTACCATGCAATTCCGGCACAGCTTTCAAAAGGAATAAAGCGATTCCGCCTTGCAAGTGCTACAGGAAGAAGAAGAACTTCAAAAACAGACAAATTGATATATGATTTGATTGATTCTAAAACTGTACTGCCTTCATATAACACAACAGATCCAAAAGTGAGTCTTTCGCTTACAAAAGATTTGGAAAGCTACAAGCTATATCTTGCTGATACAGGACTTTTCATAACCTTGATGTTCATAGACAGGCCTTCTGTTGAAAATGAAATTTATGCAAAACTTTTGTCTGACAAGCTTCCTGCAAATCTTGGATATTTATATGAGAATCTTGTTGCCCAGATGATAAGGGCAGCAGGGCGGGAACTTTACTATCATACATGGGAAAAAAAAGGAAGCACACATTACTTTGAAATTGATTTTTTGATTTCGGATGGTTCTAAGGTAAGCCCCGTTGAAGTAAAATCCTCCGCGACAGGAAAACATGAATCAATTACAGAATTCGGAATAAAATATTCAAAACATGTAAAAGATTCCTATATTATTTCACAAAAAGACATCGAAAAAAAAGATGGCATAAACTTTTTGCCGGTATATATGACTCCATTTTTAATGGCAAATAATTAGAAAAAGCCGCCCGAAAGTTCTCTCACGATGACTTCCGGGCGGCGGCGTTGTGTCTATTGTCGCCTGCGTTTCTTTGAATGTGGCACTTACCGTCACGCGCAAGTGGAGTCACAGCCGCAGCCAGAGTCGCAGCCGCAGGAAGAACCGCAGCAGCTGTCCCCGCAGACCGTGCCGTATCTCGGCTCCACGTCCCTGCCCATTTCCGAAAGCATTTTCTTGTCGGCTTCGATTGTGCTGCCGGTGGTCGTGAGCATGTTCCCCGTTATCGTGGCGGAGCAGCCGGACTCGAACGCCCTGCGGCCGTTTTCGGAAAGCAGTTTTCTTCCAGCCGCGAGCCTGATGTTCGCCTCCGGGTTCACGAAGCGGAACATGGCGAGAGTGCGGAGAATCTCGTCCTCGGAAAGGTGCGGCTGATTTTCGAGCGGAGTGCCTGGAATCGCCATCAGAGCGTTTATCGGAATCGAGCGGATTTTCAGTTCGCTCAAGGTCAGCGCCATGTCGATTCTGTCGTCGAAAGTCTCGCCCATGCCTATTATGCCGCCGGAGCAGACGCAGAAGCCTTCCTCCTGCGCGGTCTTTATCGTATCGATTTTCATGTCGAACGTGTGCGTCGTGCAGATGTTGGGGAAATTCCTCCTGGAAGTCTCGATGTTGTTGTGGTAGCTCGTCACCCCGGCTTCCCTCAACCGCCTGAACTGCTCCCTCGTCAAAAGCCCCATCGAGGCGCAGAGGTTGATTTTCAGCTCGCTCTTCATCCTTCTGTAGCATGAAAGAGCCTTCTCGAAGTCCTCGCCGCTCAAAGCCCTGCCGGCAGTGACCAAGGCGAACCTGTCCACGCCCTCTTCCTGGTTGCGCTTCGCCTCGGCTACAATCTTGTCCTCGTCCAGGAACGGATAGACCTCGCAGCTCGTGTTGTTGTGCGCGCTCTGTGCGCAGTAGCGGCAGTTCTCCGGGCACTTTCCGCTCCTCGCGTTGATTATCGTGCACAAGTCCACCTTGCCGCCGCAAAAGTGCCCGCGGATTCTGTCGGCTCCTTTTGTCAGCGCGTCCAAATCCACCGTCTTGAAAAATTCCAGATTGTCCGCGCGCGAAAGCCTTTTTCCTCCGATGATTTCCGTCGCCAACTTTTCCAAATCCATTTTCACATTCCCCCTGAAAAATGCCGTTCTTCGGGAATGAATCCCAAAAAACGAAAGATGAGAGATTGTAAACCAAAAATCAGAAATAATAAAGTTGACAATAAGTTTCTTGCAATTGAAACTTCCGTTGGCTCAAAAACGCAGAATAAAACACATTCGGGCATAAAAAAAGCAGCTCTTTTCAGAACTGCTTTTCAGTTGCGGAATAGTAGACTCGAACTACTGACCCCCACGATGTCAACGTGATGCTCTAACCAACTGAGCTAACCCCGCATGTCTCACTTGAAGTGATGTATAGAAATATATCAGAAGCAGATTTTTGCGTCAACAGCTTTTTATTAAATTTACAAAAATTTCGCTATTTTTTTCAAAGTGCTGTATACTTGAAAAACAAGGAGCATGAAACATGGAATCTTTAAAAAAATGTTTTGCTGAATTCATCGGGACCTTCGTACTCGTGTTCTTCGGATGCGGAACGGCGGTCGTCTCTGGATGCGCCGCAGGAAACGCAGGCCACTTGATTACCGCGCTGGCGTTCGGGCTTGTAATTGTCGCGATGGCGTACTCGGTCGGGAACGTGTCGGGATGCCACGTGAATCCGGCTGTCTCAATCGGCTGTCTCGTCGCAGGAAGGATGACGCTCAAGGACTTCGCACTCTACATCGTCGCGCAGTTCGTCGGAGCGATAGCGGGGGCCGCGGCACTCAAGGCTGTGCTTTCTTCAAACCCCGCATGGACAGGTCTTGGAACGAACAACGCCGCGCTCGGAACGGGAGTGTCGATTGTCGTGGAAATCATCCTCACATGCGTCTTCGTCTTCACGATTCTCGGTGTCACTTCGCCGAAAGAGAGCCACGGCTCGTTCGGAGGACTCGTCATCGGCTTGACGCTCACGCTCATCCATCTTCTCGGAATCCCGTTCACCGGAACGTCGGTCAATCCGGCACGCTCGTTCGGCCCTGCGCTGATTGCAGGCGGCGACGCTCTCTCGTGCGTGTGGATTTTCGTTCTGGCCCCGCTCATCGGCGGCGCGTTGGCGGCTGTCCTGTACAAGGCCGTCGAACTCAAGAAATGACAGGAAGTTGGAGAGAACGGCTTCTTCTATAAGTGAAAATGAATTCTAGACTTGTTCTAGGTTCTTTGGGCCAGGCTTCGGGTGGGAAGTCTGGCCCTTTTTTTTTCGTCCGAAAAAGCTGAAAGCGGGCATATTGAAAATTATTACCACCTAAATTCTGAATTTATGATTTATAATGAAACCGGATTTATTTTTTTTTCAGGAGGAAGTAAAAATGAAAAATTATTTTGACTTGAGCGGACAGGTCGCAGTCGTCACAGGTTGCTCCACAGGATTGGGCGTGCAGATGGCCAAGGCTCTCGCCAACCAGGGCGCGAAAATCGTGGCGATTGCCCGCAGAAAGGAGAAGATAGACGAAGTCGCATCAGAAATCGCGAAGGATTTCGGAGTGGAGACGCTCGCAATCCCCTGCGACATAACGGACACGGACAAAGTGAACGCGGCAATCGATGAAGTCGTCAAGAAATTCGGAAGAATCGACATTCTCATAAACAACGCGGGAACTGGCGCGGTGGCTCCTGCCGAGGACATCACGGACGAGCAGTTCAACGGAGAGCTGAACGTGGACTTGGGCGGAACGTTCAAAGTCGCGCGCGCGGTGGCGAAGAAGGCGATGATTCCTGCGAAATACGGCAGAATCATCAACATCGCGTCGATGTACGGACTCGTGGGAAACAAGGTCGCACCATGCTCGCCGTACCATGCGGCAAAGGGAGGAGTCGTCAACCTCACGCGCGGTCTCGCCTCAGAGTGGGGAAAGTACAACATCAACGTGAACGCGATTTGCCCCGGCTACTTCTACTCGCCGCTCACGAAGGAGACTCTCGACTCGGACTTCTTCCAGCAGAACGCGAAGACCATGATTCCGCTCAGCCGCTACGGAAACGAAGGAGAGCTTGATTCGGCTGCGATTTTCCTTTCAAGCCCGGCATCGAGCTACGTCACAGGCGTGATTCTTCCTGTCGACGGCGGATACACGACGATGTAAAACCCGGAAGCGGCCGTTCATTCAAGTAAAAACGGAAAGCCTGCCCAAAACGGGGGAATGTCCTCCAAAACGGGCAGGTTCTTTTTTTCATGCGGAAATCCACAAAAAGCAAGCACTCTTCCACATTTTCCCTTCATTCAGATATTATTCTCATCATAAAAAAGAAAAAGCGAGGCAAAAAAATGAAAGTAATCCTTTTCAACGGAAGCAGGCGCGAAAACGGCTGCACATTCACGGCTCTGAGCATCGTGGCGAAGGAGCTTGGCGAAAACGGAATCGAGACGCAGATTGTGCACGTAGGAGAGAGAGCGGTAAACGGCGAAATCGACGCCCTCGTGGAGGAGTCGCTTGAGCTTTTGAAAAACGCCGACGGCGTGGTGCTCGGCTCTCCCGTCTACTACGCGTCCCCAAGCGGAGAGATGCTGTCGTTCCTCGACAGGCTCTACTGGAAAGGCGAGAGCGTGCTGCGCTTCAAGCCGGTGGCGTGCGTCACGTCGGCAAGGCGCGCTGGAACGACAGCCGCGCTCGACGTGCTCAACAAGTACGCGACATACGTGCAGCAGCCGGTCGTCACGTCCAGGTACTGGAACATGGTGCACGGTTCGTCGCCGGAGGACGTGATGAAGGACGAAGAGGGAGTGCAGATAATGAAGACACTCGGACGGAACATGGCGTGGATTCTGAAGAGCATCGAAGCCGGAAAGAAGGCTGGAGTTCCGCAGCCGGAAGCGGAGAAGAAGATTTTCACGAATTTCATACGCTGAGGACCGGACGAAGGCACAAAGATGAAGACTATAAACGGAAACGGACTGACAATAGAAGACGTGTGCGATGTCGCGCAGAAGAACGAGGAAGTCGCATTGCCGACGGACGACGGATTCTGGGAGACGCTCAGGGCGTCGCGGAAATTCCTTGAGGACTACATAGCGACAGGAGTTCCGACATACGGAGTGACAACCGACTTCGGAGACTCGTGCGACAACCAGATAAGCGTGGACAAGGCGGGCGAACTCCAGCGAACGATATGCACATACCACGGAATCGGACTCGGTCCCAAGTTCGACAGGGAGACAGGAAGGGCGGTGATACTCGCAAGGCTCAACGGCAACGTAAAAGGCGGACACTCGGCGATAAGGCCGGAACTTGCGAAGATGATGGTCACGCTGTTGAACAAGGACATAATCCCGGTGATACCGCAGCTCGGCTCGGTAGGAGCGTCCGGAGACCTCACTCCCCTATCGTATCTCGCGGCGGTCATAATGGGACAGAGGGATGTCTACTACAAGGGAAAAGTCGTCCCGGCGGCGGAGGCGTTCAAGAGCGAAGGCATAACACCGCTTCCGATAGAGGCGAAAGAAGGTCTCGCCATAATGAACGGGACCAGCGTCATGACGGCGGTCGCTTCACTCGCATGGAAGAAGGCGCAGCGGCTCGCGAACATCTCCGACTTCCTCACAGCCGTCACGTCGGAGATAACGAGGGGCAAGGACACCCCGTTCGTGGCGAAGGTCAGCGAGATAAAGAACCACGACGGGCAAATCGAGTCCGCCAAGCGCGTCTACGACATAATCAAGGATTCAAAACGCGTCTTCAAATACGAAGACTTCCTCAAAAGCCAAATAGACTCGCTCGACGGGAAATCGTTCAGGAAGCAGCAGAACAAAATCCAGGACAGGTACTCGATAAGGTGCGCGCCGCAGATAACCGGAGTCTACCGGGACACACTAGGAATCGCGAGAAAATGGATAACCGAAGAGCTGAACAGCGCGAACGACAACCCTCTTGTGGACATCGAATCGCAGCGGCTCTACAACACGGGAAATTTCTACGGCGGCCACATCTGCGCGGCGTGCGACTACCTCAGGACAGCTCTCGCGAACATATCCGACTTGAGCGACAAGCAGGCGGAAGTCATAATCGACGGAAAATTCAACGGACTCACGGAGAACCTCATTCCGTTCACGCCTGACGACCATCCACGCGCGGGACTCAGGCTCGGCTTCAAGGCGGCGCAGATAACGATATCGGCGATAAGGGGCGAAGTCGCGACGTACTGTTTCCCGGTCTCGCTCACAAGCGCGCCGACGGAGGCTCTCAACCAGGACAAGGTTTCGATGGGCACGATTTCGGCGAGGAAGCTCGCGGAGCAGATTGAGCTTGTGTTCCTGCAGTTCGGGACGCACATGCTCGCGGCCATGCAGGCGGTGGATTTGGCGGGTCTCGACGACTTCTCTCCGTTCACGAAAAAAGTGCACGAGGAAGTCCGCAAGATGAGCGCGTTCGTGGAGGACGACAGGGTTCTGGACAAGGAAGCCACAGCCGTTGCGGAATGGCTCAAGACGACGGAACTTTTCGACTGACGGACGGACTGCAGGAAAGGCACAGGGCAAAAGACAGATTCCATCGCATCCAGAATGCGTTTTCGGAATCGGCTTTTGCCCTTTTTTCCATAGAGAAAATTTGACTTTAGATTTCCATAAAATCAGTATAAAATTAATTCATGTCCATAGACGACGAAACATTCTTCAGTGAGAATCTGACCAGCATAAACAAAATGGTCTCGAAAATATTGCTATTGATTATTCCTCTGCCCCTTTTCTTGATTGCGTTTTCGCACCTGGGAATCTTCAGCATCAGCGACGTGTTCTCGTTCAGAATCCTCGTGATGGCCATAATCTTCTATCTGATTTTCCAGCTTCTCATAAAGTCGAACATACGTCCGAAGTTGACGATGGCCGTGGGACTTTTGGAAATAAACCTGTTCATAGCGCTCGTCGGAACGAACTCGAAAGTGGGCGTCTACATAACGTTCGGGCTGGTCCCAATCATCAGCTGCCTCTACTACAACAGGAGGCTGACGAACACAATCGGAATTTTCAGCTACATATTCATGGAGGTCTCGCTCTATTTCAAATACAGGAACAGCGCGGCCGTCTTCGACAACTCCACGGAGATGACCTTCCTCGGCTCATACATACCTGTCGCGGCAGGATTCACGATAGAATTCTTCTTCGTCTTCCTCACCGCGAACCTCATGGCGAAGCGCGGATTCATGACGCTCAAGCACCTCCTCTCCCTCATCGACGACAGGAACGGACTGATAGAAAACCTCAGGGAAAAACAGTCGAAGCTCCACAACACGCAGGAGAAGATAATCGAGTTCGTCACGCAGAGCCTGAAAAGCCACGACCTCCTGACGGGATTCCATGTGGAGCACACGCAGACATACGTCAGAATGATTGCGCTGAAGCTCAGGAGCTTGGGCTACTACGCGAACGAGCTGACAGACGAGACGATAAACCTGTACGCGGACGCGGCGTTTCTGCACGACATAGGGAAGATACACACGCCGGAGGGAATCCTAAACAAACCAGGAAAATTCACCGACGAGGAATTCGCCATAATGAAGCGGCACCCGAAGGACGGTGCGGACCTGATAAGAACACTTCCGACAATCGGGAACGGGAAATTCAACGACACGGCATACGAGATTGCCCTCTACCACCACGAAAAATGGGACGGGACGGGGTACCCAAGCGGAAAATCGGGGACCGACATACCGCTCTGCGCCCGCATAATGGCGGCAGCCGACGTGATTGACGCTCTCATAAGCCTCAGAACGTACAAGAAGCCTATGTCGATAGACAAAGCCATGAGCATTTTCGAGGAATCGAGGGGAACCCAGTTCGAACCGTGCATTGTCGACGCGGTCATAGCGTGCAAAGACGAGATAAGACGCAAGGATGCGGAATTCAAGGCCAGGGAGTCGAACGAATTCAACAGGGAAGTGTCCGACAAGCACCAATACAACGAGCTTTTGAAGATTCAGATTCTCGAAAAAGTCACAAACGAATGCGAATCGCACGACTTCAAGAAATATCTCGACGAAAACCTGAAAAAACTGAAAAGCGAGTACGACGAGAAATACGGGAAGTCGAAGGAATTTTGAGCCTACTCGGAAAGCTGCAGGCAGTCGAATCCGGCGGCCTTCAGTTTCGATGCCATGTCGCCCTTTTCGTTCTCCTCGACATACACGAGATAATACGTGTTTCCGCTGGGCTTGGTCTCTTTCTGAATCTTTCCAGAGAACCCGGCCCCACGAAGTTTCTTCACAAGCTTATTCGCGTTGTCCTCGTCGCGGAAATAACCAATCTGCTGTTTTTTCACCTTTTTTCCGCCAGATTTCGGCTTCTCGGCGGCTTCCGGCGAGTTTTTCGACTCCTGCACCGCCACGGAAGGAACGATGTCCGCCACGGAAGTCTCCGAGCGAGGAACGAAATACCAGAACGGAGTCGGAAGCAGCCCCACGCTTCCATCAAGGATTCCGGCCTCCATGCTTCCAGGAAAATCCGACTTGAGCTTTTTCGAATACTCCGGCTGCCCGGTTATGTGGTACAGGGTGAGCAGAATCTGCGGCTGGACAATCTTCATGCTTTTTTCGGAGAGATACGATTTGAGCGCGGAAACGGCAGTTTTCGTATCGGAGAAGTCATCGGCTTTGCAGAGCGCGCTCCACTGCGTGTAGAGTTTCACATAGGCGATGATTTTCTCGTCCTTTGAATTTTTCACGGCTGAATCCAGATAGCGGTCGGCGGAAGAGGAGTCGCCAACGGAAAGAGCGCACCTGACAGAATCTATCACGAGCTGCTCGGAAGTCTTCTTCGGCACGCCTACGGCGTTCCCTGCGTCTATTGCAGCGGCCGCCGCGTATGATTTTTGCGCATCGGCATATTGCCCCATCTGTTCCTGGACGCTCGCCAAAAAAGCGTAGCCATAGCGTCTGTCCGCGGCGTTCTTCATATTCGGGACGGTCTTCCTGAGATAGCCGAGCGATTCGTCAAGCGTCTTGTACTGCGACGCCTCCATCATCAAATCCTTCGCCGACAAATCCACAGAAGCGGCATGAACGTCCGCCACCGCAAGAACGCAAAAGAGCAGCGACGCAAAAATCACGTTTTTTCTCATGAATCAATGATAACTGAAATTCATGCAAGTTGCAAAAAAACAATGGAATCAGAACAAATTCGAGACGGAATCGACAAGCTCGACGAGGTTCAGCGGTTTCTTGAAGAATTTCTTCACTCCAAGCTCCATGACTTTCGCCTCGATATCAGAATCCTCAAGGGCGGTGACGACGACAATCGAAGGCTTTCCGTAAATCTCGCCCTCGTTGATTTTCTTGCAAAGGCCGAATCCGTCCACCCCCGGCAAATCCAAATCGAGGATGAGGCAGTTCGGATGCTTTTCGACCATAAGAGAGCCTGCCTCGAATCCATCGAACGCCTGAAAGACCGTAAGCCCACTTATTTTCTTCTGAAGATACATCATCATTACGGAATTGAGCCCCTTGTCGTCGTCGACAATCAAAAGACTCTTCGCGTCGAAGTGCTTTTCCTTGCAAAGAGCCATCAAGGAATCGGGTATCGACATGCTCCTTTTGACCATGAAAGTCACAAGGTCGTCAGGATAAACTCTATATTGTTTTCCGGGTGTCGAAAAAGCCTTGAGATAGCCGTTTTTTATCCAGTTTATTGCCGTCTGATTCACAACTCCGCATATTTTCGCAACTTCCATCGCGGAAAAAACCGATTTCTTGTCTTGCTCCATTGATTCTACCCAAAACGAAAAAAAATAATCTTATCTGCAATTTTAGAGATTTTTGAGATTTTAATCATCAATTTTATGCTTTTTTATCACAGATACGCACATTTTATACGGAAAACCGGAATCCAAGAGATACTTCAAGAGCTTGTCTCCGCTTTTCCTTTGTCTAACAGCCTTCATGTACGCCTTCTCGCACATGCGCTCTTCCATATATCCGGCCGAATCTCCGACGCAACCGTCTTCCGTAAAGAAATTCTCCACGGCCTCAACAGCCACGCTTCTAGCGATTCCCCGGGCCATCAGCTCGGAGCAAAGTCTGGTCCTGCCCTGGAACTTCGTCGCACAGTGCGTGCGGAGCCATGCGGACGAAAAACGCTCGTCGCTCAAGAAATTTTTCGATTCGAGCCTGTCCAAAGCCAGCTCTATGGATTTTTTCGAAAAACCCTTCTTCAAGAGTTTCGCCGAAAGACCCGCCCTGCACTGCTCAGAGCGGGCGAGATAGTCACAGGCCTTGCGCTCCGCCGAAAAAGCGAACCCCGCCTGAACCACGTCGGCGGACTCCTCTTCGGAAAGGGAAAGGCTCTCCCAACCGGCAGATGGAAGGCGAGAACGTATGTCGTCAATGTTTGCGACCTGCAGATAGCTTTTGCGGATAAAAAAAACAGACCCGTCAGAGGAAGTCAACTCAAGGATTTCGTCCGACGAAGTCTGTTCTATTTTTCTCAGCGACAAGACGTCCGAGACGTCAACCACTGAAGATTCGTTCGTGTCCTGCGAATCATCCGCATCGCCAGCCGCAGCTGAATGAAAAAAATCACGCTGCATGGCAAGGCGACAAAAGACTAACGCTTGCTGAACTGGAATCTGCGGCGAGCGCCACGCTGACCGTACTTTTTGCGCTCGACCATGCGAGAGTCGCGTGTGAGGAATCCGTTTGCCTTGAGAGACGCGCGAACCTGCGGGTCAATCTGCAACAAAGCGCGCGCGATTCCATGGAGGCAGGCACCGGCCTGTCCCTTCACTCCGCCACCCTGAACGTTGATGAGGATGTCGTATTTGTTCTCGTAGTTTGTTACGAGCAATGGCTGATGAACGACTTTCACAGATGTCTCTGTTGGGAAGTACTCAGCGACATCCTTGCCGTTGACGACGATTTTTCCTGAGCCTTCGCGAACGAAAACGCGAGCCACAGAAGTCTTTCTTCTACCTGTTCCGATTGCAATATTTTTCACTGCCATAATTCATTCTCCGTACTATTAAAGCTCAACGACTTTTGGATTCTGTGTCGCATGTGGATGCTCAGCACCGGCGTAGACCCTGAGGTTGCCAGCGATTTTGCGGCCGAGCCTGTTGTTCGGCAACATGCCGTTGATAGTGCGAATGAGAGGAGCAGTCGGCTTTCTCTCGATGAGTTTCTCGAAAGTGAATGTGCGGAGACCGCGGACGAAGCCTGTGTAGTGGCGGTAGAGCATGTCAGTCTCTTTGTTTCCAGAAACAGCGACCTTGTCGGCGTTGATGATGATTACATAATCGCCCATCTCCTGATTCGGAGTGTAGGAAGGCTTCTCCTTTCCACGAAGAATCGCAGCGGCCTTCGCGGCAACACGTCCAAGAGGTTTGCCGGCTGCGTCGATTACGTACCATTCGCGTTTCTGTTCAGCGTCTTTCAAAAAAATAGTTTTCATTTGTATATACCTTTGATTATAAAAGTCTTCAGTTCACATGGCTGCATCTTCCAGAGAACCGAAATATACGGGGACTTAGAAATATAAATCATTTGTAAATCATGGTCAATTGAATTTCAGAAACGAATTCCAAAATTCACTTGTCGGCTTTCTTCGACTTCTCTTCTTTCTGCTTGTCGTTCTGCTCAGCCATGAGAGCCTCCTCCTCTTCCCTCTTCGCCTCGCGCTTGTCCCTTATGTCAGTGAACCCGAGCATTATGGCGATTATGCCGACGAGGAGGGACAAAACCGGCGCGGTTCCCTTGAGCGACTGCACGACATACTCTCCCCACTCAAGACCGAATCCGAAAACGTCCTTCGGAAGGCAGGCAAAAACTGTGAAAGCGATGAAAACAAGACCTGCGATTATAGAAAACATAGACAACCCCGTTTTTTTAGGGGACCTCGAAAAATTTAAGCGGTCGAATGTCGAGTTTATGCATACCGTAGTTGCAGAAACAAGCTCCCAGCGGGAACCCGTCAACAAAAACGGCAGTACCGCTCCGCGGTGGCTGAGTGTTTTTGTTGACGGAACCCCGCTTCCGCTCGTTTCTGCCATTGCACTGTGAAAACTCAACTTTCGCCATAAGCTTTTCAAAGTTCCTTTATTTTTGGTATCGAATTCTAGTGCAAATCAATCATATTTTGAAGTCTTTGACTTGATTCATGAACGATTTGGAAAGCAGACGCGCAGAAAATTCAAAAAATGGAGAATTTGGATTTTTTACTTGACAATCGATGATATTGAAATCATTTTTAGAGCACAAACAGAAAACACAAAAGAAAACTCAGTGCGAGGATAAAAAAATTGAAAGGATGCCAGGTAAAGATAAATCATGTGAACAAGGAATTCGGTGACTTCGTCGCGTTGGACGACATCGACTTCACGATAAATTCGGGGGAATTCTTCACCCTGCTCGGTCCTTCCGGCTGCGGAAAGACGACACTGCTGAGGATAATAGCGGGATTCGAATTCCCGGACGACGGAGCGGTTCTCTTCGACGACAAGAAAGTCTCGAACCTGCCACCGAACAAGAGGGAGTCGAACACGGTCTTCCAGAGCTACGCGCTCTTCCCCCACCTTTCTGTATACGAGAACATCGCCTTTCCGCTCAGGCTCAAGCTCAAAAAAGAAACGAAGAACCCGCTCAAGAAGCTCTTCCCCGGAAAACTGCCCGACGAACTGGACAAAAAAGTCAGGGAATACGTCCACCTCGTGGAACTCGACCAGCACATCGACAAGCGTCCGAGCCAGCTCTCAGGCGGACAGAGGCAGCGCGTCGCCATAGCCCGCGCCCTCATCAACGAACCGAAAGTGCTTCTTTTGGACGAGCCGCTCTCCGCCCTCGACGCGAAACTCCGCTCGAACCTCCTCGTGGAACTCGACCGCCTCCACGACAAAATCGGAATCACGTTCATCTTCGTCACGCACGACCAGTCGGAAGCGTTGGCGGTCTCGGACAGAATCGCGGTCATGAACAAGGGGCACGTCCTGCAGATAGGCACGCCGTTCGAGATTTACGAAAGCCCGGCCACCCACTTCGTCGCGGAATTCATCGGCGAGACGAACCTTTTCGAGGCGACAGTGCAGAAATGCGAGAGCTACAAGGTCGAAGGCAAGAGCGACATCGAGCACATGGTCACGCTGAACGTGCCGAGGCTCGGACTCCAGGCGCAGCTCAAGGGCGACACGCAGGCGACGAAGGAGGAGGACAAGAACATCCTCGTGACAGACTACGAGCACACGGACGAGGGACAGAAGGTCACGTTCACGGTGCGCCCGGAGAAAATCAGAATCACCACGGAGGAGCCGGACACGCACGGAAGGAAGGACATCAACGTGTTCAGGGGGGTGGTCGAGGAGCCGGTCTACACGGGCTTCCAGTCGAAATTCTACGTGAAGCTCGAGAACGGCACGATTGTGAAGGTGTTCAAGCAGCACACGAACTATCTGGACGACGGTCCTGAAATTCAATGGAAGGACACTGTGTACATATCGTGGTCGGCGGAAGACGGCTACATCGTAGAGGACATCGAGAAATGAAGGAAGAAATGAGTGAGAAAATGAACGACGAAAGCTACAAACCGAGGAATCTGGGCCCTGTCTATTCATACCCGATGGGAATCTGGCTCACGATTTTCTTCATCGCCCCAATCGCCATAATCCTCGCCTACACTTTCCTGAAGAAGGGACTGTACGGTGGAGTCGAGATGGAATTCTCCATGAAGGCGATAAGGCAGATGATGAACCCCACATACGGAATGATTCTGCTGAGGACAATCTGGATATCGGCAATCTCCACGGTGATAACGCTGCTCATCGCCTTCCCCTGCGGCTACGCTATGGCGAGAAGCTCCCACCAGACGCTGCTCCTCTTCCTCGTAATCATCACGTTCTGGACGAACAGCCTCATCCGCATCTTCGCGTGGAAGAGCATCCTCGGAAACGACGGCGCGCTCAACAGGCTTCTCATGAGCCTGCACATAACGGACGACTACATCCAGTTCCTCTACAACCAGAAGGCGATTATCCTCGTCTCGGTCTACATGTACATTCCATACGCGATTCTTCCGCTGTTCACGGCAATCGACAGGTTCGACTTCTCGCTTCTGGAGGCGGCGCGCGACCTTGGGGCGACAAAATTCCAGTCGGTCAGGATGATTCTCGTTCCGAGCGTGAAGAGCGGGCTCATCTCGGCTCTCATCTTCACGTTCATACCGATTTTCGGAGCGTACTCGGTGCCGATGCTCGTCGGCGGAACGGACAGTTCGATGATAGGAAACATCATAGTCGACCAGATAATGATTACGAGGAACTGGCCTCTCGCCTGCGCATTCAGCCTGGTCATCACGCTCATAAGCCTCGCCGGCGTAATCTGGATGATAAAGGCCGGGCGCAAAGACGAAAAACTGCACAAGAAATAAAGCAAGGGAATCTGGAGAAGACAAATGGCAAGTCCGTACTATTGGCTAACAAAGAAAATCAACAAGAAATCACCGAACACGGAAAACAGCCGCCACGCCAAGAAAAGCTGGCTCAAGCGCGTCCCGAAAATCACGTTCTCCAAAATCGTGCTTTTCCTCACGATTGTTTTCCTTTTCATTCCGCTCGTCATAATCGTCGCGGAATCGTTCCACTACAAAGACCCGGAGACGCTCGCGGAATCGAACCTCTCACTGCACTGGTACAAGGAGCTTCTGTTCGGTTCGGGGGAAGTCTGGGACGCTCTCTTCAACTCCATAATCATCGCGGTGAGCTCCAGCGTCGTGGCGACGATACTCGGAACTACGGCGTCGATTGGAATCAACTGGCACAAATTCGCGGGAAAATCCTACATCCAGACAATCAGCTTCCTTCCGATGGTCCTCCCGGAAGTCATAATCGGAGCGGCGACGGTCATCTTCTTCAGCGGAATAAAGCTCAAGCTCGGAATGTTCACGATTTTCGCGGCGCACACGACCTTCTGCCTCCCCTTCGTCTACATGATGGTGAACGCGAGGCTCGACGAATTCGACCACGCACTGATTGAAGCCAGCTACGACCTTGGGGCGAACGAATTCGAGACGCTCACGAAAGTCACGGTGCCGGCGATAATGCCCGGAATCCTCTCGGGCTTCATGATGGCGATAACGATGTCGCTCGAAGATTTCGTCATAACGTTCTTCGTTTCGGGACCGGGAAGCACGACGCTGCCAATCTACATCTACTCGATGATAAGGTTCGGCGTGTCGCCCGTGATAAACGCCCTCAGCCTCGTGATGATAATAATGACGTGCCTAATCGCCTTCTTCCTCAGAAAGGGCCTGAAGACGATTGCGGCTTCAAAATAAAACAATAGGAGATTGAAGAGAATGAAAACGAAAAGATTCCTTTTGGCATTCGCCCTGATTGCGCTCACGCTCACGGCGGCCGTCTCCAAGCCGAAGAACAAGCTCTACGTCTACAACTGGTGCTACTACACGCCAATGGAAGTCATCAAGGAATTCGAAGAGAAGTTCGACTGCAAGGTCTACCTCTCCTACTACGAATCGAACGAGGAGATGTTCTCCAAGTTCATGTGCGGAGCCACAGGCTACGACATCGTGGTTCCGTCGCAGGACTACGCCTCGATAATGATAAAGCTCGGAATGCTCGACAAAATCGACCACTCGAAAATCCCGAACATCAAGTACATAAACCCGGATCTCCAGAAGAAAATCGACTACGACCCGAATCTGGACTACGGAATCCCCTACTACTTCGGAGCGGCGGGAATCTCCGTGAACAAGAAGAAGGTGAAGGACTATCCGAGGGACTGGAGCATCTTCGAGAAAACAGAGCTGAAGAACAGGATGACGATGATGGACGACATGAGGGAAGTCATGGGGGCCGCGCTCGTGCACCTGGGCTACGACGTGAACTCTGTGGACGAGAAGCAGCTTGAGGAAGCGAGGCAGCTGGTCGGAAAGAAATGGAAGCCGAACCTCGCGAAATTCGACGCGGGAAGCTTCGGCAAGGCGTTCGCGACCGGGGATTTTCTCGTCTGCCACGGATACGTCGAAGTCGTGGCGGGAGAGCTTGAGCCGGACGAAATCGAGGACACGCTCGACTTCTTCATACCGGAAGAGGGAGGCGCGAGCTACATGGACAGCCTCTGCATCATGAAGGACGCTCCGCACAAGGAACTCGCGCACGCGTTCATCAACTTCATACAGGAGCCTCGGAACTACGCGAAATTCCTGGACTACTTCCAGTTCCCGAACTACGTGAACACGGAGGCGGACAAATTCAGGACGACGAAGCCGCTCTACGACGCGAAGGCGATGGAGAACTGCACGCTCAAGAACGATTTGGGCGAAAACCTTGAAAAGTTCAACGAATACTGGGAAAAAGTCAGGTTCGTGGACTGATTTTTCAACGCAAAGAATAAAACTGGTGGAATAAGCTCTATGTTCAATTCTGATTTCAAAAACGTCCTCGACAAAATCTCTCTTCCAATCTTGGTCGCCGAGCCGATTTTTTCGGACGAGGAAAAGACAAAGATAGACGACTTCCTCATTCATTTTGTGAACGAGTCTTTTTCTCAGACTTTCTACAACCTCACAAGATGCGGGGGAACGCTCTCCGATTTCTCTTCGAAGACGACCCTCGACATAGACTGGCACAACTGGGGAAGCGAGGTCCTAAAGTCGGGGAAAACGATAGAGAAGACGTTCTACTCGATATACTACTCTCACTGGTACAAGGTCGCGGTCGACAAAATCGACGACAAGCTCGTGTGCGCAACGTTCACGAACGTGGACGAGGACAAGAAGCACGAGGAGGAGCTTGAGGACAAGAACAGGAAGCTCGAGGCCATGAAGGACGAGCTTTCGCTTTCGAGGGAGCGTCTAAAGGACAATCTGGACAGAATCAACAGGCTCAACGAAAAGCTCGAATACAACGCCTACCACGACATGCTCACGGGATTGTACGGAAGGTCGAAATTCGAGGAGGACTTCAAGAAATGCATAGAGAAGTCGAGGGGAACTGAGAACAAATTCGGGATAATGCTCGCCGACATCGACAACATGAAGCTCGTGAACGACTCGTGCGGCCACAAGAAAGGCGACGAGATAATAAAGAAGCCCTCGGAGATACTCAAGAAGATAGAAAGCGAGGACATCAGATTCTACAGATTCGGAAGCGACGAATTCATCGCGCTCATGGACCACGTGGAATCGCACGACACGGTGCTCAACATGGGCGACCTCGTTTTGGAAATCTTCAACTCGGAGGGAATAGAATTCTCTGCAGGCATATCCGTTTACCCTGACGACGGAACGGAAAGCGAGGAGCTTTTGCGCTACGCCGACATGGCCATGTACAACATGAAAAGGAACGGCAAGAACAACGTCGGATTCTTCAAGTCCGTGATGAAAGAGCGGTTCATGCAGCGGCTCATCATCCAGAACAAGCTTAGCGAAGCGTTCGGCCCGAACGCGTTCAAGCGTGGATTCCAGCAAGTCTACCAGCCGCAGTTCAACGTGGAGACCGGCATCCTAAGAGGATTCGAGGCGCTCTTGAGGTGGAACGACGAGGATTTGGGGTGGATTTCCCCGGAGCAGTTCATTCCGATAGCGGAGGAGACGAGAATCATGATTCCGCTCGGCGACTGGGTTCTGGAGACCGCGATGAAGACGCTCAAGGACTGGGAGGAAAAGTTCGACTTCGACGGAATAATGAGCGTGAACGTGTCGCCAATCCAGCTCAAGAAGCCAACGTTCATATTCGATTTGTCGAACTTGATAGACCAATACGGAATCACCCCAAGAAAGCTTGAGGTGGAGATAACGGAAGGAGTCTTCATCGACAACAAGGACGAAGTTCTGGGACTTTTGAACCAGATACGGAAGATGGGAATCGGAATCTCGCTCGACGATTTCGGAACGGGATACTCAAGTTTGAGCTACCTGCAGAAACTGCCGATAACGACGCTCAAAATCGACAAGTCTTTCATATCGAACATCGAAAAGAACGGAACAGAGGCGAACATAACGAACTCGATTGTCTCCATGGTCTCCAAGATGGGCTTGGACACGATAGCGGAAGGCGTAGAAAAGGAAGAGCAGCTGGAAATCCTCAAAAAGATAAAATGCCAGACTGTGCAGGGCTTTCTGAAGGGGAAACCCATGCCAAAGGAAAAATGCGAGGGGCTTTTCTGACTCGTTCAGTCGGCTCTGTAGACCACATACCTGACGCGGCCGCTCTCGACCGCGTTTTTTATTTCCCTCTCCCGTTTGGAGAGCTGTGATTTTCCCGTCTTCACTTCGATTATGAGGACTTCATCTATCGGGCTGTCCTCGGACGCGCCGGGGAACCCCACAAAATCCACAGGCTTCCCCACAAAGCGCACGTCCCCCGGATTGCACGGGAATCCCGGCAAAAACGGCGCGAGCTGTTCGGAAACCTGACCGCCTATCACCGCGCGGGACTTCTTCACAGCGTCGGCCCTCTCCTTCTCAATCGAAAAGAGCGTCTTCCTCCGCTGAGAACGGGAGCCCAAGAAGAACGACACCGAACACGAGAGAACAATGAACGAAGCGGCCACAAGGAACAGAATGGCCCAGGCCGAGATTTTTCCGGCGGCCAGCCCAAGAAGAAACGATTCCATCCAGCGTCACCGGCGGCTATTCTTCGCCTTCTCCGTCTTCAGAATCATCGTCCTCAAAATCTTCATCGTCGTCGTCATAGAAGTCGAAGAGAATGTCCGCCAACTGAGAATGCTCCTCTTCCGTCCGCTTCAAGCTCTCCGCGTCCCGGCCGTCGACGACGAAGACCTCGGAGTAGTCCTCAAGGCAGCTTACGAGAAAAGAGAATTCATCCTCGGAAAAAATTGGCTCGCCGTCTTCGTCGACTTCATAAAGCGAGTCTATGCCCTCCAAATTCGGCAGGAGGGAATCAAGCGTGTCGATGACGAGCCTGTAGTATTCCACGCAGTCCTCGTTCTCACCGTCCGTCCTCTTGTTCTCGGAAAGCTCCGTGTCCAGCTCGTTCCTGAACGTCGTGAGCGATTTCATGAAAAGTTCGTCGTCTGTCATTTTTTTTTCTCCAAGGCACCAAGCCAGCGTTTTTGCCCCAAAAAGATAGCACAGAAAAAGGATTTTTTCATTCCCGGCGAAACAATCTGAAGACAAAAAAAATGCTTCCGAAAACCGGAAGCATTCATCGTGCGGAGAACCTGACTTGAACAGGCACAGCTTGCGCCACTAGCACCTCAAGCTAGCGTGTCTACCAATTCCACCATCCCCGCGAATGAACGTAATATTATTCCCATTGAAAAAAAAAGTCAATATAGATTTCGCAAAAAATGCAATGTATAATTTCCGCATGGAAAACGAATCAAAAAAGGAATTTCAAAAAAAACTTGAGAAAATAGAGGCCGTCCTGGACAGGTACCTTCCTGCAACAAGCGAAGAAGCGAACGACAACTGGAAAGAATCGTCTTTCGGGCATCTCGACGGATGCGTGAAGGAAAAGCACACCAGAGAACTGACGGAGCCTACAAGGAACCTTCTGTCGCTCGGTGGAAAAAGATGGAGGCCGCTTCTTCTCGTGCTCTGCTCGGAACTCGTCGGCAGGGGAAAAATCGACCCGTACGAGCTTACGCCGCTCGTAGAATTCGCGCACACGGCAAGCCTCATCCACGACGACATAGAGGACGCGGCCGACACAAGGAGGGGCAAGCCGGCAGCGCACATCGCATACGGTCTGGACAAAGCGTTGAACGCAGGAAGCTGGCTCTATTTCCAGGGCGCGGTGTGCATAAAGAACATCGGAGCGGACGACAAGACAAGAAACACCTTCTACGAGCTTTTCCTTGAAGAGCTAAGGCGGCTGCATCTTGGGCAGGCGATGGACATTCTCTGGCACAGGAATCCGAAAATGATTCCGACAAAGGAAGAATACACGGCCATGGTCAGGAACAAGACAGGAACACTCGCCCGTCTCGCAGTGAAAGCCGGAGCCATCGCAGGCGGAGCGAGCGAGGAGGAAGCCGACAAAGCCGGAAAGACGGCGGAGGACATCGGGACAGGCTTCCAGATAATAGACGACGTTGTGAACCTCACGACAGGGAACCCCGGAAAGAAGCGCGGAGACGACATCGTGGAAGGCAAGAAGAGCCTCCCTGTTCTTTTGCATCTAGAAAAAAAGCCAGAGGACGCGGAAAGGCTCTCCTCACTATTTGAAAAAGCGAGGGCGGAGGGAATAGAATCCGACGCGGTGGAAGAAGCAATCTCGATTCTACAGAAATCGGGGGCAATCGACGAAGCGAAGGCAATCGGAAACAAATTGATAGAAGAAAAATCGAAGGAGCTTGCGGCAATGTTCGGGAACGCGGAATCAAAAGAGGCTCATGCGATTCTCGAACTTTTTGCGGCACTGAAAAAATGAAAGAGAACGCTGAAACACTGAACAACAACGCACTCCACCTCATAAAAAACGGCAGCATCGAGGACGCAATCGAGCTTTTCAAGAGGGCCGTCACCATAGAGCCGGAGAACCCGACAATATGGTTCAACCTCGCCGTCACGCTCAAGGACGACGGAAAACTCGAAGAAGCCAGGGCCGCGCTTGAGACGGCGCACGGCATCGACCCCGACAACACGGAAATCATCGACACGCTCGCGATAACGTGCATGGAAAGCGGCGACACAGAATCCGCGCTTGGGCACTGCGCAGAGGGGCTGTCGAAGAACGAGCTGGATCCGCATCTTTGGAACACGTTCGGGGTGCTCTACTTCAACAGGAACGAGCTGGACTTGGCCGCCGAGGCGTTCGAGCACGCGCTGACGCTCAATCCGTACTACTACGACGCGCTCTACAACCTCCGCGACACATACGAGGAGATGGGCAACGAGGAAGGCATGAAGCATTGCATCGAAGTGATGAAGACAGTGAAACAGGGCAAGCAAACCGGAGAGTGACATGAGGGAATTCGCCATTGTCAAGGAAATACGGAAAAACGAAGATACAGGAGAAGAAGAAGTGTTCGTCCTGCCGATGATTGTCAGCGCGTGCCAATACTGCAGGACTGGCTGCCTCAAGCAGGGGAAGGCGTTCAAGGTGGCGAACAAGAAAAGCCTCGCGCTCAAGCCGGGAACGGTTGTCAGAATCGGGCTTCCTAGGCGGACTCTCGCACTTCACGGGCTTCTCTCTTTTCTGGGGCCGATAGCGGCCGCCATAGCGGGATTCATCTTCGCGCCAGAAATATCAGAAAGGCTCTTCGGAGCGGAATTCACGACCCTCCACTTCGAAAAAGTCCGGGCCGCAACCACGGCGATATCGCTTGTCGCCGCGTCGGCTGCACTCTTCGTGATAAGCAGATCAAGCATACACTTCACGACTCCGGAGGTTCACCAAATTGTCTAGACTCACCTATTTCCTAAAAGCGCTTGCGGCGGCGGCAATCATAGCGACCAGCACTCAGAAAATCTTCCCGTACAAGTCGATAAAAATCGTCGGCCTCGACAAGGGGCTTTGGAAGGAGATTTCCATTCCGAATACATGGACATATCTGGACTGCCAATCCTCATACGTCGAATACCCGGAATTCACGGAGCCGACAATCCACTATGTGCTGCACTTCATCGACGAGAACGGGCACAAAATCGAGCTGCGGTTCAACAGGTACAGAGGCAGGCTCGACAAGAACGCGTTCCTTTTCGACATGACGGACTTCAAGGAAAAATACATCAGGATAAAAAAATAGAGCGGACTTGAAACAAATCCGCTCCACATCATAATCAAATCATAACCAGCACCAAAAAATCAGGCGTTTTCCCTAGCGAGCTTCGAAATCTCGTCGGCCATCGCCTCCAAAGACACCTGCTTTTGGACACCGCCAAGCTCGTTCGCGACTTTCGGCATACCGTAGACTATCGAGCTCTTCTCGTCCTGTCCGAGCGTCCACGCGCCCTGCTTTCTCATCTCGGCAAGCTCCTGCGCGCCGTCCTTTCCCATTCCGGTCATTATGACGCCCAGGCACTTGTTCTGGTAGACCTTCGCCATCGACTCGAAAAGAACGTCGGCGGAAGGTCTGTGGCCGTTCCGCTGCGGCTCCTGCGACAGCCTGACGACCTTCCTTCCAAAACTCCCCGTATCGACGAAGATGTGGAAGTTTCCAGGAGCTATGTACACATGGGAATTCTCCAAGTATTCTCCGTCCTCGGCCTCTTTGACAGTGAGCGGACAGATTTTGTCGAGCGAATTCGCGAATTCCTTTGTGAACCCGGCCGGCATGTGCTGAACGACAAGAATCGGCTGTTTTAGGTTCGGGTCAATCTTCCTGAAGACATCGCGGAGGGCGTTCGGACCTCCCGTGGAGATTCCAATCGCTATCGCCTCGATTCTTCCAGGACTCCTAATCGGCGTTATGACGGCCGGAGCTTTCGGAGCCTGAGGCTCGAACGAGAAGTCGAATCTTGAAGAAGAGCGCGTCGTGCTCTCCCTCTCGCGCCTCTCGCGCTCGGACGCCAAAAATTCGTTCGCCTTTTCGGCCCCCATCGCAATCTGGAGTTTGTGGGCGACAGCCCTCTCCTTCTCAGCACGCTCGAAATAGTCGGTGGACATGACGGAGCGTCCCCTGCGGCGGGCATAGCGGCCTCCATAGGACGAAATCAACTCGATGAGGCGGTCGGCGACAGAGTTGATGTCGGCGGAGACCGAACCGTTCGGCTTCGTTATGAAGTCGCTCGCTCCCAACTCAAGGCACTGCATCGTGACGGCCGCGCCCTTTTCCGCAATCGAAGAAAGAATAATCACCGGAATGTCGATGTTGTGCTCTTTTCTGTAGCGCAAAAACTCAACACCGTTCATAACCGGCATTTCAATATCGAGGATTATTACATCAGGTTCCAAAAGAGGAATTTTCTCGACCAAAAACTGTCCGTTCATGGCCTTTCCAACGACCTTCATGCCGTCAGCACCATCGATGATTCGTGAAATCAAGTTGCGCATCAATGCAGAGTCGTCACAAATCAGAACAGAAATATCATCCATAAGATAAAACCCCAAGCAAAATCAAAATTCAGTTAAATGTTTTTCTGGTACAAACAAGCCCAATCCGTTTTCAAAAATTCAAATTTCGTCTCCATTCCGAAAAGAGACTCGGAATGCCCGATGAACAAATAAGACTGCGGCCCCATGGCGTCCCAGAACCTGTCGATTGTGGACTTCTGGGCAGCCTCGTCGAAATAAATCAGGACGTTGCGGCAGAAGACGACATCGAGGTTCCTCATGCCGGAATCGTTCCTTAGGTTGTGGTAGTCGAACTTTATCTTCGCCATCAAATCGCTCTTGACCTGATAGCCCTTGTCGGTTTTTGTGAAGAACCTGTCGAGATACTTCTGCGGGATGCCGGAAATCCTGGAATCCGGATAAAAGCCCTGCTGGCCGACCATCAACGACTTCAAGGAAATGTCGGAAGCGGTTATCTGAAATTTGAACCCCGAAGGCAAGACATCGGCCAGAATCATAGCAATGGTATAAGGCTCCTCGCCTGTCGAACATCCCGCGCTCCAAATCTTCACGGTGGTGTCGCCCGTCTTCTTTTTTCTCTCGATGATGTGCGGGATGACATAGTTTATGAGAGCGTCGAAATGAGGCTGGTTTCTGAAGAATCGAGTCAAATTCGTAGTGACCGAATCGAGCATTATCTTCATTTCTTCCTTGTTGGACGTGATGAGGCGATAATACTCCTGAACAGAACTCAGCTGCTTCTCCCTTAACTTCTCCTTCAAGCGTGAGTCGAGAATTGAACGGTTGGTAGCCGAGAATGTGATTCCTGATTCATCGTAAATGACTTTGCGGAACATATCGAATTCCGCATCTGTTAATAAATCTGCCATAGACTGATTATATACCCTCAAAATTGAATTGTAAAATTAAAAATTCCGGTGCCAACTTCCAACGGCACTGAAAAACCCCGATAAACCCATAAGTCCTATTATAACTCATCGGCTTCAAAGACTCCCAGATTTATTGAGAATCGGCAATTTTGATGATAGAATCAAAGAATTATGAGTAAATTTATTCTTGTGACAAGCGGTGTGTGTTCTAGTTTGGGAAAAGGGGTCGCGACAGCGGCGATTGGAAGCCTTCTCGAATCAAGCGGATTGAAAATCGAAATGATGAAGTGCGACCCGTACATCAACATCGATGCGGGAACGATAAGCCCGTACCAGCACGGCGAGGTTTTCGTGACAGAGGACGGAGCCGAGACAGACTCCGATCTGGGAAATTTCGCCAGGTTCACAAGCGTGAAGCTCACAAACGAAAACCTCGTCACAATCGGAAAAGTCTACGAGGCCGTCATCAGGAACGAGCGCGCGGGAAGGTTCAACGGACGCACTGTGCAGGTGATTCCGCACATAACCGACGAAATCAAGAGAAGAATACTTTCGATGGGCACAAAAACAGGCGCGGACGTGGTTTTGGTCGAAATCGGTGGAACAGTCGGGGACATCGAGTCCATTCCGTACCTCGAAGTCGCGCGCCAGCTCTCGCACGAACTCGGAAAATCCAACTGCATGACAATCCACATGGCGTTGATTCCCACAATCATAGGCGGCGAACTGAAGTCCAAGCCGACCCAGCAGTCGGTGAAGAAGCTGCAGGAGACTGGAATCCAGCCCGACATCCTCCTCTGCAGGTGCGACAGGCTCATCGACGAGGACATGAGGAAGAAAATCGCAATGTTCTGCAACGTCGGAGTCGGTTCGGTTTTCACTTCGACGGACATAGAAAAATCAGTCTACGAGCTTCCAATCCTCTTCCACGAGCAGGGCATGGACGAAAAAATCCTCTCCAAGCTCGGACTTTCGGACAGGAAGGCCGACATCGCTCCGTGGAAGACGTTCGTGGAGAAGCTCAAGAAGCCGGAGCGCAAGGTCACGGTTGCGATGGTGGGAAAGAAGGACTACCTCGACGACTGCTTCAAATCGGTGAGGGAAAGCCTCTTCCATGCGGCTGTCACGGACTACAACGCGGACGTGGAAATCAAGAAAATCGACGCGGAATCGCTCGAAGAGGCCGAATCATCCGAAATCTACAAGATATTCGAAGGCACGGACGCGATTGTAATCCCCGGAAACTACGGACAGAGGGGATTTCTCGGACTCCTCCAGACAGTCAAGTACGCGAGGGAAAACCTCGTTCCGTTCCTCGGGATCGACCTTGGAATGCAGCTCATGGCGATAGAGACGGCGCGCTCGCTTTTGATGTGGAAGGACGCGGACTCAACGGAATTCATACAGAATTCCAAGCACGCAGTAATTTCCTTGCCGGAGGAACAGTCCAGCGTCTCGTCCGGCATAATGAAGCTTGGTGCTTCGAACGTGAAAATAAACGCGGACTCCAAGCTTTTCGAAATATACGGACAGGAAACCGTGAGCGAACGCCACCGCTCGAAGTACACGTTCGACAGGAAATACGCCGCGGAAATGGAATCGCAGGGTCTTTTGATTTCAGCCGTTTCGGAGGAGGACGGACAGACGGAGGCATTCGAGTGGACGAACCATCCGTGGGGAATCGGAGTCCAGTTCCACCCGGAATTCAAGTCGAGGGCGACGAACCCGCACCCGCTTTTCGTGGCGTTCATAGGCGCGGCAATCGACAACAAATCGAAATGACGATGAGAAAAACACTGCCGGCAAAAATTTTCGCAATCGCATCGGCAACGGCCGCCCTCCTCTCGTGCTCGCTCGAATACGAGAAAGAGGACGCGCCCGAAAGTTCGTACCCTGAATTCACGTTCAACAACGCGGAATTCACCAAAATCGAGCGCAGCAAGAAAAAGATAAAAATGAGCGCGGAGAAAATCGAGCAGTACAAGGCGGACTCCTTCTCCTTCGCGAAGAACGTTGTCTTCAACACGTTCGACAACGACGGCAAGGACGAGACAAGCGGCAGCTGCGACCTGATTTCCGCCGACACCGTAAAAGAAAGGTACATTCTCTTCGGCGACGTCAAAATGGACATGGTTTCGGAAAACATGAGCATAACGGCCGAGTGCCTGAACTTCGACAAGAAGAACGAGCAGATAACGAGCGGAATCGACCAGACAGTCGTGATAAAACGGGACGACATCGACATGGAGGGGATCGGATTCAGCGCGAGCGGAGTGAGCAAGACGTTCGCGTTCGACAGGGACGTGTCGGGGGAAATCGAGACGAAAAACGAGGACGAGGAAAAACGGGCAGAACCTGACGACGGCAAAAAGCAATGAAGATACCGAAAAAGACACTCACCGCGGCAGCAATTTCAATTTTCGCTTTGCTGACCGCAAATCCTGAAAAAATCAACTTCCGCGCAGACTACATGACAGGGCGCAACGGAAGCAAATCCGACACGACGAAGCTAATCGGAAACGCGTTCGTACAGACGGAGACGATGGAAATAAAGGCCGACACGATAACGATGAGCGGCGACAACTTCCGCTACATAACGGCCGAGGGCAACGTCGACGGATTGAACACCGAAAGCGACATGACATTCACCTGCGGAAAGATGAAATACGACAGGACGACGAAGATAGCTCGGCTTGAGGACACCGTGAAGATGGTGGACAAAAAGAACGATGTGACCGCCGACGCCCAAATCATCGAATACAACCAGAACACGGAAGTCGCCCTCATGCAAATCGGAGTGAAAATTCTGCAGAAGGACAACACCTGCACATCGGCGCACGCAATCTACAGAAAGAAAGAGCAGACGCTGGACATGAGCGGCAACCCGAAAATCACTCAGGGCGAGGACACATTCAGGGCGCAGGAGATTTCGCTCAACATGGAGACGAACGAAATCACACTGGACGGACGGGTGAGCGGCTCCGTGACGGACACTAAGAAGGAAGAAGAGGCAGGCTCGGCAACAGAAGAGAAAGAAGGCAAGCAGTAGAATGACAGACGAAGAGAAAAAAGACGGCGGAAGCGAAATCGAAAAGAAAGAGCGCGAACAGCAGAAGGCGGAAGCAGCGGAGGAACTCCAAGCCGACAGAACTGAACCGAACGAGCCGACAGAGCCGACAGAGACATCCGACACGGCAGAGAGCGAAAGCGGACAGAGCGGAGACGGAGAATCGGCAGAATCGGACGGCACGACGGAAAATTCCGATACGACGGAACGCGATGCCGAACAGCGCGGAGACGGTGAAACGGCAGACGAAGACGATTCGGAACAATCAGAAGAATCCGCAGGTGGCGAAAACGAAGAACCGGAAAATCAAAACGAAGAATCCCACGTCCTGAAAGCCGAGGAGCTGAAAAAAGTGTTCGGAAAGAAGACCGCTGTGAACAGCGTCTACTTCGAAGTCCACTCGGGAGAAATCGTGGGGCTTCTGGGGCCTAACGGAGCCGGAAAGACCACGAGCTTCTACATGGTCGTCGGTTTCCACAAGCCCACGGCAGGAAGAATCATGCTCGACAGGGAGAACATAACGTCACTTCCGATGTACAAGCGGGCAAGGCTCGGAATCTCCTACCTTCCGCAGGAGGCGAGCATATTCAAGAAGCTCACGGTCGAAGAGAACATCTGGGCGATATTGGAGACGAGAAACGACCTTTCCAGGGCGGAGAAGCGCGAGATGCTGGAGAACCTCATAGACGAATTCCACATCGGGCACATACGAAAGCAGCAGGGATTCACGCTGAGCGGCGGCGAGAGAAGGCGAACGGAAATCGCCCGCTCGCTCGCGATAGAGCCGAAATTTCTCCTTTTGGACGAGCCTTTCGCCGGAATCGACCCAATCGCGGTCGCCGACATCAAGGGAATCATAAAGCACCTATCCGAGCGCAACATCGGAATCCTGATAACCGACCACAACGTCCGCGACACGCTCGAAATCACGGAACGGGCGTACATCGTGAACAAGGGAGAGATTCTCGTTTCTGGAAGCCAGGCGGAGATAATCGAAAACCCGGAAGCCAGGCAGATTTACCTCGGAGAGAACTTCCACATGTGAGAAAACAAAACAGTTTGAAGAATTGGAGTGCACACTTTTTTTAAATACGCTATATTTAATGAATGAAAACCAAGCTAACACTTGACGCACTACAAAAAGAGGCTAAGATTTTTTCTGAAATAGAATCAGAGCATGAAGAACACTCCATTTATGGAGCCACAGACGGAAAAGCCGTAGGAACCTACTTGGAGCATAAATTTAAAGATTTTTTAAAAGGGAAATACGACTTTGACAGCGGGAACTCTGCAAGCGGAATCGACTTGCCTGAACTAGAAGTGGACATAAAAACCACAAGCATTATGCAGCCACAATCTTCCTGTCCATTCAAATCCGCAAGACAGAAAATTTTTGGATTGGGATACAATCTGCTAGTTTTTGTTTACAAAAAAGAAGACAACCAAAAGACAAAGACTAGCAGACTCTATATTCTTCACACAATTTTCGTCGCAAAAAATCGAACAGCGGATTATCAGCTCACAACAAGCATTCATAAAATCTTGGAGAACAACGCAAACAAAGACGACATAATCGCTCTTTTCCATGACAAAAATTTGCCAGTCGATGAAATTCTGGCAAATTCTCTTGCAGACGAGATTTTGTCCCGCAAACCGGAAATAGGCTATCTCACAATATCAAACGCACTTCAATGGCGGCTGCAGTACAGCAGAATAATCGAAGAAGCCGGAAACATTGACGGCATTGCAAGGTTGGTATGATGAAAAAGAAAGAGTTGGGCGATTTTCAAACACCGCATGAATTAGCCGCGCTAATAATTGAACTTTTGCAAAAAAAAGACTTCAAGCCAGATACAGTTATCGAACCGACTTGCGGAAAAGGCTCGATTCTTCTAGAAGCGCATAGAGCGTTCAGCCCCTCAAAAACCCTCGGCATCGAAATCCAAAAAGGGTATGCGGATTCCATAAATCAAAATGGAGTCGAAATTCTGAACAAAGATTTCTTTTTAGCCTTGAATGATATAAAAGATTTCGTTTCAGCCAGCGAAAGCATTTTATTTGTTGGAAATCCCCCATGGGTCACAAATTCTGAACTTTCTGCGATGGGAAGCGAAAACCTTCCCTCAAAATCAAATTTCGACAAAATACGGGGAATAGAAGCCATAACAGGAAAGAGCAATTTTGACATTTCGGAATACATAATAAAAATTTTGATTGACAATTTTTTCTGCCGAAAGTCGATATATGCTTTTTTATGCAAAATAAGCGTTGCAAAAAAAATCATGTCGAGACTTTGGAAAAACGATTTTAAGTACAAATCCGCAGAAATCTATCCAATTGATTCAAAAAAATACTTCGGAGCAGCTGTCGATTCATGCTTGTTCTGCCTTGACTGCACGGAAAAAAAAGCCAATTCAGAATTAGTTGTATTCGAATCCGCAGAAAAACCTACAAAAAAACGCACAAGCGGAATTTTTAAAAATGTGTACTTCGAGGATCTGTCAAAAAAATCAGCATTGAAAATTTTTGGGAAAAGCCAATTTGTTTGGAGAAACGGAGTCAAACATGACTGTGCGAAAGTCATGGAACTTACAGCAACTAGTGCCGGACTCAAAAACGGATACAACGAATTAATAGACATAGAGGATGCCTTGGTCTTCCCGTATTTTAAAAGTTCTGACTTGGTAAAAGAAAAAAGCGATACGGAAAAGAGAATTCTTGTCACCCAAAAGTTCATCAGCGAACCGACAGATTACATTCGAAAGCTCTATCCAAAAACATGGAAATACTTGACCGATCATACAAAAGATTTTGAAAAGAGAAAGAGCATTATCTACAAAAACAAATGTGCATATTCAATTTTTTCCGTGGGAGACTACACCTTCAAGCCTTATAAAATAGCGATTTCAGGACTGTACAAATCCCTGAATTTCAAATTGATTTCACCAATATCAAAAAAAACAGTGCTAGTCGATGACACATGCAATTTCATCTCATTCGATACGAGCGAAAAGGCAGAATTTGTTTTTGACTTGCTAAAAACAGAAGAAGCCATAAACTATTTGAACGCAAGAATTTCATGGGAATCAAAGCGACCTATCAAAACCGAAATTTTGAATTCAATAGATTTTGAAGCCCTTGCCAAAATAAAAAATAAGGAAGATTCATTTCACTATTTATTTTCCGATTTAAAATCAGACACTCTGCTATTTTAAATAGTTAAAAAAAACCGAACTTTTCAAGGATGTCTCAAAAGTTCGGTTTTTTAGTACATTTACGGTATTGGCGTATATGACCTATCTTGCGTATTCCACGATTCGAGTCTCGCGAATCATGGTCAACTTTATGCGGCCAGGATAGCGCAAATCGGTCTCGATCTGCTTGGCGATTTTCTGCGCCAAATCCTTGACGTCTCCGTCTGGAATCTTCTCGTTGTTGACGAGGATGCGGAGCTCGCGACCGGCCTGGATGGCGAACGCCTTGTCCACGCCCGGAAACTTCTCGGCGACTTCCTCAAGATTCTCGAGACGCTTGACATAGTTGTCCACGGTCTCGCGTCTGGCTCCCGGACGAGCCGCACTTATCGCGTCGGCAATCTGCACGAGCACGGCCTCCAAAGTCTCAGGCTCGCAGTCGTTGTGGTGGGCGGCAATCGCGTTTATGACGCTCGCGCTCTCCCCCATCTTGCGCGCCATGTCGGCTCCGACCTCCGCATGGTTCTGGTCGCTGTCGTTCTCGGCTCCCTTTCCGATGTCGTGCAGAAGGGCGGCTCTCTTGGCAAGCTCCCTGTTGGCTCCGACCTCGGTGGCGAGGAGGCTGGCGATTTCGGCGACTTCCTTGGAGTGCGTGAGGACGTTCTGACCGTAGCTCGTCCTGAAATACAACCTTCCGAGGGCGCGAACGCCGTCCTGATTCATGTTGTGGATTCCAAGCTCGAAGAGAACCTTCTCCCCTTCCTCGTAAATCTTCTGCTGAATCTCGCGCGTGACCTTCTGGACAATCTCCTCGATTCTGGCCGGGTGGATTCGTCCGTCAGTCACGAGACGCTCCAAAGCCTGCTTGGCGATTTCCTTGCGAACCGGGTCGAAACAGCTTATGACGACGGCCTCAGGGGTGTCGTCGATGATGATGTCCACACCCGTCAAGGTCTCAAGCGTCCTGATGTTGCGACCCTCGCGGCCGATAATCCTTCCCTTCATCTCGTCGCTCGGAAGAGAGACCGTGGCGACAGTAACGTCGCTCGTCGTTTCCGTCGCGATTCTCTGAATCGTCGTGACAAGAATCTCCTGGGCCTTTTTCTCGGCCGAAAGCTGGGCGTCCTGCTCAATCTTGTTCAAAAGAACCTGGGCGTCGTGCTTCGCCTCGGACTCAAGGCTCTGGATTATGAGGTTCTTCGCCTCCTGAGCCGAAAGCCCGGAGATGCGCTCAAGCTCCTGCCTGTACGTCTCCTCCTGCTGCTCAAGGACTTTTTCCTTTTCCTTGAGGGCAGAGACCTTGGACTCGTAATCCTTCTCTTTCTTGTCGAACTCAGCTGCTCGTTTGTCGACCAGCTCCTCTTTCTTGTTGACACGCGCCTGATCTTTTTGAAGTTCAGACCGTCTGTCACGGTTTTCCCGCTCCTGCTGGTTTCGTTCACGAATGAGTTGATCTTTTGCTTCCAACAAAATTTCTTTCTTCTGTGCTTCTGCTTCCTTTACAGCGTCTTGCCGAATGCGTTCAGCTTTTTGTTCTGACGCAGATAGTTGAAATCTGGCATAAATCCAGCGAATAATCCATCCAAGAACAATTCCAAGAACAGGAAGACCAATGTACAAAATTATTTGTGGCATTTTAATCTCCTGTGAATCAGTGAAAGCCATAAAATGGCTAACAAAAATTCATTTTCATATTAACGTATCGATTTTTCATTGTCAAACTTGGAGATTTTCGAGATTTTTGAGATTTTTCGCCGAAAGCCTTTATTTTAGGGGATTGCGCCGAATTCAAAATCTATGTTTCCAAGAAATTTTTGTTGAAAATCGGGAACGGCCGCCAAATTTATCTGGGTGGACTTTTTTGAAAGCAGCCGCGCCTTTTCCTTGAGTTTTTCTGAAAAAAGAATGGCCGATGCTCCAAAAAGCGCGGCGTTTCCAATCTGCGAGACACCGCCCAAAAGAGACGGCGGAAGAAGACCGATTCTGACGGACTCTTCAATGTCGATTCTGGAGCCGAAGCCCCCCGCAAGGAAAAAGCGCATTCCTGACTCGGGGATTTTTTTCGGAGAAAAAGTTGAAAAACGGGAAAGAAGATAGTCCAGGCCTGTCTTCACGGCGGATTTCGCCAATTGGAGGTTTCTGATGTCGCTCTGGGAAACCGACACGGATTCTGTCAAATCGATTTTCGAGACGCGGGAATCACCGCCCACTCCACAGCAGATTTTTTCTTCGATGGTGCCGTGGATGTCGACCATGCCGTTTCTGAGAAATTCCGAGACGGAGGAAATCAGGCCTGAACCGCAGACACCTTTTGCGGGTGCGTTTCCAATAGTGCGCACGCTGATTTTTCCGCCTTCGATTTTAACTTTGTCGACGGCACCGTTCACGGAAGGCATACCGCACGAAATGTTGGCGGCCTCGAAAGCAGGCCCTGCCGCCGCCGACGTGCAGAGGATGCGGGCGGCCGAGGACGATGAAGCTGGAACAAAAAGCGCCATCTCCGAATTCGTACCGATGTCGGCAAGAAGGACAGGCTCTTCCGAGTCCAAATCGAAACCGGCAGCGAGCATAGCGCACACAGTGTCGGCTCCGATGAAAGCACCGACGACAGGAGGAAAATAGACTTCGGCATCAGAAGAAACTACGGAAGTTTTTGATGAAGAAAGCTCTTTCCACGCGACAGAGAAATCGAATTTTGAAGAAAGGGAGAAAGGAACCGCGGCCAAGCCCTCCACAGACACTCCGGCGGCGAAACTCAGCATAGTGGAATTTCCAGTCAAAACGATTTTTCCGACGTGGGGACGGAAGCCCCTCGGCATTTTCTGGGAGGCGGCGGCCAAAGCCGAGGCGAACATCTTTTCGAGCTGCTTAACCAAGCAGTCGTGCAGGATTTTTCCGCCCGAAGGAAGCTTCACCGCAAAGTCAATCCTATTTATGACGTCGGAGCCGTATTTCGACTGGACGTTTTTCTCGGCCACGACCGAAAGGATTTTCCTCGACGAAAGCGACCATGCTGCGACGGCGACCGTCGTGGTTCCGACATCCACCGCGAGCGCGACCTCGGAAGGAGAATGTTCGGAAATCGGCTCAGGAATCTCCGGCAGGCTCCCTTCAGTTATTATCTTCATACGAAATCTTCTAAATCTTCTATATTTTCAACCGAATGTTCAAATTCAGATAGTTGTCGCTGGAACCGCCCCTCGGCATGTGCTTCCAGTTGAACGAAATCTCAGGAGCGATGGAATCCGTGTGGTAGGAGAAATCATACGCAAGACCGATTATGAAGCCGTTGCCCCACCGCGTGCTCTCACTGCCGTCGACGCTCTTAACCACGCCATCCTCCTCAATCTCCAAATCGTAGAAATCCGTCCTTCTTCCAAGCGCGTAGTCCACATCGAAGCAGATTCCGGCGAGATTCGGATAGAATCTGAAACCGACAGTGAACGAATAATCCCAGAGGAAGACGCTCTCGCCACCGCCCCAGCAAATGTCGAAAACAGTGTCGAATCCGCCTGTGACGAAGATGCGCTTCTCAAGCGGATAGAGGAACACGGCGTTCGTGTTCAGCACAATCTGGTGGCTGCCTGGCACTTCGGAAATCATATCGCGAGTGGAAGAATCCCCGTAGCGCGCGCCGCCGGCACCGATTCCGAAATCAAAGAAGATTTCATCCCTGAATTCTCCGGGAAAAGCCATGAAAACAGAAGAGAAAGCAAAAGCGACCGCAATTAGATTTTTTTTGACTGAAAACATATTTCATTATCGGTATAATTTAAAAACTATGAAAAAATCAACCATAAAAATCATCAGCATCGCATTTGCATTTGCGTTGCCATTCGCGTTTTCATCTTGCAACAAAAAAACAGCCAAGCAGGATGCGGAAAAAGCGTCTCCAAACGAAATCACAGTCTACGCATACGACAGTTTCGTTGGGGAATGGGGGCCAGGCCCTGAGCTTTCAAAGAAATTCGAGGAGAAGACGGGCTTCAAAGTCAATTTCGTGGACTGCGGAGACGCTGTTCAAGTCTTGAGCAGGGCAATCCTCGAAAAGAACGACGTGAAGGCAGACGTCATCGTCGGGTTGGACAACAACATTTCAAAGAAGGCAATCGAAGAGGGAATACTCGAAGAATACAAGACGAAGAACGCCGACTCGATTCCAGCGGAAATGTTCGCGGCACTGCAGGAAAGCGGAAATTTCGTCACTCCATACGACTACAGTCACTTCGCCATGATTTTCGACACAAAATCGAACGTCGCCGCTCCGGCTTCTCTCGAAGACCTCACGAAGCCCGAATACGAGAAGAAAATCATCTTGATGGACCCAAGGACATCGACACCGGGACTCGGGTTCGTCGCGTGGACAGTCTCGGTTTTCGGCGACAAGGTTTTGGACTACTGGAAAGAGCTCAAGCCGAACATTCTGACGATGGCTCCCGGCTGGAGTTCAGGATACGGCTCGTTCACGAAAGGAGAGGCGCCGCTCGTCATAAGCTACACGACAAGCCCGGCGTACCACGTGGAATACGGCGAGGGCGACGACAAGCAGGCTCTCGTATTCGAAGAGGGGCACTCTTGGCAGGTCGAGGGATTGGCTCTGCTGAAAAACGCTCCGAACAAAGCCGGCGGAGAAGCATTCATCGATTTTCTCACGAGCGAGGAAGGCCAGAACGCGCTTCCGCTGACGCAGTGGATGTACCCGGTGAACAAGAACGCTTCGATTCCAGAAAGCTACAAGAAGGCCGCCCCAATACCAGAAAAGACGCTCATCGCAGACCCGGAAAAAGTGCAGGAAGCTGTCGGCGAAGTGATGAAGATTTTGGCGGAGTAAGAAAATTTTTATGTCGAATGTCGAGTTTTCACAGTGCAATGGCAGAAACGAGCGGAAGCGGGGTTCCGTCAACAAAAACACTCAGCCACCGCGGAGCGGTACTGCCGTTTTTGTTGGCGGGTTCCCGCTGGGAGCTTGTTTCTGCAACTACGGTATGCATAAACTCGACATTCGACCTTTTAGAAAAACCGGAGAAAAAAAATGCGGACGCATCTCAGAAAAATTTTTGCAGCCACAGGCGTTCTGATTTTCGTCTGCGTTTCTGCTTCCCTTCTGCTCTGCCTTTTTTCCGCAATCAAGCCGATTTTCGCATCGGCTGGCGGCGGCAAAATCGGCATGGCGCACATCGCAAAGGTCGCATGGTTCACGCTCTGGCAGGCGGCATTGTCGACGTTCATTTCGTGCGCTGTCGGGATTCCGATGGCGTTCTTCTGCGGACGGAGGGAATTTTTCGGAAGGAAATTCCTCCTTTCTCTCTCTGCCGTCCCATTCTGCGTACCGGCGTTGATTGTCGCGCTCGGCTACATCTCTTTCTTCGGGATTTCGGGGACGGCGAACAAGATGATGAAAGCCCTGCTGTCGCTTGAAGAGCCTCCCCTAACCTTTCTCTATTCATACGCCGGCCTTGTGGTGGCGCAGGGCTTCTACAACTTCCCAATCGTGATGAAGACTGTCTCGGACGCATTCGAGCGGTTGCCAGGAGACAAGGCGGAGGCGGCGAGGCTTCTCGGAGCGGGCGAATTCCGCATTTTCAGGACGATAACGCTCTACCAGATACTGCCGGCGATAGTTTCCGCAAGCATTCCGGTGTTCATCTACTGTTTCATGAGCTTCATGATGGTCCTCCTTTTCGGAGCGGTCGGCTGTGCGACTCTTGAAGTCGAGATTTTCCAAGCGAGGAACGCGATAGACTTCAAGAGCGCGGGACTGCTCTCGCTCGTGGAGACGGCCACCGCCCTGTCCGTCGTGGCGGCGCAATGCGCTCTGGAGGAGAAAGGCTCAAGATTGAAGGGAATTTCAAGCGAAAGAAAACTCGGACGGAAAAGGATAAGCGGCTGGAAGGAGATTCTTCCGTTCGCACTCCTCGCCATCCTCGTGCTCGCGTTCTTCATCTGTCCGCTGGCGGGGATATTCGAGGACGCTTTCACGAGGAACGAGAACGGCGGAAAAGTTCTTTCAACAAAGGCGTTCGGAAACATGGCGAGACTCAGGGGATTTTCTCCCGCTCTCGGCTGGACGTTCATCTGCGCATCATCCACAGGGCTTCTCTGCTCCGCCGTGGGGTTCACATACTCCGTGTGGCTCAACGAAAATTCCACGAAACTGAAAAGGCACACGACACTCCTCAGAATGATTCCGGCAATTCCGATGGCGGTCTCAAGCGTGGTCGTCGCGCTGGGGCTGTCGTCGCTCGTGAAAAGGGGCAGCGTCCCGCTTCTGATACTGGCGGAGACCGCTCTTTTCTGGCCAGTGGCGTTCAACCAGATTCACGCGCAAATCTCAAAGATTCCAAGAAGCACAATCGAGGCCGCGAAGATTCTGTCGAAGGACAATTCGGAGATTGTATTCAGGATTTACCTTCCGTCAGCGTTCAAGGGGATTCTCGGTGCGTTCTGCTTCTGCTTCTCGGTTTCGGCCGGCGACACCACGCTTCCCCTCGTCCTTTCAATTCCGAAATTCGACACGCTCGCGCTCTTCACATACAGGCTCGCGGGCGCGTACAGATTCCACGAAGCGGCGGCGGCGGGCGCAATCCTCGGAGCGTTGTGCATCGCATTCTTCGCCATGAGCAACGCGTTGTCGAAAAACAAAAAGGGGAACATCAAAAAATGATTGAAAAAGAAGAGAAAGCGTACTTCTCGGCAGAGAATTTGAGGAAGACATTCGACTCGGCCAAGATAGACGTGTCGTTCAGCTGCGGGAAAAATTCGATGACGGCAATCGTCGGTCCGAGCGGAAGCGGAAAGTCGACAGTGCTCAGAATCATCGCGGGACTTGAGACGGCGGACAAAGAAAAAGACGAAGGGAGAGAAACGAGAATAGAACTAGACGGAAGGAGAATCGAAACAGAGCGGCCTTCACGGAGGGGCTTGGGCATGGTCAGCCAGTCGCCATCGCTCTTCGAGCACCTGACGGTGGAGGACAACGTTTCATACGGTCTAGTCTCTGCGGGAATGAAAAAGAAACTGGCGAGGGAGAAGGCCAATGAATTTCTCAAAAAATTCAACCTTGAAGGATTCGGCAAACGCTACCCGGACACGCTGTCGGGAGGAGAAGCCCAGAGGGTGTCTTTGGCGAGGACTCTCATAATGAAGCCCAAGCTCGTGCTGTTCGACGAACCGCTTTCGGCACTGGACGCACCGCTCAGAAAAAAGCTCGCCGCGCTCATAAGGGATTTGCAGAAAGCGTTCGGCTTCACGGGAATAATGGTCACGCACGACATTGAAGAGGCGAAGTCCATCTGCGACAAAGTTGTTCTGATAGAAAAAGGGAAGATAAAATGGGAAGGAAATCCAGAAGACTTTGGAATAGAAAAATTCTAGGGGAGTTCTGAAAAAAGACGAAAAAGGACGCGGCGTATTTTCCCTCATAAACAAAGGAAAGAAGCCACGTCCTTTTTTTCGTTTGGCGGAATGCCTCTATTCGTTCACCTTGTACGCCTGTCCGTCAACGAGGATGTAGGCCTGTCCGTCGATTACCACCTTCTGCGGTTCGGAAGAGCCGGAGGCCGCCGACGAAGGCTGGGACGAAGAAGAAGCGGAAGCGGAATCGACAATCTCGAAGCACAGGTTGTCCTTGTGCTGGTAGACTCTTGCCACGCGCACCGCATTGTTCTCGGCACCGAACGAGAGGACGAACGAAAGCTCGCTCTTGTTGGAAGACGCGAACCGGCCCGCGCGCCCGAAAGCTCCGTAAAGCTCCTCGTCCAAATCGTCGTCGTAGATGCCGCCGAAATCCCTGGTCTCGCCGGGGGCGATGGAAGGAATCGAGCGAAGCGTGTGGCTCTTTCCGCCCAAGGAAAGCGTGCACGTCACGTTTCCAAGAGTGCGCGAAGAAGAGTTGACCAAGACAATCTCGTCCTTGACGCCATTTTTTGCGAGTGTGCCGATGCGCTCAGTGTAGGAATGTTTTCCGTCGTCGGAGACAGTCTCGTTTATGACGCTCTTGCCCCAAACTGAGAAAGCCACGAGGAAAGCCGCGACAACCGCGAAAATCTTCTTCATACGAACCTCCCGCCGTCAGTTGCCCTTTCCGACGAGGCACATCCACTCGGCCTGCGCGCACAATGTCTCACCGACGTACGCTTTTCCCTCCTGGACGACCATGTTCTTGGTGACGCGCTTGTTTACGATTTCCATGCGCACAGTGTCACCCGGACGAACCTGGTGCTTGAATTTGACGTTGTTAACAGTGGCGAGGAAGAAGAGGCTTCCCTCGTCGAATTTTCCCTGCAGGCTCAAAGCCGCTCCGCCGCCCTGCGCCATAGTCTCAATCAAGATTACGCCCGGAACGACAGGATACTCCGGGAAATGCCCCTTGAAGAAGAAGTCGTCATCAGTGAATTTTCTCGTGCAGACAGCTCCGTTGTCGTCGAAGGAATCGATTGAATCGACGAAGAGGAAAGGTTTCCTGTGAGGAAGCAGCGTCTCTATGTTCGTGAATGGTAAATCAGCCATCTCTTTACTCCTTACTCAGAAACCTTCTTGAAGACCAGGCATCCGTTGTGGCCGCCGAATCCGAAGTTCGCGCTCATGGCGACATCGACATTCTGATTGAGACCCACGTTCGGAGTGTAGTCGAGGTCGCATCCGCCTTCCACATCAGGCTCGTCGAGGTTGATTGTGGCAGGAATATAAGAATCCTGGATTGCCTTGATGCAGACCATCGCCTCAAGGGAGCCAGCGTTTCCGAGGCAGTGTCCAGTCATCGACTTTGTGGAAGAGATGTGGAGCTTCTTTGCGGCTTCTCCGAAAGCGATGTGGAGCATCTTGGTCTCGCCGGAGTCGTTCAATTTTGTTGAAGTTCCGTGGGCGTTGTAGTATGTGACGTCCTCAGGCTTCACACCAGCGTCCTTCATGGCGATTGTCATGCACTTCGCTCCGCAGACTCCGTCAGGGTTAGGAGCCGTGAGGTGGTAGCCGTCCGATGAAGCTCCGTATCCCGCGACCTCGGCGTAGATTTTCGCGCCGCGCTTCTTTGCGTGCTCGTACTCCTCAAGGACGAGAATCGTGGAGCCTTCGCCCATGATGAATCCGTCGCGCTTCTTGTCGAACGGGCGGCTTGATTTTGAAGGGTCGTCGGCATAGCCTGAAGAAAGAGCATGGAGCATGTTGAATCCCAAGTTCGCGTATCCGCACTGTGTAGACTCGGCACCACCGGCGAGAATCACGTCGTAGCGACCAGAGCGGATTTCATCGAAAGCGTTTCCGATTGCGTCTGTTCCAGAGGCGCACGCCGTGGCGACAGTGTGTGTGGCTCCGTGCAAACCGAAGGCCATGGAGATGTTGCCCGCGCCCTCGTTCGGGATGAGCATAGGAATCGTCATAGGAGACATACGGGTCTGGTTCGAGTCGAAATAGGCCTTCATCGTGTTCTCAGTGACCTCAAGACCTCCGATTCCGACTCCGAGATAGACGGCAGTGTCCTCAAGAATGTCGGCCTTGTCCATCAAGTCTGAATCATCAAGAGCCATCTTGGCCGCAGCCACGGCATACTGTGTGTACAAAGCCATCTTGCGTGCGGCAGACGAATCCATGTAGTCGGACGCCTTGAAATTCTTGACCTCGGCCGCATACTTCACTTTGAAATTCGCATTGTCATAGTGCGTTATCGTGTCGATTCCGCTCTTTCCGGCCTTGATTCCAGCCCATGTCTCTTCCACGGAATTTCCCAAAGGCGAAACGCAACCCAAACCTGTTACAACCACTCTTCTCATTTTCAATCTCCTACAAGGGTATTTTTCAAAGGCAGAATATCGAGTTTGAGTATATCGTAGTTGCCGAAACAAGCTCCCAGCGGGAACCTGCTCACGGAAACGGCTGTACCGCTTCGCGGTGGCAGAGTGTTTCCATGAGCAGAACCCCGCTTCCGCTTGCTTCGGCCATTTCTGTGTAAAAAACTCGATTTTTGCATTCAAAAATAAATTCTAAATTAAATTGAAAATGACAAAATTTGAAAAAATGTCATTTTCATTTTTGAATCTTATAGAACTTGATTTTTTTATTCAAGATGACCGCCGATTTGAAAATGAATTTATTCGATTTTCGGGGAAGGCTCTGTAGACATCTTCCATAAAATGATTAAAGTTAGAAAAAAACGCAACGGAGGCAAAAATGGAAAAGGAAAAAATAGAGGGGCTTTTGACGTTCGACATCAACTCTGGAAAATTCTGGATAACGGAACCGGAGGAAGGCGCGCCTCTCACGTCCCTGGAATTCGGGGACAAATTCGAGGTGAAGGACGGAGACGGAAACTGGATTGAGTCGGGAATTGAGATTTCGCAGGACGAACAGGGGGCGTTGGTGTTCAAGCTCAAGAACACGAACTACCAGGGAATCCTCGACGGAATAGAAGTGAGACAATAGAAAAAACGGGAACTCACTCGTCGACGACGATTTCGACGCGCCGGTTCATGGCGGCCTGCTCGTTGGTCAAAGGATTTTTCACGACCGGGTCGGTGTAGCCCTTTCCGATGCAGTGCACGCGCTTTTTCGGGACTTTCCGCTTGAAAAGCTCGGCGGCAATCGTCTCGGCGCGCTCCAACGAGAGTTTCCTTGAGGACTCCTCGCTTCCAATCCTTCCCGTGAAGCAGGTGTGGCCGATTATCCTGAAATTCCGGCCGGAAAAGTCTGGTGAAAGAATCGTCTCGGCAATCTCGTCCAAGACAGACTCCTGACCGGGAATCAGCGCGCTTGCATCCCCGACGAAACGCAGGCTCTTGAAATTCAAAAAACGCTTGCCCTCCTTGTTTCTTCCAATGGAAAACGACGAGGGCAAGCGTTTTTTCTGCGGGGAGACTTTCCGTTTCCCCGCCTTCTTTTTCAAGAGAACGACGATGGCCAAAACGACAAACGCCTCGACGAGCAGAGAAGAAACCATGAAATCCCTGTACTTCAGCAAATCGATATAGACCATCTGAAAGCCATTTCCCGAATCAAATCAAAAAATACAGCGTAGCTCGAAAAATCAAGCTCCCATTCCGCCGTCCACGCCGAGAACCTGGGCGGTGACGTACTCGCTCAAGTCGCTTCCGAGATACAAGGCCGCGTTGGCGATGTCCTCTGGAGTTCCGGCGCGCTTCAACGGGATGCGCTCTATCATGGCCTTCTGCAAATCCTCCTTGAGGACTGCCGTCATGTCGGTCGCGATGAAGCCCGGAGCGATTGCGTTCACCCTCACGCCGCGGCTTCCGACTTCGGCCGCGAGCGACTTCGAGTAGGCGATGAGTCCGCCCTTGGAAGCCGAATAGTTCACCTGTCCGCCGTTGCCGTGGATTCCGACAATAGAAGCCATGTTGATTATGGAGCCCTTGCGCTTTCTAATCATGTCGTTCGAGACAATCTGGCAGATGAGGAAAGCCGAAGTGAGGTTGATTCTGAGAACGTCGTCCCAGTCCTCCTTCTTCATCCTGAACGAAAGACCGTCGCGGGTGATTCCTGCGTTGTTCACGAGGATGTCGAAACCGCCGGACGCAGCCAAAGCGTTTTTGACGACCTCGGTAACGTTCTCGGCGTTTCCCACGTCGGCGTAGATTTCATGGAAGGCGACGCCCTTCTCGGCCGCAAGCTTCTCAAGGTCCTCCTTCGCGGCGCTCGGCTTGGAGCAGAGTCCCCAGACCTCGCAGCCTTCAGAAAGATACTTCTCAACGATTCCCCTTCCGATTCCCCTTGAGGAACCTGTGACGAGGGCTTTCTTGTTTTCCAAAAGTGCCATTCAAATCTCCTTTTAAATCATCGGGCGAATCACAAAGCAGAAACAGCTTCCCATGTGTTGATTGGGCTTGAAGCGAGGCTCGCTCCGAATTCTGTCTGTCCCCAAAGTCCTGAAAGAACCTTTCCAGGGCCAGGCTCGATTACAGACCAAGAATCGACACCGCCCTCCACAGAGACGATGTTTGCGAGGACAGCCTCCTCGTCGGTCCACAAGACCGGGTGCGTCAAATGGAGAACCGCGCTGGCTTTAGCGTCGGCGCCCTTCACGACTTCTTTTCCTGTGACATTCGAGAAGAGGTGGATTTTCGGGTCGGCGAACTCCACATCGGCGAGGACTTTCTCGAACTCGTCCGCGGCCTTCTGCATGAGCGGAGAGTGGAACGGACCTGCGACGGCCAAGCGCACCGCGCGGCGGGCACCGGCAGCCTTGGCGGCTTCCTCCGCCTGTCCGAGAGCGTCGAACGTGCCGGAGATTACAGTCTGCTTCACAGAGTTCATGTTGGCGGCGTACGCGTCCTTGATTCCCTTGGCGATTTCAACGACCTTCTCTGGCGGAAGTCCGAGAATCGCGCTCATTCCTGGAGCGTGCCCCTCGTTCTCGGCGGCGATTTCCTCGCAGACCTTCTGCATGATGAGGCCGCGCTGGCGGACGACCTTGATGACGCTCTCGAACGAAAGCACACCCGCGGCGTACAAGGCCGGGAACTCTCCGAGTGAGAATCCCATCGCGGCGGAAGGCTCGATTTCCTTGTCCTTGAGTGCCGCCATTATTGCGATGGAAGCGGTCGTGATTGCAATCTGCGAATTGTCGGAGCGGCTCAGCTCGGCTGCGTCGGACTCCCACATGAGTTTCTTCATATCGACATCGATGAGGGCGGAAACATCCTCGACAACCTTCATCGCGCTGGCGGAATTCTCGGCGACATCCTTTATCATTCCAGGTGCCTGTGCTCCCTGTCCCGGGAAGAGGTAAGCGAATTTCTTGGCCATTTTCATACTCCTAAAATAAAAGTTTATTTTGACAAAAATTGAAAAAATGTCATTTTCAACTTCAATATATAAAAAAAACGCAGGTTTGAAAACTATCTGGTCGAATGTCGAGTTTTCACAGTGCAATGGCAGAAACGAGCGGAAGCGGGGTTCCGTCAACAAAAACACTCAGCCACCGCGGAGCGGTACTGCCGTTTTTGTTGGCGGGTTCCCGCTGGGAGCTTGTTTCTGCAACTACGGTATGCATAAACTCGAGATTCGACCTATTATTCTATTCTACTGCTCTATGATGAACGTCCTGCCGTCGTGGATGAAGACGTTGTGGTTGAAATACCGCTTGAGCCCCTCCACGAGCACCTTCCTCTCCACGTCCTTTCCAATCTCCACGAATTCGTGAATCGAGTTCGTGTCCTTTACCCGCACGACGTCCTGGAAGATTATCGGTCCCTGGTCCAAGTCCTCGTTGGCGAAGTGGGCGGTCGCGCCGATGAGCTTCACGCCCTTTCTCCAAGCCTGGTCGTAAGGTTTCGCGCCCTTGAACGCGGGAAGGAATCCGTGGTGGATGTTGATGACCTTGTTGTTCCACCTCCGGGTGAATTCCGGGGAAAGAATCTGCATGTAGCGCGCCATGCAGACGACATCGATTTTGTACTGGTCGAGAATCGCCTGTATGTCCGCCTCGCAGGCCGGCTTTCCCTTGAGGGTGTCGATTTGGAAGAACGGAATGTGGAATTCCGTGGCGACTGAGCACAAGTCCGGGTGGTTCGATATGATGACGGGGATTTCGCAGTCGAGCTGGCCGTCGGCGTGCTTGAGGAGGACCTCGTAGAGGCAGTGTGAAGTCTTGCTTACGAGGACAGCCATGCGCTGCTTGACGGACTTGTCGTAGAGGTGCCATTCCATGCCGAATTTTCCGGCAAGCTCGGCGAACTCAGAAGTGAACTTGGCGGGAGAGAAGATGTTCCCGTCCGAGGAGACGCTCGGAGCCGCGAACTGGATTCGGCAGAAGAACATACCGAGGTCGACGGAAGTGTGCTGGGCGAGGTTCAGGAGGTTTCCGCCGTTCTCGGCGATGCAGGACGTGATTGAAGCGATGAGCCCCTTCTGGTCTGGGCAGGTCGCTGTGAGTGTGTAAGTTGAAAGATTCATAATCGTCCATTGTACATGGATTTGCGTTTTATGTTCACGACAGATTCCAATCGCTTCGCTATAATGTTTCTCTCATGACAGACAACAAAATTGAAAATTCAGAACAGAAAACGGCGGCATCCGATTTCACAGACGGAATCATAGCGGGAGTCCCGATTGGGCTTGGATATTTCGCGGTGGCATTCTCCCTCGGCATTGTGGCGAAACACGCGAACCTGACTGCGATACAGGGGTTCATCGCGTCTTTCATGTGCCTCGCCTCAGCCGGAGAAAAAGCCCTATTCGACTCGATAGCGTCGTCAGCATCATACGTAGAGGTCGCCATCATAACGCTCGTCGTAAACGCGAGATACCTTTTGATGAGCTGCTCGCTGAGCCAGAAATTCACGGAGGGAACGTCTTTCTTCCATAGATTCATAGTGGGATTCGGGATTTCGGACGAGCTTTTCGGGATAGCGGTCGCAAGGGAGAAGTACAGGCCTGCGTTCTCCTACGGAGCGTTCCTCGTGGCGGTCCCGATGTGGAGTTTCGGGACGTTCTTCGGGGTGCTCGCGGGGAACCACCTTCCTGCAAGAATCGTGAGCGCGCTTTCTGTCGCATTGTACGGAATGTTCCTAGCCATAGTCGTTCCACCGACCAGAAAAAACACCGCGATAAGGCTGATTGTCCTTTCAAGCTTCCTTTCAAGCTTCCTCTTCTCAATCCTGCCGCTTCTGAAGACAATCTCGGCGGGCACGAGGACAATCATACTGACAATAGCGATTTCGGCCATCGCCGCGATTGTCAAACCGCTGAAGGAGCCGGAGGAGAAAAAATGAAAGTGTACGCATACATATTCACGGCATGGGCGGTCTCGTACCTCATACGGGTGCTTCCCCTCACACTCATACGGAAGCCGATAAAGAACAAATTCATCAAGTCTTTCCTTTATTATGTTCCATACGTCACCCTTTCCGTGATGACCTTCCCCTCGATAATCGAAGCGACGCAGAAGCCACTCGCCGGAATCATCGCGTTCGCGGTTGGAACAGTCCTCTCCTACTTCGGCGCGGGACTCTTTCCGGTGGCAATCACATGCTGCGCGGTCGTCGGGCTTGTGGAATTTTTCTAGGAAGCCCCAGGAAGAGACGGCTGTACGATTGTTTTTGAACATCAATCGGAATATAATTTTCTGCAACTTTTTAAATTTTTTTTAGGAGATACAAATGGTTATTTTGACTTTGAACTGCGGTTCATCATCAGCAAAGTATCAGGTCTACGACTGGGACAACAAGGATGTCTTGGCGACTGGAGTCGTCGAGCGCGTAACAGCACCTGGTTCTTGCATCACACACAAGGCTAAGGGAAAGGACAAGTTCTTCCTCGAATCTCCATGTCCGACACACAAGGAAGCAATCGAACTGATTTTGAACGCAATCACAGACAAAGACCACGGTGTCATTTCCGACATGAAGGAAATCGGAGCCGTCGGCCACCGCGTTCTCCACGGAGGCGACAAGTTCACCAAGTCTGTGAAGGTGACTCCAGAAGTCCTCGCCACATTCAAATCGCCTGAAGTCTGCGGACTCGGACCTCTCCACATGCCAGCGAACATCATGGGAATCGAAGCCGCTCAGAAGGTTCTGCCGGACGTTCCACACGTCGCTGTGATGGACACGGCTTGGCACCAGACAATGCCTCCTGCCTCTTTCCGCTACGCAATTCCGAAGGAGTGGTACGAGAAGTACGGAGCCCGCCGCTACGGCTTCCACGGAACATCATTCCTCTACACTGCAAAGCGCGCTTCTGTCCTCCTCCACAAGGAACCGAAGGACACGAACATCATCATCGCCCACGTCGGAAACGGAGCCTCAATGTGCGCCGTCAAGAACGGCTGCTGCTTCGACACGTCGATGGGAATCACGCCTCTTGAGGGTCTCGTCATGGGAACACGCTCTGGAGACATGGACTGCGCCCTTCCGTTCTACATCATGCGCCAGACAGGCATGAGCGCGGACGAGATGGACAACGCATTGAACAAGAAATCAGGCTTGCTCGGACTCACAGGCATCTCTTCCGACCGCCGCGACATCGCCGACGCCGCCGAGAAGGGAAACCCGGACGCGCAGCTCGGAGTGGACATGGAGTGCTACCGCCTCAAGAAGTACTTCGGAGCCTACATCGCCGCAATCGGACCTGTGGACGCAATCGTCTTCACAGCCGGTGTCGGAGAGCACTCGGCCCTCATCCGCGGAAAGTCTCTCGAAGGACTTGAGCACCTCGGAATCAAAATCGACCCGAAGAAGAACGCGGCTTCAAACACAGGAAACGCCGAGACCTGCATCTCCGCTGACGACTCGAAGGTGAAGGTCTTCGTCATCCCGACAGACGAGGAGCTCGTCATGACAGAGGACGCCGTGAAAATCATGGAAGGAACATACGATGTCCACACGAAAATCACGTACTCTTTCCAGGACCCCGCATACAGGAACAAGGCCCGCGAGGAAGGCTTAAAGAAGGACTTGGAGAAGCATCCTGAACTCGCAAGCATCATCGTTCGCCCATAGTCTTTTCTGAGACTCAAACGAAAAAATCCCGACGGAAGTTGATTTTCCGCCGGGATTTTTTTTGGGCAAAAAGGAAAAACTGTTATTCAAAATGCCACAAGCTAGCGATGAGAGACTCTACTAATTATACAGAGAGTGCGGAGCAAAATTTTCATGGTACCATGAAAATAGGCTTTGACAGAAGCCTATTTTCGCAAGTCATCGCTTGCGCTCGACTTGCGAAAATAATGAACCACTATTACAAAAGGAGGCTTTCATGGCAACTTGGAAAGAGATTAGAGACTTTATCACAGAAGTCCTGGATGGATTTTACGACGATGACGACGACTCCATATCTGTAAATAAAGATTTTGGAAATGGAAGGTCTCAGATGGTAATAATAAAAAGAATCGATCCCGATTTTAGTGATATTGAAATATCGTCATGCGTTGGAGATGTGTCAAAAGGAGATATTTTCGATTTGCTCTCTGACGATGCACTCAATACAACAAAAGGAGGTATTGTTAGAAGAGATTTCGAAATTTATGTCAAAACAGTCATAGATTTCGAAAAAGCAGACGTAGGTCTCTTCTCGAGCACAATAAGAAGTATTGCAAGGACTGCTGACAGATTAGAAGAAAAATACGTAGGAGTCGACTTCAACTAACCGCGACATACGGTACATCAAGTTTTCGACATTAAAAAAGCAAAAAGAATCTGCCATTTAGAATCAAATCTGACTATATGCATAGCGATTGTATCTAGGTGGCTGTTTTTTTAGAGTATAAAGTATCCAAAATTTGAATACTTTGATGAAAAAAATATGACTGTAAATGAAAACGTTGCAACATCAACAATCGTAAATCTTTTTAATTCACCGCAGCGCGAAAACTATAAAGCCAAGGCTGTTTTTGATTTTCTTTTAAAGCCTTTTAAAAAGAAATTTGAAGACATAGATTCTGTTTATGAACAAAAAGCTTGCAAATCCAGAAAAACGATTCCCGATTTTTCAATTTCATTTGGAAAAGGTTTTAGAAAATACGAAGTTAAAATAAATGATGCAATACTTACCAACGAAGAAATGAACACTGAAAACAGGGATGTCTTTCTTATACCATACAACTACAAACAAAAAGACGAAATCCAAAAAATGCAAACAAAAATTCTTATTTGGGAAGACTTATTTGACTTACTTGATGAGCAGGACATAATCATAGATGGGCTAGATAAAATCCGACAGTCGATAAACTATCCTAAAAGAAACCTTTCTGAAAAAATATGGGAAGTCTTAGTCCATCTGAAAGAGTTATATCCTAAAATAAAAATCGATTTAGAAAACACAAAAATAGAAAACTGTTCTATTTTTAAAGGTGGTGAAATAGAAATATCAATTTCTTTAGACAAAACATGTCTTGTCATAAAAAATGACGAACGTGAATTGTTTTTTAATGATAAAGACAACGGAGAGATTACACATATACTATCTCTAAAAGACTTAAAGCGAGTTTCAAATCCCAAAACCATTGTGAACAGACTGTACGATTGCTTATATCCAATGCTTAAAAAGTACATGAAAAATGAAAACTGGGAACTACCAGACTCTAGGATTTTTGATACCGTTCTATCAAGTTTGAATAACAAAATTGAGAATCCTGAAATTTTTGCAGACGGATATGGAAATTTCTACTTTACTGAAACTCGATATGTGTATTTTTGCAAATATGAAGGGCAACTTTCTTTTGAAATAGGTTTTGGGCATGATAAAAAATCATTTTCAAAAAAAGAAATACACGAATTTTCTGAATTAGCAAAAAACGGCATATCAGAAATAAAAAATATAGCCCAAAAGCGCAATTTCAATAATACTAAAAATAAAGAATGGATTGGATACAAATTTTCACTGAAAAAGACATATAGAGAAAAAGAATTTACAAAAGATGTTTTCAACGCAATAAGCATCATGCTGAAAATTTAAATATTCGAATCGAAAAAGAATAGATTTCCCACCCACAAAAACATCCACGCAAAAATCAGCCATTCATGATAAAATGGAGAGTGCGGGAGGCAAAAATGTCAGATTTACGATTGAACAATTCGATTTTTCTGATGTATCTTGCGACAGAAGAATACAAAAGAGAGCATAACATCTCATCTACACAGTTCCTACAACTCGATGAAAAACATGGAATTCTAAGTTACATTGCGGATTGTCCTGATGTTTTTGACAGCATGACGAAGCCAGAAATGGCAAGAGAAATAGATGAATATATTGCCGAGAATCAGTGACACGCTCTACCACGGAACGATAGACACAATTGCCCATATTGATGTTACAAAAGGACGAAGCAACAAGGATTTTGGCAAAGGCTTTTACATGGCTGTGGAAAAATCACAAGCCATCGGAATGATGAACAAAAAATACAACGAAGCTGTTCGCCGAACAAAATCAAAAGACCCGAATCAGTTTTCAAAGCACCTTTATGAGATAAAAATCAATAAAGATTTGCTTCCTGATTTGAAAATAAAATACTTTTTGGATGCTGATATAGAATGGCTTGATTTCATTCTACTTTGCAGAAGCAGCAAATCGATTCCTCATGATTACGACTTGGTTATTGGCGCTACGGCTGATGACAACACAACTTTATGCTTAAAATATTATTTCGACGGCATCTACGGGAAGGTCGACTCTGACGATGCAAAAGAATTTTTAATGAAAAATCTTGAAGTTGAAAACCTTGGTATTCAATACTACATAGGAAAGCAGGAAGTCGCAGACAAACTTATATCAAGCATAACGGAGTTGTAATTACATGACTGAAAGCAAAATAGAAACAACAAAAGGAAATTGCGCCATAGCCCTGACTCGTCACATAATGGACAAATTTAATCTTCCGCAGGATAAAGCTTTCGCAAAATTGGTTTCTACAGAATTTTTTGGGCTTTTGAATGACACCGAGACAAATCTTTTCATGGAAACAAACGATTATCTTTGCGAAGCCTGTGATTTTGAACTGGACGGCAATACAGAGCAGATGTATTCGTTCATTGGAAACAACTGACCCCACAAAATCATCCACGCGGATAAAAAAACAAGCGGATTTGTAAAATCGAACAAATCCGCTTGTTCCGTATTTTCAAATCAGCCCCATGACGATGATTACGCCGACGATGACCGGAAGGACGAGCGTCATGTACCAGCGCATCCAACCGGCGATTTTCAGGCCGCGGCCGGTGTTCGCCTCCTGGACGAATTTGTCCCAGCCCCAGCCGCACCTGAGAGTGCAGAAAAGGATGAATATCAGCGCGCCGCACGGGAGGAGCAGGTTCGACACGATGAAATCCTCAAGGTCGAGGATTCCGCTGCCCTCGCCCATCGGCTTTATGAACGAAAGAAGATTGAAGCCGAGCGTGCAAGGAAGCGAAAGCGCGAACATGAGCACGGCGCAGACGATGCCGGCCTTTTTCCGGCTCCAGCCCGTAAGGTCCATCGTGCAGGCGATTATCGTCTCGAAAACGGCGACGACAGTAGAGAAGGCCGCGAACGTCATAAAGAGGAAAAACAGGCTTCCCCAGACTCGTCCGAGCGGCATGTGGTTGAAGATGTTCGGCAATGTGATGAAGATGAGCGACGGGCCGCTGTCGGGCTGCACTCCGTACGAGAAGCACGCCGGGAAGATTATGAGGCCGGAGACAATCGCGACGAACGTGTCCAAAAGCGCGACGTGCACAGCCTCGCCGAAAAGGGCGCGCTCTTTTCCGATGTAGCTTCCGAAAATCGCCATGGAGCCGCTTCCGATGCTGAGCGTGAAGAACGCCTGGTTCATCGCGGAGACCGCGACGTTCAAAAAGCCGATCTCCTTCACGCGCGAAAAATCCGGGACAAGATAGAACGAAAGCCCCTCGCTGCCGCCGTCGATTACGACGCTGTGGACCGCGAGCACGACCATAATCGCGAAGAGGGCAATCATCATCACCTTTGAGACGCGCTCGACACCAGCCTCAAGGCCGAGGATGCAGATGAAGAATCCGACCGCGACGACTACGAACATGGCGGCGACCATCATCGACGGCGACGAGAGCATCGAAGTGAATTCGGACGCGACCGAGGCTGTCGAAAGAGAGGAGAAATCGCCGCGCACGGATTTCACGAAATACGAGAGCATCCAGCCGGCGACAGTCGTGTAGAACATCATCAAAATGACGTTTCCGGCCATCGCGACGTAGCCGTGAAGATGCCATTTGCTTCCCGGCTTCTCAAGCTGCTGATAGAGCATGACGGGACTTTTCCGGGAGGCGCGGCCGAGCGCGAATTCCATCGTCATCACAGGAATTCCGAGAATCACAAGAAAGAACACATACAGAAGGACAAAGACCCCTCCTCCGTTCTGACCGCACAAATACGGAAACTTCCACACATTCCCGATGCCGATGGCGCACCCCGCGCTTATGAGCAGAAAACCCAATCTGCTTCCGAGGGACTCGCGCCCTCCGTTGATATTTTCATTCATGCAATCGAATATACCACAAACACGTCTCGTGCGGACAACTTTTTGCAGAAAGCAGGGAAAATAGCGCAGCAAATCTTCAAAGACGGCCAAACGTCCAGTCCACTTCGACCCCCTCACCGCTCTTTCAGCCATTTCATGGGGCTTTTTCCGGTGTTCTTCTTGAAGACGCTGGAGAAATAGTTCTGGCTTGAAAAACCGAGGGCGCACGCGATTTCCGCAAAGGTGAAGCCGCCGGAGACGAGCATATTCTTGGCCTGCTCGATTTTGAGCTTCTCGTGCAGAATCTGGACGGAATTCCCCGTAAGCTCCTTGCACTTCTTGCTCAGATAGCTCTTGCTCACCATGAGCGAAGATGCCATTTTCTGAACGTCGGTAGGCTCGGAGATGTGTTCGAGGAGATACGCGGTTATCTTCTCGGAGCTTATCCTGTCGCGTCTGCCCCCGGAATCGGCGGAATCCACGACGACGGACGCAATCTGCTCGCCGCTGGGCGCGATTTTCCGGGAAGAGGCGGACGGAGAGGAACTTTGCGCGACATTGTAGAGGGCGTTGCTCAAGAGCATTCTGAGGATGTCGTAGCGGGCGATGTTGCGGCTCTTCATGCCGAAGAAAGCGTAGCCGAAAGAGCGGTCTGCGTGGTGGAGGATTCCGAGCATGAGGGAGTGCCTCTTCTCCTTTGAAAAAAATTCCCTGGGGAAGAGATGCGGCTCAAGAACCTCCTGTCCAATCAGGTTCCCGTTTTTCCCTTCCGTCTGCGGAAAAGAGAAGGCAATCCTCTGCCTTGAGAAATTGCTTCTGATGTCCTCGTTCAGCACCATGACAATCTCCGGGATGTCGAGTTCGGAGAGCTGGTAGCGGAGAACCTCGAAAATCTGTTCCATAGAGGAAGCGGACGTGAAATTGACGGACTGGTTTGCGATGTTGTTCAGCTTGTACGGATTCTCCCGCTCCCCGAACGCCTCGTAGTTCTGGAAGACCGACACCAAGGCCCTCGTCTGGTGGAAGATGTTCTCGACATGGACCACGGTCTCGAAGCTCTCGTTCCTGAGCATGGGAAGCAGGGTGCTCCTGATTCTGCTTACAGCGTCCTGAAAAAGCCCGCTGTCGAAATCCCGCACCCGCCTCCAGTTCTGCATGGCGTTCTGGAACCAGACAAGGATTTGGCTTTCCGCCGAATGCGAGTACAAATCGTGTGAAATGGCGTCCACAAGCGCCTCTATCGATTTTTCATCCTGATGGGGGCAGGCGGAAGAGGCGGCGGAAAACAGATAGCCGCGGAAATCCGACTCGGAATCGATGTCCTGGAGTTCGCGGCAGGGAGAGTCCGTGGGCAAAACAGAATTCACGCTTTTCTCGAAGCAGCCGCACGACTGCCTGACTATCAACTTAGACTTCAAGAACCTTGTCTCCGGCGGACGCCCAGGCTCTATCAAGCGGTCGATGAGCATCTCCACCGCCATGTAGCCGCGCTCGAAATAGGACAAATCGATTGTCGTAATCGGAGAGCGGGCTGTCATGCTTTCGGACCAGTTGTTGAAGCCCGTGACCGCCACATCCTTGGGGACGCTGATTCCGCGGCGATGCAGGTGCTCCATCGTCTCGGAGGCGATTATGTCGGATGCGGTCACGATTGCGTCGATGTTCTTCCGTCCGTGAAGGTCTAGCGCGGAAAGCAGCTTGTCCACGGCCTCGTCGATGTACTTCGCCTCCATCTTCTTGCCCATCATGACGACGGCTCCTTCTATGTGCGGAAGAGAGTGCCTGTCCAACTCCCTCTCGAAATTCTTGAGGCGGCGTTTCTGCGGAATCGACACGTCCGTTCCGATGAACGCGAACCTCGTGTAATGGTGTTTTTCCACCAGATGGTCCATCATCATCTCCATCGAAGAGCTGTTGTCGATTTTGAGCATGGAAGAGCCTGGAATGTCCATGTGCCCGATGTCCACCATCGGAAGGGGACGCAGGGAGCCGAACAGGTCCTTGATTGACTCGTGGTCCATGAATTCGCTCAAGGAAGCCGCCCAGGTCACGATTCCGTCGAGCAGGGGCGACTTCATGAACCTGAAGCTCTTTTTGTAGGTCGAGATGAAATTTATGTCGTCGAAGAGCGAATAGCGGACGGCGCCGCCCATGTTGATGAAGTTCACGTCGTAGTCCTCGGCCGCCTTCATCATGCCGCCCATGTACTCCAACGCAATGAAATGGCGCAGATCGGCGATTCCGGTGAAGCCTATCGTCACCCGCTCCCCGCGAGCCTTCCTTTCAGACAGATATTGTTTTCTCTTGAAGATTCTCTCGTTCATGGAAGCGATTTTATCACCCGCCTCAAAAAAATGCTGGATATCGAGAAAAAACTTTAAAAAAATCCACTCAAATTCAAAATAATGCACAAAATTCCAGAACAAATTTCAATATTGATTTTTGAATATTCGATTTTGAATATTTTCAATCAAAATAATCCATAAAAAACTCTATCAATCAAAACAGAAACGTTTTTGAACAAAATCGAATCACTATATTTGAAGACAAAGAAGAGCGGAAAACTAAATAGGGCGAAAGTCGAGTTTTACAGAGAAATGGCCGAAACGAGCGGAAGCGGGGTTCCACAGTCGAATACAATCAGCCACCGCAAAGCGGTACTGCCGTATTCGGCTGTGGGTTCCCGCTGGGAGCGCGTTTCGGCAACTACGGTATGCATAAACTCGACATTCGACCTAAATAGGCACCCCTTTTGCATTGCTGGTTTTCCGCACCTTCTTTTCCAATCAAAAATGGAGGTACAAGATGAAAAAACTGAAATTGGCGACTTCGATTCTGTGCGCAACGACACTTTTCTTCACATCGGGAATGATGTCGGGCTGCTCGGACGCTGACGACAACGGCGGAGAAGTGAAGGCAGAGGAACAGAACAACCCAAAGAACGAAGATGAAAATGAACAGCAGCAAACGACAGACGGAGGCTCATATACTTTCGAGACTCCGGATTTGACTCACACATTCTCGCTTTCGGGAACGGAACTCGAAGGAAAAACCGTAACTTGGACGACAGAGAATCCATATATTGTAAACTTCCTTGATACAAACGGAAAAATTGTAGCTCTTTCAGGCGGTAAAACAAATGTAAAAGCAACCGCAGACGGAAAATCGGTTTCATTCAGTGTGGAAGTAAAAGAGCCAAGTCGAGAAGCCACGACAGACCCGTTCGACGCAAAGACAGTAAGCGGGGATATTGAAATCATCACTTGCGGAGACTCGATTATGCGCGACTATGCCGCTTCTGAAACTGACCAATACGGTCTCGGACAAGCGTTCGCGCAGTTCTTCGACAGCACAAAAACCACGGTGACCACAAGCATTTCAAACGGCGGCCGTTCTTCACGTCTCTTCCATAACGAATCCACACGATGGCCTGTCGTTGTCGAAAAGCTCAAGGAAAATCAAGCAACAAACAAACCGACTTTCGTATTCCTCTCTTTTGGACACAACGACGAGCGCAAAGTGTATGAAAAGAACGACGATGGTGGATACCAGTTCACTTTCGCGGAGACAAACCAGAACGGAACTGTGGCGGGAACATTCTACGACTACATGGAGCGTTATGTCGTGGAAACCCGTGAGCTTGGCGGCATTCCAGTCTTAATAAGCCCCCTTGCCCGCGCATATTTCAAGGGAACTTCGACAATAAATCAGGCAGGCCGCCACAACATTGAAACTGCCCTCGCGGCAACCACTTACGGTGGCATGAGCTATGAGGCAGAATCAAAAGGCCGTGGCAATTATGTTGCCGCAATGAAAGCCGTCGCAGACAAGCACAATGCAATCTATGTGGATTTGAGCAATTTGAGCGCAGATTATTGTGAAAAGTTCGGAGAAGATACAACGATGTCTTATCTCTATGTCGATGGAGACCAGACACACGAGAGGACTTTGGGCGGACTCCGCTTTGCCGAAATCGTTGTTGACAAACTCAAGGAAGCAGGTTACTTCACCGATTACATCAAGACCCCTGACGCCCGCGTCATGGTCAACAAAGGCTCTCTTGCCTTCGGTCGTCTGTATCCAAATGCAAGCAAGACCCTTTCTTTCAAAGTCTCTTCATTCAATGCCACAAGCGGAACTGTAACTGTGAACGCACCGACTGGCTACAGCGTGAGCTTGGAAGAAAACGGCACATACGCTTCTTCTGTGGAAATTCCCCTTTCTGACAGCTTTGTGGGAACAGAAGTGTTCGTGAAATTCTCACCAAGCGAAGTTTCAGAATACAACGGAAACCTTACTGTAACCCACACATCAATCACCCCGGACTTCGGGAACACTGTTGCCGGTTCGATAGAAGGAAGCTCGCTTCTGATTGCCCTCACAGGAGCAGGAAAAGCGGCTTCGACCGGTGGAACTGCGGCAACAGTCGTCTGGCCAATGATTGACTCTGACGGCAAATACAACAACATTGCAACAGTCACTCCAGAGGGCGAGGTCGGAGCCGAGAACGTGCAGTTGAGCGGACTGGTCGCAACGACAAGCGTAAAACGAGGAACAGCCAAAGACGGCGCTCTCATGGCACGAGTGAACAGCACAGACGGTTCATGGCCGGTGAACGACTCGGGCACGAAGATTGACGATGTTTACATGCAGTTTGAGGTTCCTGTTACAGGAGTCACATTCACAGTGAACAAAATCAGCATGACCTGCGGCTCAAGCGGAAGCGGCAACATGAAGTGGTCAATCTACTATTCAACGGACAAGGATTTCAAGAATCCAACACCGCTTACAGACACGATTCCTGACGGAGTAAGCAGCAACGGCGAATACAAAACCGTGGACAGCGGTTCAGAAGCCCTTGGACTTGACATCAACGACGGCGAAAGCCTGTACATCAGAATCTATCCTGCATTCAAGACCAACACCACGGTCGATGCTGGCAGCGGAAGATGCTTCATGATTGAGAATGTCACCGTCGAAGGCGTGACAAACTAAACTCCACTTAGAATCTACGAAAAAAGGAAGCCCCCGCAAAAAGAGCGGGAGCTTTTCGCATATCAAAAAAAGGAGAAAACCATGAAAAAAGAAAAGCGATTTGGGAAAAAACTGCTCACGGCATTCTGCGCATTCAGTTTTCTGGGAACTGCTGTCCTCGCGTCATGCTCGGATGAAGGAGATGATTCGGACACAGTAGATGAAAACAAAGAGCAGCAGAAAATCAATGAGAATGAAGACGAAAAATACGACGACTCCGCGCTTTCAGAATGCACTCTCTGGGTCGTGGGAGACTCAACGGTCAGCTCCTTCAACGACACGACATATTTCTATCCGCGCTACGGCTACGGAACCCAGCTGGGGAATTTTCTTTCATCGAAAGTGACAGTACAGAACCTTGCCTTGTCCGGCCGCTCTTCAAAAAGTTTTCTGTCGGAAGATAACTACGCCACGCTCAAAAGCGGAATGAAAAACGGAGACTTTTTGCTCATAGGATTCGGTCACAACGATGAGAAATCAGATGACGAGGAGCGATTCACGGACGCTTCAAAAGACACAACCGATTCAACATCTTTCAAATACAGTCTCTACGAAAATTATGTGAAAATCGCCGAGAACGCAGGAACGACTCCGATTCTCTGCTCCCCGATTGTGCGTTGGAACAAGTCGAACGACTATTCAGGCTCAAGCGCGCACATAACATCAAACGGAGACTATGGAAAAGCCGTGGTTGAGCTTGGAACAGAAAAGAGCGTTCAGGTCGTGGATTTGACGAGCCTCACAAAATCACTCTACACGGAGCTTGGAGCGGACGAAGCCCGCTACTTCCACGCCGTAGCGGCCGGAAGTTCCGACACTGAGCCAAACTTCGACACGATTGACGGCACCCACATCAACATTTACGGCGCGAACATGGTTGATTACCTGATTGCAAAGACGATTAAGGACTCAGACTGCGCATTGAAGCCGTACATAAAGAGCACCGCGAAGCCTGAAAAGGCCTCGACTCTGGTAAAGAATCCCGATTACAAGTATGTGGCATACACCACTGTTGACTGGTCAGCGTATTCACCGGCGGACAACCTCAAGACAACCAGCGAAGGCTGGTACGGAACAGGATTCGGCGATTGCGGAGGAGACCCGTTCGTCTCTTCAAACGGCTACTATGCAACAGAAACTGAGAGCGGTGTTTTCAAAGTAGGACAAACCGGAACTTCTTCACCAAAGGGAAAAATCACTTCCGCTGCGGATGGAATCGCCTTCTGCTTCAGGCAAGTTCCAGTGAGCGAAAACTTCAAACTCACGGCGAAAGCAAAAATCCTCACAGTGGTTGATGAAAAGAACCAGGCTGGATTCGGTCTCATGCTTCGTGATGACTGCTACACCCCGAACAAAGTCGCAGTGAGCACGAACTATGTCGCGGCAGGACTTTACGCAAGCGGAACTGCTGAAACAACCGTCAACTTCAGCAGGGAGTCAACCGCGCTCAAACTGACGGAGAACAAGATTTCAGCCCTTTACAAAGCGGACGAAACTGCGGAATTCACCATCGAGCGCACAGGGCAGGTCGTAAAGGTAACTACGGTCTACGGCGAAAAGACCTACGAAACGACCTACACGGACTTTGACTTTGTGGCCCAAGACAACGCCTACATGTATGTGGGAATGTTCGGAACTCGCGGAACTACCGCTGAATTCACAGAAGTTACATACGAAAAGACAGGCACATCTCAGGGTGCGTAAAAACCACCAACGACACAAAAGCCCGCCCGGAGACGCAGGAGTCCTGCCCCCCAAGGCGGGCTTTTTTCATGCGAAAGGCTCAGGGAGGACACGTCGACTTCGAATCCGAATGGCAACGCATCCTCCACGCACCGCATTTTTTTGTCTATATGCCCAATCAACCGAAAGCCACTAGTTCACCTGCGACTCGCCGGTGACATCGATGACGACATCCGTAAATTCGACCGTCGTTCCACGTGTTCCGAAAAGTCCAGCATAGATGAAGGCGTTGTCCTTCGCGACGAAATCGAAGTCGGTGAAGGTCTGAGTATAGGATTTTCCGCCAACAGAAGTCGTCACTTTCACGACCTGTCCGACTCTCTCGATTTTGAACTCGGCAGTGTCGCCCGCCTTGTAGAGAGGAGCGGTGTCGGAAGACAAGTTCAACGCCTTCCCTTCCCTTGAGAAGTTCACGACGCTTGAGGAAGAGTCCGCGTAGAGACCTGCCGCCACAAAGTTTGAATCGACGGTGCTCTGCGACGGCGCATAGCAGTCGTCCCTGAGCATGAGGCCGAAGCCCGCCGACTTTCCATATTTTTTGTCGGCGACGGTCAAAACCTTTGCCTTCGCGGAGAGCGTGAAATTCTTCGACGAAGGAAGCTGGCGGCAGACGAACGAGAATCCGTCGTAGGCGGCTCCAATCTCTCCGCTCGAGACACCGGCGGCGGTCTGTCCCACAGTGAAGACACCTTCGGAAGTTTCCTTTGCCACGAATCCGTTCGCGACGATTTTCGGAGACTCGCCGCAAGAGCCGAACGCGGTTCCGTACCAGTCGCCAATCGTCTCGAAACTGCCGGAGCCTGCGATGTTCTCGAAATCAAGAACCTTGTACTCGACGTACTTGTAATTCTCGTTCTTCAGCAAATCGACTTCTTTTTTAGGCTCGTAGAGATTCGTGACGTACTTTCCCAAAGGGCATTTCGAAGACTTCAACGCCTTGCAGAAAAGGTACGCGACCTCCTTCGCGCCGAAAATGTTCAGGTGGGTAGTGTCCAAGGAAGCCCAGTCCGCGCTCAAGTCCGCGTTTCCGACCGGAATCGCGTGGAAGAACTTGGCGTTCTCGAACCCGATTTTCTTGTAGAGCTTCTTCGTGAGCGCAGTCAGGTCGATTACCTGGACTTTCTTCTCCTTGCCAAGCTCAACCACGGCCTTTCTGTAGTCGCCGTTCTCCGTCACATGGCCATAGACGCCCGAATAGTCGTTCTCGGCATTCGCGCGCACAATCGGCGTGCAGAGAATCGGAGTCGCGCCCACATCGAGGGCATACTTCACATAGTATTCATAGAGATAGTGCTTGAACGAGTCGGCGTCTTCGGTCTTTCCGTTTGCGTCTGTGAACCTCGCCGTGTCCTCCCTTTTCTGGTCGTTGTGCCCGAACGCTATCATCAGATAATCGCCCTTCGAGAGGTTGTCCTTCATCTGCTGGTAGTTCGTCTCCTTTATGAAGCTCTTCGACGAGCGGCCGCTCCTGGCGCAGTTCACGACAGTGATTTTCTCGGAAAGATTGTTGCCAATCTGCGTTCCGTAGCCGTAGCGCGGATACAAGTACGCGTCCTTGAACGCGCACACGGTCGAGTCGCCCACAAGGACGAGCTTCGCCTCCTTCAACTCCACAGACTTCGCGAAAGCCGAGCCTGCCCAAACGGAAGCGGCGCAGACAAGCGCCATTCCGATTTTCTTGATGAACTTCTTCATTTGTTCATTCTCCTTTTTTTTATTGAACCTGTCCAAAAACTTCAGTCGCTGAACAGGTCTATTTTTCCCTTATCAAACAATAGGCGGTGAAATTCGAGAGCATGAACGCGTTCTCGGAATTCTCCTTCGTGTCCTTGTTCGCGGGGTAGATTCTCACATAGATTGTGCCCTTTCCCTTGAGCGCAAGGCCGATGGCCTCAGACGTGGAGAATTCCTCGGTCACGTCCTTGTAGGAGCCTTTTCCGTCCTTGACGAACGGTGTCGGATTCTTGAAGTCCTTGTCGGTCGAGTAGAACGCGTGCCACCTCATGTCCTTCGAGCCGGAAGAGCCGGCGAAGAAAGAGAAGCCGTTCACTACGAGATTCTGCTTCGAGGCGGGAATCGTGAATTCGATGTAGCAGTCCTCCACCATCGCGCCCGAATCGTTCACAGGCCAAGTTCCGCCCTTGTACTTGAAGAGGGAAACATACTCGCCCTCGTCGTCCGGAGAGAATTCCCTGTCAGGCTCAAGCGCGTCGAGGCCCACGATTCTCGCATCCAACGGAAGGACTTTTGAGGCGGAAGCGGCCGCGCTCTCCACGGAAGCCTTCGCGGTGAATTTGTGCCCGGAATCGACGAGCGGCCAAGCCACTTTCAGCATTTTTCCGTCCGTGATTTTCTCTTTTCCGGAGCCAGACAACGAAATCGAAAGTTTCTTTGAAGGGGAAGTCGCCCCCTCGAAGTTGCCGAATTCAAGTTTCGCAGAATCGAGGGACAGCTCAAGTTTTCCGTTGTAGTCCGAGACTTTCGCGGGAGTGAATTTCACGAATATCTCCGTTCCGAATTTGATTTTCGAGCAGTCGATTTCAAGTTTTGAAGAATAGTCCCCGTTTTTTGAAAGACTTACCGAATAGCATTTTGGGGCTTTCAAAGTCAATTTTCCGGAATCCACGCCCAGAAGGGAGACGTCGAACGAGAGGATTTTTTCGGTCTTCGCATCGCATCTTCCGAACGAGAGCGAGGATGCCCCCACAAAAGCCCTCGGCTCAGCTTCGACGATGTAGTCCGAGAAATACCCCCGCTTCTTCAAGTCCTTGGTGACCAACGATGCAAGCTCGAACGCCCCGAACTTCCGCTCGTGTGTGGAATCGGACGATATGTACAAAAGCTTCGTCTTCTTCTCGGCTTCAAAATCCGCCACCAAGTCCGCGCTCATCTTCGTCATGTCCACGAAAATCGCGTTGTGCTTCTCGCAGGCTTTTCTCATGGCTTCAGGGTAGTTTCCCCTCGGCTCCTTTTCTCCGCCAGCCTTGGCCTCCATGTTGTGCCTGCCCTTCTCCGTCACTTTTCCGTTGTTCAGATACTTTCTCACGAACGGAGAGAGCATGACGGGGATTCCGCCAAGCTCCCTCGTCTCCACGATGTAGCGTTCGATGTAGTCGTAGTGGGTTCCGGCGACCGTGCCGTTCTGGTTTTTCTCGGCGAAAGTGAACGAAGCTCCGTACGGGCCGACTTTCGAGTCCCCGCCGGAAAGGCTCCGCTGGTCGTTGTGCCCGAACGAGAAGAAGACCACGGTAGTCTTGCCGCTCTTTCTGTTGTCTTCGAGCATCTTCTTCACGGTCGGCCACCTCGAAGGCTCGTTGTAGAAATAGCGGGAGGAGCGGCCGCCGTTGGAGACGGAGTTGTCCACTTCCACCTTCGACGAATCCCAGAATTCCTTCATCGCCTGCCCAAGCCCGTACTGGTCAACGGCGTTCGGCGCATAGTCGCGCATTATCGAGTCGCCGCACATTATCAGTTCGATTTTGCCGGAGAGGCTCTTCGCGTCCAAAACATCCGAAGTCGGCGCGCGGTCAGGCTCTTCCACTTTCACGGAAAAATCCACTTTTGAAGAGCCGGACGCGGCCGTCACCACAGTCTCTCCGCCCGAAAGGGAAACGACAGCGCCCTCCTCGTCAACGGAAACCACATAGGGGTCGGCGACGCTCCATGAAACGTCCTTCCCGGAAAGCTCCGTGCCGTCCAAAGAAAGCTTCGCCTTCAAGTCGGGCGTGTCGAAAGTCAGATTTTTCCCATCAATTTTCACACCGTCAGCGAAAGACGGCGAGAAAAGAAGGGAAGACAAAGCCAACGCCGTAAAAAATCTTTTCAAAATGAAACTCCTTTTTTTTATTTAATGAAACGAATGACGAGTTTTCACAGTGAAATGGCCGAAACGAGCGGAAGTGGGGTTCCATAGCCGAATGCACTCAGCCACCGCGAAGCGGTACTGCCGCATTCGGCTGTGGGTTCCCGCTGGGAGCGCGTTTCGGCAACTACGATATGCATAAACTCGACATTCGCCCTATTTATCTCTGGCAGCTTCCGTCGTGGACTTTCTTCGCGGTCGCTTCTCCAGCGAGGATGCGGACGAATTCCATGGCGAACTGCTCGGCGGTGCCAGGCCCCCTTCCCGTCAGCACGTTCTTGTCGAAGACGAAGGGCACGTCCTCCACCACCGAAGAGCCTTTCGTGAGTTCGGCGGCCTTTTCGGCGGAACCGCAGTATTCTGAAAGGTTCTCGTTCATCTTTGGATAGCACGTCCACTTCCTTCCGGCGAGGACGCCGGACTTTGAAAGCACAATCGCCGGGGAGGCGCACATGGCGGCGACGATTTTTCCCGACTCCTCCATAAACTGAATCAAGTCGATGAGGTACTCGCAGGCGGCGAGGTTCGTGGCACCGGGAAGCCCACCGGGGAAAAACACCGCGTCGGGAAGGCTCTCCTCGGACTCGTCGGCGAAATCCTTGAGCACCTGGTCCGTCACGACCGATATTCCGTGCGCGCCCTGCACCACGGACGTAATCTCCGAAGAGTCCACGCCGGGAACGGAGACCGTCACGACCTCCTGCCCCGCCCTTCTCAAGTAGTCCACAGACGTGAGCGCTTCGATTTCCTCAAAACCGGGAGCAAGAAAAACCGCTATTTTCGACATCATTTTCCTCCAAAAAAATAATTTTGTTCTGATAATTTTGCTCTATTTTATATCCGATACTGTAAATATGGCAAAAGTTTTAATCGTAGACGCAGCTCCAATTTTCAAAGACTACATAGCAGACAAGCTCGGAGCCGAAAACATTCAAGTAGAATTCGCGACAGAAAGAGACGCGTACGTAAAACTCAACAGCGACTTTCCAGACCTGATAATCGTGAACATCAGGAAATACTCGGAAAAAGAGGCCATCAATCCGCTGATAATAGATTTTCTCAAGAAAAAAATCGAGGACAGGAACGTCCACTCGGTTCCGGTAATCGTGACAGGTCCCCAGATAGAGACGGACAAGATTTCCCAGCTCCTCAAGTACGGAATGATAAAGTACTTCAAGCACCCGATAAAGTACGACGCCCTCTTCGACGCGCTCGGACGGGTCTTGAGGAAGCCGTTCGCGATGGACACGACCCCCGCAGTGCTGGACGTGCACCTGAACAACAACATAATCTTCATCGAGGCGGCAATCGGACTGAACAGGGAGAAGATATTCCTCCTCAAGTACAAAATCGAGGAGATAATCGAGAAGAATTCTCTCTCCCTTCCGAAAGTGATATTGATGATGACCTCGCTCAGCCTTTCCTTCGTGGACGGAATGAACATAGAGCTTCTCTTCGACACGATAAAGAAGAACCCGAAAATCTACAACAAGAACATAAAGGTCCTGTCGCTCGACGACATCGTGGCGGAATTGGTCGAAGGCCACGAGGAATACGAGGGGATTGAAGTCGCGAAGAACATATCGACAATCCTCAACTCGCTCGTCAGCAACGACGGAGACGAAATCGAAGAGGTCATATCCGACAAGATTCTCGCGGTCACAGACACTGCGGAGAGCGAGGGAGACTCGATAGAGATGAGGTTCTCGTCCGACTCCGACAAGGCGGGCGCGATAGACGAAGCCGGCTCCACGTTCTCGATTGCGATAGTCGACGACGACAACATCGTGCGGATGCTGACGCAGAAAGCGTTCCTCAACATCGGCGCGACATCCGACCTGTACGCGTCAGGAAAATCGTTTGTCGAAGCGGCACTCGAAAAGAGGGAGAAAAGCTACGACCTCATAATACTCGACATATTCATGGACGACATGGACGGGTTCTCCGTGTTGAAACTCATAAAGCAGAGCAAGATAGACACTCCGGTCATAATCTACTCTCAGGCGCACCAGCGCGACATGATTGTGAAGGCCCTCTCGTTCGGCGCGAGATGCTACCTTCTCAAACCGCAGAGACCGGAAGTCCTGATACAGAAGGCCATGGAAGTTTTGAATGCTGGGAAAAAATAACGACGTCACCGAAGCGAGCAGGTTCCTCGCAAGCACACTCCACGAAATCCGCACCCCGATACAGACGATAATCGGAACAATCGAGCTGATATCGGAGACGCACCTGGACAAGGAGCAGACCGAATACATACGGCAGATACAGTTCAGCGCGGAAGTCCTTTTGGACTTGGCGAACAACATACTCGACTTCACGAAAATCCGCTCGAACGAGTTCAAGCTGGAGTCGATTCCGTTCGACATAGCGCAGGTCACGGAGCAGGTCATCGACCTCATCTCCATAGAGGCGTTCAACAAGGACGTGGAGATTGTCGTGGACATCGACCCGAAAGTTCCGCCGCTCGTCACGGGAGACTCAGTGCGGGTCCAGCAGATAATGCTGAACCTCGTGAAGAACGCGGTCAAATTCACGAACAGCGGCTACATACACGTCGAGCTTCTGTACACGGACGACAAGAAAGTGGAATTCCGTGTTACGGACAGCGGAATCGGAATCCCGGAGGACAAGCAGAAGAAACTTTTCACGGACTATTTCCAGGCTGACATATCGACATACAGGAAATTCGGAGGAACCGGACTGGGGCTTTCGATATGCAAGAACCTCGTCAAGGTTATGAGGGGCGAGATTGGGGTGAAGTCGAACCCGTACGGAGGGACGATTTTCCACTTCACGCTTCCGCTTCCAGACTCGCTAGAATCGAACATGTTCGCCATAGAGAGGGCGCCGGACGAAAAAGGGAAGAAGACGGTCGACAGCGAAATGAAAGTCCTCATCGTGGACGAGCACGTCCTTTCGGTGCAGAGCATCAGGCGCAAGATGGGCGAGTTCGGCATCACGAAAATCGACGAGGCGCAGACGGCCGACGACGCGATTCTGATGATAGAATTCGCAGAGAAGATAGGCGCGCCGTACAACGCCGTTTTCATAAACCTCGTGCTCTCGAAGATGGACGGCTGGCATCTGGCATCCGAAATCAAGAGCGACGAGAAGATAACGAAGAACTTCAAGATGTACCTGATGGTGCCGGAGGGACAGATGAGGGGCGAAGCCAAGATGAAGCTCCTCGACTGGTTCGACGGCTACATCTACAAGCCTGTCAAGCGCGACAATCTGTTCGACACGCTCAAGATGGCGGCTGAAAAATCCACGGCGGAGGACGGAAAGCCAAGGGAGATTGACATCACGCCGCCGATAGAGACAGTCCCTAAATCGCTCGATTTGCCGGAGGTGGACGACTCCAAGCTCGCGTCAGGATTGAAGATTCTCGTGGCGGAAGACCATCCGGTGAACAGGAAGCTCATAGAGACCGTGCTCAAGAGGTTCGGCGCGGACGTGTACCTTGCGGAGGACGGGGAGGACGCGGTGGAGCGCATAAGGGAGAACCCGGACATCACGCTCGTCTTCATGGACATATTCATGCCGATAAAAAGCGGCGTCGAAGCGACGGAGGAACTCAGGAAAAGCGGCTACACAGGAATAATCGTGGCCTGCACGGCGAACAACGACTCGAACGACTTCGCCGACTACATGAAAATCGGAGTCAACGACATTCTCGTAAAGCCGTTCAAGCGGCAGGCCGTCAAATCCATAATCGAAAAGTGGAACAGCGTCCTTCAGATTCCGATTTCCAAGGACATATTGATAGAGACTCTCACGCCCGTGAAATCCTCGGAGGACGACGAAATCTGGGACTACAAGGAATTTCTGGACACGGTGGCGAACGACAGAGAATTCGCGAAGATGATAATCGAAGACTTCATAATCCAGAGCAAGAAGCTGATAGATGAAATCGACGAGAACATGAGGACGACAATCGAGCCGGAAAAAATCCACAAGCTCGCCCACACGATAAGGGGAAGCGCAGGGGCTGTGTTCGCGTCGAAGATTTCCAGTGCGGCGAGGGCATTGGACGAAGCGGCGAAAAAGGCCGACACGCTGGACAAGGCCGCCAGGCTCAGCGGAGACGAAGTGAGGGAACGCTTCGAGGAATTCCAAGCGTACTCAAAAAGCATCATGGAGCGTCTCTAGGCGCAAAAGCGAATAGCGAACAGCGAATCTAGCGAACAGCGAATCTAAGGAACAGAAAAATGAAATCGAATTTCCACACGCACTCCACATTCTGCGACGGAAAGCAGTCGCTCGAAGAGAACGCAATCGAGGCCGCAAGCAGGGGCTTTTGCACGCTCGGATTCTCAAGCCACGCAGAGCTTCCATTCTCCGACGACTGGCACCTAAAAGTGGAGAGGTTCGGAGAATACAAGGCGGAGGTGGAAAAGCTCAGGGAAAAATTCAGCGGAAGAATGAACATACGGCTCGGTTTCGAGGCGGACTTCATTCCGGGAATAACGGAGCCGACATACGGAACATACGGAAAGTACGAGCCGGACTTCATCATAGGCTCGGTGCACTTCGTCTACAACGGAAAGGGGATTTTCGAGGCCGACGGCTCAGCGGAGTCCATAAAGAAGGCGATTGACGAATTCTACGGCGGAAACGTGAAGGAAGCCGTGTCAAGGTACTTCGAACAGGAGCGGGAAATGCTCGGACGCGCCCGCGACAGAGGAATCTTCACGATAATCGGCCACGCGGATTTGATACGGAAGTCGAACCTCAAGTCGAACATGGTCGGGAAGGGCATGGACTTCTTCGACGAAAGCGACGGCTGGTACATGGAGCAGCTCCGGCTCACGGCGGACGCGATTGCGAAATCCGGGGTTGTCGCGGAAATCAACACTGGCGCGATTTCCAGGGGCAACATGAGTACGCCCTACCCCAGCGAGGAATTCCTTGGACTTTTGAAAGAAAGGAACGTGCCCATAACGATAAACTCCGACGCCCACGACAAAAGCGCGCTCGACTGCGCGTTCGACGAGGCGAGGGCGTTGGCGAAAAAAATCGGCTACGACGAGGCTGTATGCGACATCGTAGCCGGAAAACTTGAATTCGCGAAAATCTAGCGGTTGCGCCGCTCGCTCACGCTCTGGCAGTTCACGCACATGAACGCGTACGGAATAGCCTCGAGACGCTCAAGCGGAATCTCCTTCTTGCACACGAGGCAGAAGCCGTACTTGCCCTGCTTGATTCTGTCGAGGGCGTTGTTGATCATCTGCAGCTTGTTGGAGTCCTTCTTCCCCAAAGACTCCAGCATCTTTCCGTCCACGACATCCGACGCTATGTCGGCCTCGTCTCCGGATTCGCCGGCCTCAACGATTTTCTTTGATTCTGCGTATTGATCGGCGAGAGCCTTCATGAGCTCGGCCTTGTCGGCGAGAAGCTTCTCCTGCATTCTATCTATGAATTCTTTTTCCATTTTGTCCCCTTTTTATTGAAATGCGCGCACACGTCCGCCGTGTTGACAATTTCAATGATAAATTCATAATAATATAAATATAAATTCTCAAAAAGACAACTTTTTTTTCTTTAGAGATTTGGAGGAATCGTGGCTAAAGAGGCAGCAATCGAAGTCGAAGGGATAGTGAAAGAGGCATTGCCGAACACTACATTCAAGGTTGAGCTGAAGAACGGCGGACATGTCATTCTCGCTCATTTGTCAGGAAAGATGAGAAAGCATTTCATCAGAATCGTCCCTGGTGACAGCGTGAAAGTGGAGCTTTCACCATACGACTTGAACAGGGGAAGAATCATTTTCAGAGAGAGATAGCCCTGGGAAAACGCCAGCAATCGTCAAAAAAGCCCGGAAGACCTTTTCAAAAAACTGAATCGGTTTTCCGGGCTTTTTTATGCGGAAGCGGCTATTTGAGAAGCCTGCCGAGGGAGCGGAAGAATCCGGAGATTCCCTTCACGAGAAGGAAAAGGCAGATTATCGGGCCGATCGGGAAGAACCAGAAAAGATACTTGAAGAGGAAAAGCCCCAAGAAGAACATGACACCGCTAGAGACGATGCCCGAGAGCCCCTCCCCTTTCGACTCCTCCGGCTGCCTTGGCGGCGTGTAGCGGTAGTAGCGGTAGCGTGTGTTTCCGGCGGAGTCCCCGTTCCTGTTGAAGGCTCCGTTCATCCACTGCCAAAGCGGGTCGTCCTCCGCGTTCTGGTAGCTTCCGCCATAAGACGACTGGCCGTAGCGGTTTCCATAGTAGCTTCCGGCGTTGTCGTACTCGGCTCTCTTCTTGCTGTCGCCCAAAATCTCATACGCCGCCGAAATCTCCTTGAATTTCTCCTCGGCGGCCTTGTCTCCCGGATTCCTGTCGGGATGGTACTTCATCGCGAGTTTCCTGTAAGCGGACTTTATCTCGTCCGCGGTCGCGTTTTTCTGAACGCCCAACGTCTCGTAGTGGTTCTTCATCTAGTCGCCCTCCATTTTCCAAAAGCGTAAAAAAGCAAATCTACTGTTTCCATCAACAATATAAACAGAATTCGAAGGAATGGGTATCACAAAAGAGCGTTTGCAGGGCGGACTCATTTTATGATGACCCAGGTGGCTCCTGTTCCGCCCATGCTTCTGTCGGGGTGGCCGCTGGTGCCGAGGTGCTTGTTCTGCTCGATGAAAGTGCGCACCATCGGCCCCAGGACGGGGTCGGAGCCGTGGGTGTGGTTTCCCTTTCCGTGGACAATCAGGATTTTCTTGAGGCCGCGGCGCACGCAGTCGTTCACGAATCCGTCGAGCTTCGTCCACGCCTCGTCCCTGGTGAGTCCGTGGAGGTCTATCCTGGCCTCCGGGCTCATCGTGCGGAGGTATTCCCTGTTCTCAAGCTTCGACTTTTCGGCGAATGCCGCGGCCTCCGCGTCCTTGTCCACAGTGCCGAATCTTCTTAGCCAAAGCTCCATCGGATTTATCCGCTTCTTCGCATCCTCCTCCATTATCTGCTCAAGGCTCTTCCTCTCGGCGGCCGCGAGCTTCTCCTCTGCCGTGGGGGCGTTGGCTTTCTTGTGCGAGACCTGCCGGCTCCTCTTCTTCTCTTCCGCCCTCTTCGCCTCGTCGCTCTGCTTCTCGTCCCAAGCCTTCAATATGTCTCCGAAATCCATTTTTCAAACCTCCTGCAAATCAAAAAAACGGCATAAGCCCAAACATCAAAATCAGTCTATCAACAAAAGCGAACCGGATTTTGTCCACCCGCTGTTTTCCGAACACTCAATATAAACCCAATCGCCCATGTCTTCCACAATCCTTACGCGAAGCCCCTTCGGAAGGGAGCGTTCCCCATGAGGAGCGGACGGCGGCTCCGGGACTTTTGACAGCCCCCCGCCGAGAGAAACAGCGTGCCTCTGAGAGACGAAAGAATTCTGCCTGACCGAGAGAACCACCGACACGGCCAAGACAACGACGAAAGAAAACGCCGACTTTGCCTTCCTCAAAAGCACCATGGCCACGGACATGGCGAAAGAGAATGCCACCATGCAGAGGAACACGACAAGGACGAACGCGCTCGGCTCGTCCTCCGTGTCCTTCAGCCCGTGAGACTCCTCCAGAAGCCTCCTCTCCAGCGGCTCCCTGAAGAAAAGGACATCGTGCCTCTCGCGGCTCCTCATGGCGCGGAGTTTTTCCAAGTCGGACTCGGACCATTCGGGATAATCGGCTTTCGAGGTCTCGGATTCAGACTGGCGGAAAGCGTCCACGAACACGTCCATTTCTCCATCGTCCTCCACGCCGGCATCCTGCCGCGGCCCCGGAGGCGGAGGCGAAACGGTCACGAGGATTGGAAGATCCGCCAGAGAGACCCTCTTCCTGTCGCCGTTGTAAGAGATTGCGTCGATTGATATGTCAGGAAGATGGAACTCACCCTCCGAAAGCGGTTGGTACACGAACGAGGCAATCTTCGTCTTCTCTGGATCGAAGCCGGTGGCGCGTCTATCCCCTGCGGAGAATTCGGCCCGCCACGTCTCCGTCAGAATCGCGTTTTTCGGCAAGGTGAACGAGAAGTCGAGAATCTGGGCGCAGTACTGGCAGAACACGTCGATCGAGACTTCATCGCCCGTGGAGACCTCGCCGCCCGGCGAAAGCGTCACGGAAAGAGTCGGGGAGACGAGTTCCGGATTCTCGTAGACCCGCACAGCCTCGAACGGAATCGAGAACATCCTCCCTCCTATTTCGGCGGTTATCGGAGGCAGGCGGAAGTCGCCGGAATCGGAGAACGAGAACCACAGATGCAGAATCGCAGTCGAGTCGCCCTTCAAGTCGGTCGCTGCGGACTTCGACGAAGAGAGATAGCGCACACCCGGAGGAAGTTCGGGAATTTCGAACGAGAAATCAGAGAGCGGAGTGTGGGGAATCTCAAGCACGAACGACACTTCCGTCTGCGTGAAGACCATCCCGTCCTCGCACCTTACCGAAAGCGAGGCGGCTTCCCCTTTTGACAGCGCAAAAGCCGGAACCGAGAGCGCGGACAAGAACGACACAGCCGTAAAAAACTTTTTCCACAAGCGGAAAACATCAATAGTGCGGAAAACATCAATAGTCGAGAACATTCTTCTCCTCCGTCTTTGAATCCATCTTTTTCCACTGGTTCTGTTCCCGCTCGCGTATCAAGTTGAATAGCGCGGCCGTCTTGGGGTCGACTTCAGGAGAAGAAGATTCCGAAACCCCTCGCATCTCCGACTCCCCCGCACGCTTCTTCGACATCGATATGCGCTGCTCGCAAAGCTCGATGTTTATCCGCGCGTCCAGATTGTCGCCCGAAGCGAGAACTGCCTGCTTGAAAAACGAGAGAGCCTTCGGGAAATCCCCCTTCTTCACGAAAATCACGCCCTTGTTGTAGAAGACGGCGGAGGCAAGAGTCTTGTCCTTGTATTCGTCCTCCGACTTCTCCGGCACTATCATGTCGAGTTTCTCAAGCGCGGCGTCGTACTCCTCAAGGGATATGTACGTCGACGCAAGGCCGAACAGCGCGTAGTCGCGATGGACGGCGGTTTCCGGGTCGTTCAGGACGGAGACGAAATCGACGGTGGCGGAGCGCATCTTTCCGTTGTGGTGGTCGAGCGCGCCCTTGAGAATCTGCATACGCTCCGACGAGCACGACACAAAGAGGAGCAGGCACGACAGGGGCAAGAGCGACGAGAGCTTTCCGAACCGCTTGCGGAGGGCGGACGCGTCAAGCTCGCCCACAACGAACGAGAGGACGAAGAAGACAATCGAAAGCAGAATCAGGAAATCGTGGCGGCTCACCGAGCGGATTTCGTAGGAGAAGCTCTCTGACGACGAATCGAGCTGTTCGAGGAGCGACAAGGCGGAGCCTCTGGACGCAGCCGAGACATAGCGGACGAAATCGGACTTCGAGAAGAGCTTGCGGGCGTTCCTGTTCACGTCGCCGGCCATGTTCCTCATCTTGTTCGCCATCAGGAATGTCCTCACGGGCGTTATTCCGTCGCCGGAAAGCACCTCCGCGCCGTCCTCCGAGCCGAACCCGACGAGAGTGACTGGAATCTGGAACCGGGCTGCCCTCTGAAGCGAATGGAGCATCAAGTCGTCGGTCTCGTCGCCGTCGGTGAAGACGAAAATCATGGACGACTGGGCGGAATTCTGGGGGAACGACGACACTGCGCAGTCTATGCCCTTTCCGAGGGAGCTTCCGGCGGAAGTCATCAGGGAGGGAGAGAGAGAATCGACAAGGGAATCGATTGAAGAGAAATCCTGCGTGAGCGGAACGGCGAGGAATCCGTCCCCCTTGCTTATCACGGCCGAAACGGACACGCCTTCCATGCGGGAAAGGAGATGCGAGCAGTAGAGCTTCACCGCGTCTAGCCTGGACATTCTTCCTCCGTCCACGTCCATCGCGTTCATGCTGTACGAGATGTCGAAGACGAAGCTCACAGCGCAGCCGCTTTTCTGCACAGGAACCTGTCTCGTCCCCCACGAAAGCCCCGCGCAGGCGAGAACGCCCGAAATCCATGCAAGAATCCGGAACAGAGTCCGAAGGAAAAGAGAGCGTCTGGAGCGAAGGAAAGCGGGAGACGAGGACGAGACGAAATCGACGAGGGACTTCTCCATTTTCTTGAACCGCACGAACGTGTAAAGCGCGACGGGAAGGACAGGAAGTATGAGCAGAAGCACATTTGGTCGCTCAATCGAAAAAAGCGTGGAAAACGAATTCATAAAATCTCCGAAAGACAGATTCTCTTCAAGAACCATGACAAGACGAAAAGCACAGCCGAGAGGAGAAGGAATCTGTGGTACATGTAATCGTCGACCATCCTCAAGCGGAACGACTGGACGACATCCTCACGGCCGACTATGGAGGAAAGCGCATCGGAAAGGGACGGAAGCGTTTCGACAGAGAAATACCTTCCGCCGGCGATGGAAGCGATTTTTTCCAGCGGGGCAGAATTGAAGCCGGACTCGTAGAAGCCGGAGCGGGCTTTTCCAGTGTTCGGATCGACGTATTCCACGGGAACGGTTCCGCGGGTGCCGACCCCCAGGACATATACCGTTATTCCGTAATCGGAGGCGAGACGGGCGGCAGTCTCAGGATGGACGGAACCCGCGTTGCTCTCTCCGTCGGTTATCAGTACGACGCACTTTTTCGGGGCTTTCGAGGAAGACAAGTGGTACACGGCGGAGCAAAGCCCGTCGCCGATGGCAGAGCCGTCTCCAAGGACGCCCAGCTTCAGAGAGCCTAGCCTTTCCAGGAAGCTGTCCCTGTCCTCGGTCACAGGAACGACGTAGGCGGACTCGCTCGCCATCGCTATGAGGGAATATGCGAATCCACCGTCCCCCTCGACGATGTTCTTTATGCAGAGTTTTGCCGCGTCGAACCTGTTTATCGGCGAATTCATGTACGACATGTCCTTGGCCGCCATCGACGGGCTAGTGTCCAAGAGGAAGAGGATGTCCGAGCCTTTCGACGTGTACACTTTCTCGCTCCGCCTGACGACAGGATTCGCCCCCGCAACGACGAGCGAGACGAACGCGGACGCAAGAAAAAAGTTTGACATGAACGAGATGAAGACGAAGACCCTCCTGTTCCAGCCGTCAAGGGAGAAAGTCTTTCCGTTCCAGTCAGAAATCGTCAGCGGAAAAGAGATTTTCGTGAAGATTCCGAATCTCCGCAAGACGAAAAGGATTGGAATCAGAAGCAGAAAAAGAAAAGAAGCCGGGTCCTGAAAAATCACAACGAACCTCCTGATTGCGAAACGCTTGGGACCGAATCCCCGGAAATTTCCCTTCCAAGCGCGGAAATCGTGAAGACGACCTCGTCGATGAGGCTCGCCCTCTCGTCAACTCCAGTGTCCTTCTGGAATTCGGAATCGACCTTGCCGCGCGCGAACCGTATGTAGTCCGTCCTCGCGAAGATGTCGACGAAACGCTCGAACTCGATGGGCACGTCGTCAAGGAATATGCGGTTGAAAGCCCTGGACAAATCGTATGTCGTGGACGAAGAGAAATCCTCTTTGAAGTGGCTGCACAAAAACGCGCGGAGGATTTTCTGGAATTCTAGAGCGAACTCTGCATCGTCAAGGCTCCCGGACTTTTTCTGCAGCCGCTTGAGCTTCTTCACGGCGGCACGGGAATTCTTCTTCATCGTGGCGGAAACAAGAGTGCGGGAGACGAAATCGGAAATCGACGGAATGTGCATGAGCAAGAAGAAGACGAGGAAAAGCGCGGACACGAACAGAACCGAAAGAAGGACTATCAGCGCGGTCGTCCCGGGAAGCAGGAGCGGAGACTTGTGTCGAGAGAAAGTCGTGGCTCCGTTCTCCTTTGCGATCGAATCCACCGATATCGGCTCCAAATCAATCCAGAACACGCCGGGATTCGGCTTTTTTCCGTCGGGGAGGGATTTTCTCACGAGCGACGCGAGGTCGAACGGAGGAAAGTCCAGGGAATCTGTCTTCCAGACGACAATCTCCAGCGACAGCGTGTAGTCGGAAGCGTTTCTCTCGATTGAAGCCCCCTTCACAAGGCACCTGTCGGAAAGCTCGTCAAAATCCTTGAATTCCGTAGAGAGAGCGAGCCTTGAAGAATCAGTCCCAACATCATCGGAAAGCAGGTTTACATCGGAGCGGAAGAGATAGCGGATTTCCACAGTGTCGCCGACATAGACCTTTTCGGGGAGGACGAACTGCGTTCCCTTGTCCAGCGCGAAGCAGAAGAGCGAGAAAAGGGATATTGCTAAAGTCAAAAGTGCTTTTTTCATTTCAGGAATGCCTCTTCCTCGCGGAAAAGAATTTCGTCAGCACAAGGACGAAATCCTCGTCCGTCAAAATCGGAAGCGGAACGACATTGTGCTTGACGCAGAAATCGTTCCACGACTCAAGCCGCCTTCTGTTGGCGTCGAACCAGGATTTCGCGAACGAAGATGAATTCGTCGGAAGAAGGACCGTCTTCCTCGTCTCGTAATCGGAGAACGGGAGAGTGCCAATCCGAGGCAGTTCCGAGTCGCTCGAATCGCTTATGCGCACAGCGACCACATCGTGCTTCTGCGCGAGGAACGCCAAGTCGGTCCTGTAGCCGTCCGCGCGGAAATCGGATATGACGAACACGAGGGAACGCTTCTTGAGCATGGCGGCGGCGGCTTTTATCGCGTTCGGAAGGGCGGAGCCGCGCTTCGCCATCGAAAAGTCGATGCCGTCGATTTTCGAGAGAATCATCATTGCGTTCTCCTTTCCGCTTTTCGGCTTGCAGGAGAAGAACACCTCACCGTCGAAGAAGACGGCGCCGTTCGCCCCCGAATTGTTGCTTGAAGCGAGCAGCAGCAGCGACGCGACATTGCAGGCGGTCCGCATCTTCGACTTGTTGTTCGAGCCGGAGAGCATCGAAAGCGAACAGTCGAGTATGAAAAAGACGTTCAGCTCCCTGTCCTCCTCGTACAGCTTCATGTACGGCCTCCCCATCTTCGCGGTCACGTTCCAATCGATTGAGCGCACGTTGTCGCCTGGAAGGTACTCCCTCACATCGCTGAATTCAATTCCCTGCCCCCTTGTCATCGACCTGAAATTCCCCGACCTCATGTTCTCGGCAAGAACGGCGGAAGCGATTTTCAGCCTCGAAGACAAGCCGGCAAGGTTCTTATCGAAAAAATCTGGCATATCTCACCTTCAAAAAAAATCACGGAACAGGCATCAAGTCGAGGATTTTCCCAACAAGCTCGTCAGACGAGACGGAATCGGCGGCGGCCTCGTAGGAGAGAACGATTCTGTGGCGCAGGACAGGAACGGCGGCCTTCTTCACATCGTCGGGCAGGACGAACGAGCGACCGGCGAAGAGAGCCTGTATTTTCGCGCACTGCAAAAGAGCGATTCCCGCGCGTGGTGACGCTCCGAACGAAATGTACTTGGAAATCTCCCCCTGTCTCTTCTGCGCCTTCTTGTCCGGTCTTGTCGCGTTCACAATCGAAACGATGTACTCCACAATCTTGTCGTCGCACTGCACGGAATCGGCAAGTTTCCGAACCGCGACTATCTTGTCCGCGTCGAGAATCTGCCTGAGCGGAACGTCGGATGCCTTTCCGTTCGTCTTGACGATTTCTACTTCCTCCTCCGGAGTCGGATACGAGACCTTCACCTTCAAGAGAAAGCGGTCCAGCTCGGCCTCCGGCAAATCGTAAGTGCCCTCCTGCTCTATCGGATTCTGCGTCGCGAGCACCATGAACGGACGCGGAAGCTGGTATGTCTTCTCACCTATCGTCACCTGCTTCTCCGCCATCGCCTCAAGCAGAGCCGACTGGACTTTCGCCGGAGACCTGTTTATCTCGTCCGCCAGCACGATGTTCGTGAAGACCGGCCCCTTCCTGACGCTGAACGTGCCGGTGCCCTGCTCGTAGATGAGCGTTCCCGAAACATCGGCCGGAAGCAGATCGGGCGTGAACTGAATGCGCTTGAACCCCAGCCCGGAAATCTCGGCGAACGATTTTATGGCGAGAGTCTTCGCCAACCCCGGAACGCCCTCAAGCAGTATGTGTCCCCCGGAAAAAACAGCCGTCAATATTCCGTCGACGGTCTCCGCCTGCCCCACAAGCCTCTTCGACAGCTCCGTCCTGCAGGCCTCTATCAACTTCTTGCAAATCTCGAACCTGCCTTCGTCAATGGTGTCGCTCATTTCATCAACCTCTCAAAAATCGGTTTTTCTCAATAATTGAACATTATTATTCAAAAATGTAAACTGAATTTACCATGTTAAATACCTTATCTCAAGAATTGAACAACGTACTCGCAGGAACTACAGCGGGTTCTCTTTTGTCGGACCTCGGAACAAGAATCTACTTTCCGAAGGGAATCATCGCACAGAGCGCGGAAGCGAAAAAACTCGGAAAAACGGCCAACGCCACAATCGGAACGGCGCTGCAGAACGGCAAACCGATTATCTTGGATTCGGTACACAAATTTGCGCCGGAGTTGTCAGCGGCGGAGCTTGTGTCTTACGCGCCGACAGCCGGAAACCCGGACTTGAGGGCGCAGTGGAAGGAGAAGATTTTCCAGAAGAACCCCGGACTCGCGGGAAAGAGCGTCTCGCTCCCGGTAGTCGTTCCTGGACTCACGGCGGGAATCTCGTTCCTGTCCGACCTGTTCGTGGACGAGAAGCATCCGCTCCTGGCGGCGAACCCGAGCTGGGACAACTATGCATTGATAGTCGAGACAAGGCGCAACTCGGAACTCAGGCAGTTCAACATGTTCAAGGACGGAGGATTCGACATAGACTCTTTCAGGAAGGCGTTGGCGGACGAGGCGAAAAGCTCCGGCTCGGTGCGCGTGATTTTGAACTTCCCGCAGAACCCGTCTGGCTATTCTCCGACGAACAAGGAAGCAAAGGAGATAATCGCAGCCATAAAGGCCGAAGCCGAGAAAGGCACGAAAATCATAGTGTGGGACGACGACGCGTATTTCGGCTTGAACTACGAGGAAGACATCTATCCGCAGTCGCTCTTCGCCGAACTCTGCGACATCCACGAGAACGTGCTCGCGGTGAAGATTGACGGCCCAACGAAGGAAGACTTCGCGTGGGGATTCAGGAACGGATTCATCACGTTCGGCGGCAAAGGAATGACAGACGAGCAGTACGACGCGCTCGTGAAGAAGCTCATGGGCCTCATCCGCTCTTCAGTGAGCTGCTCCACGACGCCTTCGCAGAGCATCATGCTCCGCGCCCTCAAGGAGCCGACGCTCAACGAGGAGAAGCTCTCGTACAGGAAAGTCCTCGAAAGCAGGTACAAGATTGTGAGGAAGTTCGTCGAGAGCCACAAATCAACGAAGCTCACGCCTCTTCCGTTCAACTCAGGCTACTTCATGAGCTTCGCCCTGAACGGAATCGACGCGGAGGAATTGAGGCAGCGGCTTTTGAACGAGAAGGGAATCGGAACCATCGCAATCGACTCGAAAACGCTCAGGGTCGCGTTCAGCTCCCTCGACGAGGACAAAATCGACGTCGTGTACTCGGCGATTTACGAAATGGCTGAGAAATTCTAGTTTACGGTCATTCTCCATAGCAGAAATCCGCAGTTCTACCTGCGGATTTTTTTTGCTAAACTTTCAATAAAAAAGAGGGAACATGAGAAGATTTTTTTTCATTCTGGCTTTTGTCTTGGCGTTCGGACTTTTTTCGTGCAGGACCGAACAGAAAACCATAACGGTCTGGACAGACAAGGCGGAGATGGCGTCGTACATAGAGCTTTTCAACGTGGAGTCTCACGATGTGAAGGCGGTAATCGTCTACAAGGACGCGCTAGCGACATCGCTGCCGCCCGCGAAAGACGAGAAGAGACCCGACATCATAATCGGCTCGCTTCTCCAAAACTCGCTGACGAAGAAGAATTTCATAACGCTCGACTCGATTCTTGGGGAGAAGAACAAGAAGGGAGAGCTGAAAAAGAACAGGCTGGACAAGGACGGATTCTACAATTCGCTCCTCGACTACGGAAAATTCAACAGCAGGCAGTATCTCCTCCCGGTCAGCTTCAATCTGCCGATAATGATTTTCTCGAACGAGAACAAGGGAGCCATTTCCGACAAGTACACGCTCGAACTCGAAGAGATAAAGGAGATTTCCGCGAAGTTCAACGCGAAGAACAAGAACGGAATGTACTCGAAGATGGGGTTCGCGCCGTCATGGAACGCGAATTTCATCTACACGGCCGTGAAGATGAACGGAGCCGACTTCCGAGAGACTCTCAACTCGATAGTATGGAACGACAGCGCGCTTGAGATGGAAATCGAATACATGAAAGACTGGACGAAAAAGACGAACACTTCGACGACCGCGGAGCAGGACTTCTCGTTCAAATACCTCTACACGCCTAGCTACAAGCAGATTTCGTCTGGAAGGTGCCTCTTCTCCTATTCGACCACGGACGAATTCTTCTCCCTCGCGCCGGAGCAAATCCAGGACACGGACTTCAGGTGGCTCACGAAAGAGGAGATGATTTTCGCCGAGGACGACATCACCACGGCCGGAATCTACAGGAAGTCCAGGAGGAAGAGCGAATCCAAGGAATTCCTCCTGTGGCTTTTGAACAGCGAGAACCAGAAGCGGCTACTCGACAGAAGCCAGACGATGAACCTCGGCACGAAGACGTTCGGAATCTGCAACGGATTCTCTGCGGTGAAGACCGTGAACGAGCGGTACTTTCCGACATACTACAAGAACCTCATCGGAAACCTTCCCGGAGAAAGCTCGATACAGTCTCCGTTCGCGCTGCCCCCAAGGTGGAACAGCCTGAAGAACAGGGTCATCATCCCGTACATATCGGAAGCGACGAGAACGGAGGAAGGAAAGAAAATCCAGACAATCGAAGAAAGACTGAACGCCTGGTCGAAACAGTTCAACTAGATATAAAACACGCAGAGTTTTTGCAGATGCGCTAAACACTCTTTTTTCAATTACCGATACTGAATTCAGTGGGGGTTTTGCCAAGGAGGGATATATGGTTACAGCAGCATCTGTAAACTCAAGCATAAACACAGTCCCGTATTCGATGACGATGAGCGGAAGAGACAAAGTTTATGTTCCGGTTCGGCCTGTGAACGTCATATACACACAGTTCGACCACGTTGCCGGAGTTCCGGCCAAAGGAAACCAGAGCGGAATCTCGGTGAGCAAGGCTCAGATTCTGAATTCTCTGATAGACCAGCTCGTGTCGATGAATGCGTTGCCGAAAATCGATTCGACAAAGGACAAACCGCTGTCCTCAAATCAAATCGACTCGATGATAACGGAGTTCAAGAGCAAATTGGAAACAGCGATTCAGACTGCAGAGAGCACAGGATATGGGCTTTCGGGAGCGGCTCCACAACCGGGGACGCTTTTCTCGATAGACGCATGATTTCAATGAAAAGCCGGTGGATTCTACTGAAATTGGAAATCCATCGGCTTTTATTTTTTTCCAAAAAAAACTTCACTCGTCCCAGTCGAACGAAAAAGCGGACGATGCCCGCGCGCTGCCGTCCCCCTTTCCCGCAAAAGCGTCGTTCTTCTTCCCCTGAATTTTCTGCGCCCTAGATGCATACTCGGAAGCCTTCGAGGGATTTCCAATGCTTCTGTGCAGGGCGGCAAGGTTGACAAACGAAGAGCGGTAGTTCGGGTCGCACGCCACTGCGGATTCCAAAGCGGCGACAGCCTTCTCCTTCTCGCCGAGCGAAAAATACAGTTTCGCGACGCGGTTCAGTTCCTTCGCGCTCTTCGACAAGCCGACGAAAGTGTCGAACACCTCAAGCGCGTCCTTCTTCAACCGGGCGGAAGAGTCGGAATCGAGGGAAGCAGAGACCTTTTTGTCACTAGAGACATTCACCTTTTTCGCGGAAAAACCGACAGGCGGATAATCAGCGCGCGCATATTCCAGACAGACGAATTCCTCGACGACGCACTCCTTCGTCTTAGAGTCGAAAAGCTCGCCTCCTGCCAACATCCAAGACTCATAAAAACCCGAAGACAGAGCCGTCGCCTCGACCGGAATCCAAAGGGAGCCTTTCCGTTCGTCCGGGAGGAGCTCGTCTGGAATGAAGCGGAGTTTTTTCGCCGCCTCAAGCATCGAAAGGGCGGCTCCACGCTTCATGCCGGAATCGAAAGCCAGAAATATGTGGCCGGGCACGGTGACGACGGCGCACGGAACACCTGCGGACTCCAATGCGGAGCAGAAAAGCGTCGTCATGTCGTCGCAGTCGCCGCCTTTCTTGGAGAGTGTCTCGGATGGGAATCGAACAGTGTCTATGGCGTATTTGTTCCCAATCTGGTCTACGGCGGGGTTCACCGGGTCGGAAACATAGTTGAGAGGAATCGAGCCGAGAGCGTCCGCAATCTGCATCGCCTTTCTCACGTTCAAGGAAAGGCAGGGGCTTCCGTCGTCCTTCAAATTGCCGAAGACGAAAGCGGAGACAGACTCGTCGTTCGGGAGGACGAAGCACGAAAGCATGGACAAGTCGCCCCAGTCCATCGCCGACTTCCTGTAGATTGTCACAGGACGCACAACAGACATCGAAGTGCTTTTCCCATCCTCCTCCCAGCTCAGAGTGAACTGCATCTGCACGGTCGTGTCCTCGGTGACGGAGAGAGATGCGGAATTTATCTGGGTCGAGACCATCAGCGGAACCTGCGACGCGCCGCTTTTCAACTCAGGCAGGGTCTCCCCCTCGCTCGGAAAATCCATGAACTTCCGAGCGAATGCAGTGACCTTCACATTCCTCAATGCGCTCTTCGTAGGATTCGAGACGTAGACGACTCCGTTCGGGGTGCGTGGATATATGTTGATTTTCGCCGGAAACACGGGAGCAACCTCAACGGAATCGACGACAAGCGACGGCAGTGCGGAAACGGCAGAACCGGGACTAAAGACGCTCTTCAGCTCCGTGTACATCGAAGAGACCTCGGCATCGTTCGGGGAAAGCCTTCTGAGTCTCTCTAAGGTCTTCATAGCGTCCTGGTACGCCTCCCTCGCGCTCTCCTCTCCGAACTCGTCGTACAAAGCGAACGCCTTGTCGGAAAGCTTCCGCGCACCGCCCTTCTCAAGCGCGATTTCCGCCAGAAGCTTCCTCTCAAGGGCCTTCGCGTTTCCAGGAGACTTTTTCAGATAGCGTGAGTACCCCTCGTAGGCGAGCCATTTTCCGCCCGCATCGTCATAGCATTCAGCGGCGCGGAGGAGGCTTTCGGAATCGTTCGGATTTGAGTAGAGCGCAACATTGCATTCGGCGAGTTTTTTCATGAACGAAGGAATGCCGGCGTCAGGGGATGCGAAGCGCACGAGCGAATCTGTGCTCGGCTGCAAGAAATAGAAGACACCGTTTCTCACATCCGAAAGCGAAATGTCGGAGAACGAAGAAGGAACGTCCACCGTCCAGACAAGGCGGTCGCGCCTGTCGAATTTCTTGAGGACGGTTTTCTTCGACTCGTCCACATATTTCACGATGTACGAGGAGTCGCCGAACGAATACAGGAACGTCGCGCCGTCCTCAAGAAAATGAACGTCCTCAATCGCTCCGTCCTCCTTGTAGACGAGCGCATAGTTCATGTCGAGCCAGTTCACGCTCTTCCAGAGTCTGCCGTCCTCCGCCCTGAAGACGTAGTAGTTGTGTATCGAATCGGGGAGCTCCACGTCAACGCATGAATCCGTTTTCGGGAAGGAGACTCTCTTGCTGCCCAAATCCACGAAGAACGGAACACCGTCCTTTCCATAGCGGATACTCCTCGACGCTGAAAGTTCGTGCGCGTACTCGACAGTCCTCATGTTTCCATCCCTGTCGAAAAAGTAGAAGTCTCGGCTCTGTGGAGTTCCGTAGAGGACATCGTTTCCGTCATAGCCGACTTTCCAGTAGTTTCGGATTTCGTTCCTGGAGGAAGTTATTTTGTCCGAAAGAACCGAGACAAGATTTCCGGCCACGTCGAACTTTCTCAGAGTCTTGCCCTCGGACACCACGAACGAAAAATCATCCAATCCGACGACAGAATTCTGAAGAACGGCGCGCCTCTCGGAAGCAGGAAGCGGAGAGCCGAACACGTTCGCGGGAACGAACGAATCGACGAAGACGGGCGCGCGCTCAGCCTTTCCATTTCCACCGACAAACGAGCGGCACAATCCAGCAATTATTTTCGAGGAGAAGAGCGACGCGTCCTCGACATTGGGAGTGGAAAAATAGAATTGGAGCTCTTTTTCATCTCCGTCAACGCCACGGATTTTCAAGCGGAATTCGGCCTCCCTGGATTTGACACCTTCTATGTAAAAATCCAGAAGTGGCCGGGAATCCACACCAACGTTATCCTCATCAACTTCCAAAAGCCGCACACCGACCGAAGAAAGCGCAGTGCTCGATTTCTCCACACAAGAACTGTAGAATTCCGTCTCGGATTTCGCCCAATCCTCCTCCTCGGCGATTTCAAAAAGATAGGAAGGCCGTTTCACAAACACGTCCAGAGAAAAAGACAACGTGGCAGAAAAAAAGCACAACATGGCAACAGCAAAACGTCTCATCGGCAACACCTCAGTTTTTTTGGTGAATATTCTAGCACATATCGAAGAAACGGAGGTGGATTCAACAAAACGCAGTTGACACTCAAATAGTTTTATATCAAACTATTTTTCATGGAAGAAAAAGACTTCATGAAAAGGGCCATAGAGCTTGCGAAGCTCGGAAGCGGCTGGACACACCCGAACCCGCTTGTTGGAGCGGTCATCGTGCGCGACGGAAGAATCATCGCGGAAGGCTACCACCACAAGTGCGGGGATTTGCACGCGGAGCGGGACGCGCTCAAGAACGCCGCGTCGAATGGAACCGACGTGAAAGGCGCGACAATCTACGTCACGCTCGAACCGTGCTGCCACACGGGAAGGCAGCCGCCATGCACGCAGGCGATAATCGAATCGGGCATAAAAAAGGTCGTCGTCGGAAGCCGAGACCCGAACCCGCTAGTGAACGGCGGCGGCGTGAAAGTCCTCCGGGATGCCGGAATCGAAGTCGAGCAGGATTTTTTGAGGGAAGAATGCGACAAGCTGAACCCGATTTTCTTCCATTACATCACCCACAAAATGCCATACGTCATCTTGAAATACGCGATGACGGCGGACGGCAGGACGGCGACCGTCACAGGAAAAAGCAAGTGGATTACAGGAGAAGAAGCGCGAAAGAACGTGCACAGGACGCGAGCCAGTGTCGCCGCCGTGATGACCGGAATCGGCACGGTGAAGGCCGACGACCCGCTTCTGACATGCCGCTTGGACGACGGAATCGAGCATCACCAGCCGGAGCGCATTGTCATCGACTCCAATCTTGCAATTCCCGAAGAAAGCGCGCTCATCAAGTCGGCAAAAACATCGAAGGTCACTGTCATTTACGGATATTTCAACCCACACACGAGCGACAGGCGGGAGTGGCTTTATCATCAGGGAGTTGAAACAGCGGCTTCCAGTTTGGACAAAAACGGCAGAATCGACATGAAGAAAGTGTTCGAAAGCCTTGCGGAATGGGGCATCGACAGCGTACTTGTCGAAAGCGGCGGAGAATTGGCGGCTTCGGTTTTGCCGTATGCAAACGAAATCCACGCATACATCGCGCCGAAGATTTTCGGGGGTGTCTCCGACATCCGAGTTCCGATTCGAGGAGAGGGCGTGGACAGCCCGGACGACGCGGCGCAATTCAGCTTGGACGGCGTGGAAAAATTCGGGGACGACGTTCTCTTGAAGTACAAGCGGAAAATGTAATCGAAGCACTCGAAGCACTCAAAAAAAGCCAAGGAGAAAAAGATGTTCACGGGAATAGTCGAAGAAATCGGAGAAATAGAAGAAATCAGGCGGAACGGAGAATCGCTGGAACTCGTCATAAAATGCTCGTTCGCGAAGGAGCTTTCACTCGGAGAGAGCGTGGCGGTGAACGGAACATGCCTCACGGTCACGAAAACGGCGGAGTCCACTTTCTCGGCCGACGTCACGCCGGAAAGCTTCCGCCGCACTTCCCTCTCGGAACTCCAGAGCGGAAAGAGCGTGAACCTTGAGCGCGCCATGAAGGCGAACGGCAGGTTCGGCGGCCACATCGTCTCCGGCCACATCGACGGAACGGGAAGAATCAAGGGCGCGCGCGCAGAAGGCAACGCAGTGAACGCGACGTTCACGGTGGACAAGAAACTCGGAAAGTACATCATCGAGAAAGGCTCGGTCTGCATCGACGGAATATCGCTCACGGTAGCCTCGGTGGCGTACGGCAGGGAGACGGACTTCACGGTGGCGGTCATTCCGCACACATGGGAGAACACGACGCTCTCCAAAAAGCCACTCGGCTCGCTCGTCAACATCGAATGCGACATGGTGGGGAAATACATCGAGCACTTCATGCTCTTCAACCAAGAATTCAATCAAGGAACCAACGCGGAACAAGAATCAGCAGAAGCGGACTCAGCGGCACTCGCGGAACTGATGACGAATTTCACGAGTTTTCATTGATGGAAACTCCAGCCTTGACACAAAATTAGTTTTATACAAAACTAATTGTACAAAATCGATTTAACTTGCGGGAAAATCGACTTTCCTGCAAGTTTTGACAATCAAAACAAGGACTTTCAATATGGAAAAACAATTCGACACGATAGAAGAGGCACTCGAAGACCTCAAGAACGGAAAACTCATAATGGTCACTGACGACGAGGACAGGGAAAACGAGGGCGACTTGATTTGCGCGGCAAGATTCGCGACACCGGAGAACGTGAACTTCATGGCGGCGAACGCGAAGGGCTTGATTTGCATGCCTGTCAGCAAGGAAATCGCGAACAGGCTCAACCTTTCACCGATGGTCGCCAACAACACCGACAACCACGAGACAGCGTTCACAGTCTCAATCGACCACATCTCCACGACGACGGGAATCAGCGCGTTCGACCGCTCGGCCACGGCCATGCAGCTTGCGAACCCGACATCCACGCCGGAAGAGTTCAGGCGGCCGGGACACATGTTCCCGCTCATCGCGAAGGACGGTGGCGTGTTCGTCAGGACGGGCCACACGGAGGCGACAGTGGACTTGTGCAGGCTTGCGGGCCTTGAGGAAGCGGGCCTGTGCTGCGAAATCATGAAGGATGACGGGCACATGGCTCGCCTCCCGGAACTCACGAAGATGGCGAAAGAATGGGGACTGAAGCTCGTGAACATCCAGCAGCTCATCAAATACAGAAAGTCGCACGAGAAAATCGTGGAGCGCGCGGCGGAGGCGAAGCTTCCGACAAAGTACGGCGACTTCCGCCTCTTCGGCTTCTACGACAAAACGACGAAAGCGGAGCACGCGGCTCTTGTCTTCGGCGACATCACAAAAGAAGAGAGCGTCCTCTGCCGTGTCCACTCGGAATGCTTGACCGGAGACGCATTCGGCTCCCTCAAATGCGACTGCGGAGACCAGTTCGAGGCGGCGATGAAGAAAATCGCGGAGAACGGCTCAGGAATCCTCGTCTACCTCAGGCAGGAAGGACGTGGAATCGGACTTTTGAACAAGATAAAGGCGTACGCCCTGCAGGACAAGGGAATGGACACCGTGGACGCGAACCTGGCACTCGGTCTTCCGGCGGATGCGCGCGACTACAACGTGGGAATCCAGATTCTCAAGGATTTGGGAGTCTCAAAAATCAGGCTCATGACGAACAACCCGGACAAAATCGACCAGATAAACGACAAGGACGCAGGGCTTGAAATCACAGAGCGTGTTCCGCTCGCTGTCGAAACCCGACCGCAGGACATCGAATATCTTCGCACGAAGAAAATCAGGTTCGGGCACTTTCTTTGATTCAACAGAATTTCTAATAAAGAAAACTTTATTTTAAGGAGATACAAAAATGAACATCATCGAAGGAAAACTTACAAACGCCGAAGGCATGAAAATCGGAATCGTGGCTGCGAGGTTCAACGAATTCATCGTCTCGAAGCTGATTGAGGGAGCGCGCGACGCCCTCCTCCGCCACGACGTGAAGGACGAGAACATCGACCTCGCGTGGGTTCCAGGCTCGTTCGAGATTCCGGTGGCGTGCAAGCATCTGGCGGAAAGCGGAAAGTACGACGCGATAATCGCTCTCGGAGCCGTCATCAGGGGCTCCACAAGCCACTACGACTACGTATGCGCCGAAGTGTCGAAGGGAGTCGCGCAGGTTTCGCTCAACACGGGACTTCCAGTGATGTTCGGAATCCTCACGACCGACACGATACAGCAGGCAATAGAGCGCGCCGGAACGAAGGCCGGCAACAAGGGCTACGACTGCGCGATGGGAGCAATCGAGATGGTCAACCTCATAAAGAAGGCCGACCAGAAGCTCCTCGAAAAGAAATAAAAAAAATGCCGAGTTTCAAAGCAAACGCGAAACTCGGCATTTTTTTTGTCAAAGGAGAATCACCTCCACGGGAAGATGAAGGAGCTGAGCTTTCTCGGTCCCAGAGTCTCCCTGTCCTCCAAGAGAAGCTCGTCCCAGGGAACGTTGTACCTCTTGTCGCGGTCGTTCGTGAAGCCGGGTTCCTTCGCTTCCATCTCCTCAAGCCAATCGTATTTCTTCAGCCTCAAGCGGAGTGCGTTCGTGGTCGAAAGCACCAGACCGGAAAATCCCGGAGCGAGCAGGAAAAGGACACACGACAAAGCGAAAAGGAGAACGTTGTAGAAGAAGCAGCCTATCGAGAACCACGGATTGTCGAAAAAGATGATGAACGATTTTCTCAGGCACTTCATGAATCCGTTCTGCTCCTGCAGAAAGTAGAGGGGGACGAACCACTGCAGCGCCATCGCGGAAATGAGAGAGAACCAGCCGAGCACGGCTATTATCAGCAAGCCGAGTTTTCCGCCGAAGCCGAGATAGTAGATGAAGCCAATCCGCAAAAGCAATGCCGCCAGGACAAGGAACGCGCCGAACGAAAAAGAGACTTTCCAGACGTATGTGAACGCCCTGAAGAAAGTCCCGAACGATGGGGAATCGAAATTCGACATTTTTAGGGCGCACGCCCCCTGCGCGAAATTCACGGTCATCATGACGCCGCCCAAAGCGATGAGGACGAGATTCTGCACCCACGGATTGATGTCCGCGGCAATCTTGAGCGCGAAAACACCGAAGGCGACCACCATTATCGAAAAAACATTCGTCAAAACCAAGAAAAAGAGATTGTCCCAGCCGTCCGCCAGGTTCTTCTTCAAAAAGAAACCGAACATCAAAAACTCCTAAAAAAAATCGAATGGAAAATCAGAACAAGCCGGAAATCAAGCCGTCGTCATCGACATCGATGTTCATCGCGGCTGGAAGTTTTGGAAGTCCCGGCATGGTCATGATTTCGCCGGCCAAAGCGACGACGAAGCCCGCACCGGAATAGAGCTGCACGTCGCGGACAGGGAAGATGAAATCCTTTGGCGCGCCCATGAGCTTCGGGTCGTGGCTTATCGAATTCTGCGTCTTGGCGATGCAGACGGGAAGCTCCTTGTAGCCCATCTCCTCGTACTCCCGAAGCTTCTTGAGCACGCTCGGAGCGAATTCCACATCCTTCGCGCGGTAAATCTGGCGGGCAATCGTCCTGATTTTGTCGGCGAGGGAAGCCGAAGACTCGTAGAGATAACGGAAATCCGCGCCGCCCTTGTCGGCGGTTTCGGAAACGACCTCGGCAAGCTCCTTCATGCCGTCTCCGCCTTTTCCCCAGCCCTCGCAGAGGACAGCCTTCGCGCCCTTGGTCTCGCAGAGCTTCTTGAGCATTTCGATTTCCTCGTCCGTGTCGGTCACGAACTTGTTGATCGCGACCACGGAAGGGACTCCGAATTTCGCTATGTTCTCAAGGTGCACGGCCAGGTTCTCGAAGCCTTTCTGCAGCGCAGCCACGCTCGGAGTCGCCAAATCGGCCTTCGCCATTCCGCCGTGCATCTTTATGGCGCGCACGGTCGCGACTATCACGACGACATCGGGAGAGATTCCGGCCACGCGGCACTTTATGTCCATGAATTTCTCCGCGCCCAAGTCGGCCGCGAACCCGGCTTCGGTCACTACGTAGTCGCCGGTCGCGAGGGCGCACATCGTGGCGTTTATGGAGTTCGTCCCCTGCGCGATGTTCGCGAAAGGCCCACCATGCACGAAAACGGGATTCTTCTCCAAAGTCTGCACCAAGTTCGGTTTTATCGCGTCCTTCAAAAGGGCGGCAATCGCCCCCGTACACTTGAACTCGCCGAATTTGAGCGGACGCTTGTCGTAGGTCTGGGCGACCGTTATGTTCGATATCCTCTTCTTCAAATCAGAAATCGAAGTCGAAAGGCAGACAATCGCCATTAGCTCGGACGCCACGGAAATGCAGAAGTGGTCCTCGCGCGGCACTCCGTCGGTCCGTCCGCCAAGTCCAATCGTTATGTTTCTGAGGGCGCGGTCGTTCAAGTCCACCACCCTCTTCCATGTTATCGTTCTCGGGTCTATCCTCAGCGCATTCGTCTGGTGGATGTGGTTGTCGATTATCGCCGAAATCAAGTTGTTCGCGACGGAAATGGCGTGTATGTCGCCGGTGAAATGGAGGTTGATATCCTCCATCGGGACAATCTGGGCGTATCCGCCGCCGCAGGCTCCTCCCTTCACTCCGAAGCAGGGGCCGAGGGAAGGCTCGCGGAGCGCGATGACAGTCTTCTTGCCGATTTTGTTCAGCCCGTCGCCCAAGCCGATGGAGACAGTGGACTTTCCTTCGCCGGCAGGAGTCGGGGTCACGGCCGTCGTCAGGATGAGCTTGCCGCGTTTCTTCGGGTCGCCCGCCTTCTCCTGCAGGGCGCGCAGCTCCCTCATCGTAATCTTCGCCTTGTATTTTCCGTAAAGCTCCAAATCGTCTTCGCCAATGCCGATTTTCGAAGCCACGTCCACAATCGGAACCATCACGTTCTTCTGGGCAATCTCTATGTCTGTCATTCCGCACCTCTGATGAAGTAAATAATATGGGATAAAAAAGTTTGACTAATTTTATCAAAAAACCGACGGATAGTTTGTGATTTTTTCCGTTATTTAATAAAATCGTTACAATACAATTTTGCATTTTTGCGGAGACTTTTATGAAAAAAGCAGATAAAGAGAAAAAACTTGCGTTCTCAATCGCTTGGAAAGTGATTGCCGGAATAATAGTGTTTCTGTCGGTGTCGTCCATCATCACTGTAAGGATGACTTCAAAAAGCGTGCTGGAAACGTTCGAAAGCGACACGGCCGAGCTTACGAAAGAGACAGCCTACGCCATCAACTGCAAAAATTCCATGTACATTCAGCAGCTCCGAGCGTTCGCCAGCCTGAACGACATCGGGCTCACGTCGCACGACCCGATAGAGCTTCAGCAGATGCTCATGTCGTTCGTGGGCAACAGAAGCAAGAACTTCGCAAAATTCGGCTACGCCGACTACGACTCTGGACTCTGCTACTACGACGACGGAACGGTCTCGTCGGTCGCGGACCAGAAATGGTTCACCGAAATGAAGACGAAGAACCTCGGACAGCTCTACGGAGAGCCGTTCGGAACGAGTTTCGAGGACGCGCTCATACCTTACTGCAAGACATCGCTCGTCAAGAGGCCGGGAACCGACAAATACTACGGAACTTTCGTCGGATTCGCGCCTATTTCGGGAATCCAGGGAGGAATCACGAACATAAAGGGAAACGACGTGGCAAGCCCGAAAGGTTTCGCCGTCATAGTCGATTCAAGCGGATACTACATAGCAGGTCCCGCGACCGAGGCAATCATGAAATTCCCTTGCTGGTCGCTTGAGTCCTCGAAATTCACGGACGAAGCAATCGAGTACATAAAATCGAAGGAAAAGAAGGACATCCTCAAGTCCGTGCTCTACACAGACGGAAAAAGGCACGAGATTTTCATGAAGAAGGTCGCCAGCACCACATGGACGGTCATCGTCATCGTCCCGACAAAGACGGTGAACGCCACGCAGATGAACCTCGCGTCGATGATGGGAATGACGATTCTCGCTACGGCTGTTCTCATGTCGATTCTCGTCATCTTCCTCTTGATTTCAGCCCTCAAGCCGCTCAAATTCCTGAGCAGGAACCTCCGGGAAATCTCGACGGGGAACGCAGATTTGACGAAGAGGCTTCCTGAGATAAAGAACAAGGACGAAATCGGGCAAATCACCCACAACTTCAACAAATTCCTCGCAAAGCTGCAGGAACTCCTCGGAGACATCTCGCACTCTCGCGACGACATGATAGCGGCGAACAGCGAAGTCTCCCACAGTCTCTCCGCCACGCACTCGACAGTGCAGGACTTGGACAGCTCCGTGTCAATCACGGAAGCGCAGATGGACAGCCAGATGCACTCCGTCAGCACGACGCAGCAGGTCATCTCGGAGATTTCCGAGAAAGTGCAGAACCTCGACACACTCCTCACGACGCAGAACAACGCCGTTGAAGAGGCGAGTTCAGCGGTCGAGGAGATGATTGGAAACATAAAGAGCGTCACGAAGTCCAGCGAGAACATGAGCGCGACGTTCACGAACCTCAAGGACTTGTCGAAGAAGGGAATGGCGGCCGAGAAGGAAATCAGGGACATCGTGGAAGTAATGTCGGACAGGTCGAAGGACTTGGACGTGGCGAACAAGACAATCGCCAACATCGCGAGCGAGACGAACCTTCTTGCCATGAACGCCGCAATCGAAGCCGCCCACGCTGGCGACGCAGGACGCGGATTCGCTGTCGTTTCCGACGAAATCAGGAATTTGGCAGAATCAAGCTCGGTGCAGTCGAAGGAAATCAAGGCGAAAATCTCCGAAATCCAGTCCCTCATCGAAAAAATCGTGCAGGCGGCCGTGGAAGCCGACAAAATCTACACGACGACGAACACGGAAATGGAGAACACTTCCCAGATTGTCATGACAATCACAAACGCCATGACAGAGCAGAGCGTCGGTTCCCAGCAGATAATCGACGTCTTGAAGGACATGAAGGAGACGACATTCGGAGTCCGCGAGGCAGGGGAAAAGATGCAGCAGAGTCAGGAACAACTCAAGAATCTCACAGACTCGCTCAATGACTCGACGACGAAGATGCATGAGGCTGTCTCAAGAACGGCCGATTCCGCCACAAACGTCTCCGAAATCGAAAGGGAACTCCTCGAATCTTCGGGAAAGGTCAACAAGTCGATAGAGGCCATCTCCGACAAGATAAACGGCTTCAAGCTCAAGTAAAGAACGAAGCCAATGAAGCACAGCACGTCGTCGGTACTTTCGCTCATATCAAAAATCCACTCGCGCTCGCAGGATTTCCTCCAGAAAAAGATGCGCGAGTCTGGACTGCCGGAATTGGTCTCTTCCCACGGATTCATACTCTACACGCTCTCCCAGACGGAACGCATGACGCTGGGGGAACTGACGGCAGAGATAAACCGCGACAAATCGACGACGACCGCTTTGGTGAAAAAGCTTGAAAACCTTGGCCTCGTCCAGTCGAAGAGATGCCCACTCGACAGCCGAAAGAAATACATATCACTGACAGAAAACGGAAAGGAATACAACAAGACCACGAAAACGCTTTCGACAGAGTTGATAGAGACCGCCTACAAAGGGTTCAGCGAAGACGAGAAGGAATCGCTCCTGCAGCTGCTGGAAAAACTTTCAGGAAACCTGTAACCGCAGCTTGCAAAGAACTGGCTGTATAAGGCATTGCTGGTTGGCTTCAAGCTCGCCGAGAATCGCAGGGCGATTCTCGCGCATGGGAGCTTGCAAAGGTACAATTGTACAAAGCATTGCTGGTTGGCAAGACTTAGGTGGGGATTCCGTACTCGGCGGAAAACGACTGAATGAGGTCGAGATTTTCCGGAGAAGCCAACAGATGCTCCACGATAAAGTCTTCGTCGGCAAAAAGGTTTTCATAATCTGCCATTTGATTTCAAAGCCTCCATCATAATCTGCCTGTCTTTTTTGTGCTCCTCCGTAATCCACTCCTTCAACTCGGCGCATTCTTTGTCGAGTTCGGTGAAATCAGGCTTTGGAGCGTGCAGAATCAAATTGTAGACGCTGTTCGCCTGTTCGCGTTTTTCAAGCATTTCTTTGGTAATACATCTCATAAAACCACCTCCTTGTGGTCAATTGTACCATAAACACATCGAAATTCACTCTGAATATCCGATTTCCCCAATCGCTTGTTGCAACATCTTTCCTCTGAACGCACAAGCAAAAGCCCCTTCCGCACTCCAAGCGAAATGCGGAAGGGGCTTGTCACGAGTCCAAACTTTGCAGTTTTCCTTGACTCCATCATAATCTGCCTGTCTTTTTTGTGCTCCTCCGTAATCCATGCCTTAAACTCGGCACAGCTTAACACGGATTCAGAAACTGGAGTATTCGCTTCACGAAACTCAACGGAATGACGGGGATTTCATACTCGGTGGAAAGCTACTCCGTCGGTTATCATAATTGCAGAAATTGATAAATAAATTCGTTTAGGATTGTTATTTTAAAAAGATTTTCACCAATTCGATTTTTTCTTCTTGTGAAAACTTGTCTACATTTGATACGAGCAATGCCTTGAGTTCCTGAAAAGATATTGGTTCAGAAGAATACCCTTCCGAACCAAAAAAGATGCTTGGTGAAATATCAAGGACCCTTGCGATTGTTATCATGGTTTCCCTTTTGGGAATCCTGTCGCCTTTTATGTAGTGGCTTATTGATGCTTCTGTCAGTTTTGAATGCAAAGCCAAATATTTTTGCGACACTCTTTTTTGTGTAAGGATGTCTCTCAAAATTTCACCAAATGTTTTAACCATTGTTTCGCACCCCCTAGATTATTGCCTCAATGAGCGATTGGTGTTTTTTATGCGATTTTGATTGTTTTGAATACGCCTTAATGACAAAAATTCTCTGTTGTTTTCACATACCCCGGAAAGGCTTCCTTGAGTTTTGCAAGTTCGCGTTTCGTCTCTTTTTGGGCGAACGATTCGTCAACACCGTCCCGTGCAATTCTGTTCCGCACAATCGTCTGTGGACTGGAATTCACGATAATCATGGAAACTTCGTTGTTCTCGATGAGGCTGTTGTAGAATTTTCCGCCTGTCTTGTAGTTCATCCTGTAGATTTGATACCCCTCGACAATCGCCCTTGCGGGATTCTTTGATTTTCGAAGCCAGCCAAGAAAATTTTCCGCCTCGTCTCCTGAAATCTGCTCGAAATTGTCCGATTGGGAATCTTCTATGTACTTCAGGACAGTCTCGTTCGAAAAGTCGAACTCGTTGTTCGCCATGTCGTCTAAGCTTATGACGGGGATTCCGTACTCGGCGGAAAGCCGCTCCGCCAGCTCCGTCTTTCCACTAGCAGGAAGTCCCGTAATGTAGAGGGTGTTGTTGCACAAGTGCTCCAAATTGTCCACACAAATGTAGCTGTTGTTGTAATACTCCAGCTTCATCCCCTTTTCGTCTATGCAAGAGAAATTCGAGATTTTAGCGTGGAGGTCCCGACCGTTAATCGCATCCAAGCGGGCGGTCAAATCTGAAAATGAAATATCAACCATTTTCTTCTCCTTAAATTAATAAATATAAAGTAGCCAAACTGACCTTTTAGCTTCGGTATTCTTTTCTTTGCCGTTGCTAAAATTAGCATACCTCTTTACTTAACAATTTGTCAAGAACAGAAGATATAATTATAATTTCTCTAATTGCTGATTTACCGAACACGTCTCAAGGCAACAAAACTGACATACTAAAACACAAGCCCCTTCTGCACTTCAAAAACGAAATGCAGAAGGGGCTGACTTTTGTTTTTCAATACATCAATACACCGACAGAATCTTCGAAAGCTTGTCCTTGCCGATTATCTTCATGAAACTCGCAAGGCGCGGGCCCTGGTCCTTGTCGATAATCGCGTGATAGAGCGCGGTGAAGAGCGCCTTCGCCTCAAGGCCAAGCTCGGTCGCGATTGCGTACATGGCCTGCTGGCAGTCCTTGTCGGTCGGGAAGGTGCCGACTTTCGGAACGACCTCGTCGCGGACGCGCTTCACGGCGGTGAGCATGTCGCCCGTGATGTCCTCGGCCTTGGAGCCGTCGTCGCGGATGCGGAAGCACATGTCGGCCGCGCAGTCGGGAGCGGATTCCGTAATCCAGTACCAGGCGCAGGCGCAGCGGCGGCGGAGGCATTCCTCCTGTTCCGGCTTCACGTCACCGAGCGACTTTATAACGGCATCGATGTCGCCCGAATATGTCTGGAGGAGCGTCGTCAAAAGGCGGAAAGGAACCTGATACGGCTTCACCTTCGGCATTCCGCTCTCAATCTGTGAAAGCTCGTAGATTCTCTTCTCGCGGAGGATTATCGACTCCCTCTTCTTCTCGTCCTTCTCCTTCGGAAGCTCGTCGCCCCACACGATTCTCTCGGTGCGGTCGTACGCCTCGTAGATTGTCAAAACGTCCAAATCGAAGGAGATGGAGAATTCGTGGTCAACTTTGTTCGAAGCGAAAATGTAGCGGAGAACTTCCGGCTGGTAGACTTCAAGCGCGTCCACAAGGGAGATGACCTTTCCTTTTGAAGACGACATTTTTCCCGGAACGCCCTTGAGCTTCACGAAGTCGTACTTCATCGTCACAGGCGCGTCCCATCCGTAGAGCTTCTTGGAGACGAGTTTCGCGGTGTCGTAGCTTCCGCCTGGGCTGATGTGGTCCTTTCCGCCAGGCTCGAAGCAGACCTTCTCCTCGTTCCACCTCATCGGCCAGTCGACGCGCCAGCCGAGCTTGAACTCCTTGGAAGTGCGGAGGTCGCCCTTCTCAACGTGTCCGCAGGCATTGCATTTGTACGTGATTCCGTACTCGCCGTCATAGTCGATGATTTCCGTCTCGTCCTTGTTGCACTTGCAACAGAAGGCCGCCACAGGCCAGTAGACGTCGGAGTCCTTCATCTTGTGCTCGTCGTCGCGGTATGCGTTCAGGCACTCCTTGATGACGTCGCGCTTCTGCATAGCGATTCTCATTCCCTCGGCGTAGCGGTTAGCGCGGTAGCGGGAAGCCTGGTACAAAAATTCCGGGTGGATTCCCACGCGCGGAAGCTGGTTCTCGATGTCCTTCTCGTGGTGGCGCGCGTAGTTCTCGTCGCGTCCGAAAGTGTCGGGAACCATCGTAATCGGGAAGCGGAGGTATTTCGCAAGCTCGTCCGGGTTCGGCATGTTTCCCGGAACCTTCCTGAACACGTCGTAGTCGTCCCACGAATAGATGAAGCGGACGTTCTTGCCCCTGTCGCGGAGGGCGCGCACAATCAAGTCCACCGTGATGATTTCGCGGAAGTTTCCGATGTGCACAGTTCCAGAAGGCGTGATTCCAGACGCGCAAGTGTACAAATCGCGCTCGCCCTTCTCCTTGATGATTCTTGCCGCCTGAGCGTCCGCCCAGTGGCAAAGCTCGTTTTCGTTTCGTTCTGCCATATATAAATCCTTGAAAAAATGATTTTTTGCTGATTCGCTGAAAGATGAAGTATAGCGGAAAACAGTGCGATTCTCAACGAATCTATTCACACTCCCACACCTAGTACGACTACGAATACGACGAGAACGGCAAAATAAAAAGGCGGTTCACTTTCGTTGAAAGCAAGTTCTGAAACGGAACACGGAAGCCGAACTTCTTCTATTTTTCTACGATATCAAGCATTTGCCGAGGAGTCACAACAAATGGCTTTTCTGGAAAATGCTTGATGTTTCCTGTAACAAGATACGCATCGTTTTCCGCTCTTGCATTCATTGTCACAGCATAAAAGACGATATCCTTCGGGTCAGGGAGATTTTCATCAACAGGAATCGCATCAAAATGAATTCCAATTTCCTTGATTTTTGCCACGACAATCTCAACAGCTTCCTTTGGAAAATGAAATTTCGGACGATTCAGCACTTCCTTGTATTCTGCAAGGATTTCATTGTTGTAAAGAGGAACAATACTCCCCGCAAAGACATACTCAAGTACAACATGAGGAACAGAAGTCGATTTCAAAAAAGCAGAAACAAGTACATTCGTGTCAATAACAGCATAAAAAGACATTCTATTTACCTTCCCGGACAGCCCGAATTTCTGCGTTTATTTCATCAAGGGTCAACTCGGAAACGCCGTTTTCTTCTGCGCTGTCGGACATTGCCGTCATTGCGAGCATGACATCGCGCGGGATCTTTTTTCCAGCGCAATCTCGTTTGCTGTCAAAATCCAGCCTCATGGAAAACGGAATTCCCTGCTCTGCGACCGTTCTCTTAAAGAAAATGCGGACGGCTGTTGACAAATCAAGACCAAGACGGTCATAGATAGCGCTTACCTCGCTTTTCAATTTGTCGTCAACTCGAATTTGGACCAAAGCACTTGCCATACAACAACTCCATGTCTTTTTTTCAATTACATTGTACGTCACTTGCAATTACTTTTCAAATATCTTCTGTAGTATCTTCCTTGATTCCAAAATAGTCCAAGGCGGCTTTCATCGCGTCCTGGGCAGAAAGACAGGTGTCGCGCAAGTATCCGCGCTCATCTCTCCAATTTTTGATTCCGCGATAGTAGAACAGCTTCAACTCGTCGGTGATTATGAAAGGCGTGATGTTGTTCTTGAGGCATTCCTTGAACATAATCAAGCGGCCGACTCGACCGTTTCCGTCTTGGAACGGGTGGATTTTTTCAAAGCGCACATGAAAATCCAAAATATCGTCAAGGGAGATTTTTGATTTTGAATTGTACTCGGCAAGAAGGGCCTTCATCTCTTTCGAAACATCGCCTGGCTTTGCAGTCTCCTCCCCGCAGACCTCGTTCTCAAGCATTTTGTAACCGCCGACATTGAACCATGATTTTTGACTGTCGGCCGTGCCCGATTTCAAAATAAGATGCAGCTGCTTTATAAAGCTTTCAGAAAGTTTTGTCCTTGCGTCTTCAATCACAAGGTCGATACAGCGGAAGTGGTTTACGGTTTCAACAATGAAATATACGTCATCGGAAAGATTATAGCACGCTATCGGCAATATATAAATGCGATTGCGAGGCAAAATACAGCCCATATTTTGCCGATAGCGCATTTTTTTCAAGCACTGCGTATGGCATATTGCACCTCCGTTTCCACATTATAGCACACTTCAAAGTTGAGTTGCCAAATCAAGCTGTCTTCCGAAAACCGCTCGCATGACAAAATTTTTTTCACAAAACACAAATCGGCTATCGAGATTTGATAGAACGCTCTTGTAGAATCCACACAGACGAAGAAGGCTGGATGGGGAAACGTTTTAGAAGAATGCGTTTTTCGGGCGTTTTTCTTCTATATATATGTGATAAAAGGAGGCGCGCATGGGGAAAATTTGTTCTGAATTTTTATGCCGAACTGGGATTCAACATTTCGACGTGAATGAAATCGCGGCGGCTATGTCTTTCTTGAGGATTTCGTGAAGGTCGGCCTTTAGGCGAGCGTACAGGACTTCGGCGAATTCGGTGGATGACTCTCTGGACGCGAAGGGAATCTCATCGCTTTGTCGGGAGAAAAGCAGCATCGGCTCGACACCAAGGAAATCCGCAATCCGCTCAATCGTCTCTGGCGGCGGAAAATACTTTCCGTTCTCAATGCTGTTGATGTAGTTTGGGCTTTTTCCGATTTCCACAGCCAAGTCCAGCTGCCGCACCTTCTTCGCTTTCCGATACCGTCTGAGATTGTTGATGAACACTTGTCGCAGGTTTTCCATGACCTAACTATAGGTCGAATCGAGAAAGTTCATACATACAAATCAGACTATTTATCCTTAATCCGAATTTGAAATACGTCTAAATTAGATGTAAAATTATTAAAAAACATTCAATCGCACGCATTTTTCAACAGAAAAGCAAAGGAGAATGTATGAAAAGAAGTAACACAAGAGACAAAGAAGAAAGGAGACGGACATGAGGAAGTTTGTTCTGAATTTGTTTTTCATTTTGTCTGTTTCGTTTGCGACGGCACAGGAGTTTTCTACAGAAGATGCCGAAACGCTGGCGGAGGTCTGGAAGAAGACCGGGCAAACGGACTTGGCGGGATTCGCAGACACAATATACGCCACGACGATGCCGAACGGCATATTGGCGGACTTTCTGACACAGGACTCGGATGGGACGCTTTACATGTATTCATGGAAATGGACACCTATTTTCAACATGAGCAACGGTGTCTTCATTTATAAAGAAAAGAGCAAGATGACACGGAGCGAAATCGAGTCCTACGTCCAGAAAAACGACCCGAAAGTCCTCGACGACATCGAAGGAAAGGGGTATAGGAAATACGGCAGTTCCATAATCAGGACTCCGAAGGGGAATTTCTATGAAATGGAACTTCTGACGGAATTCTACGGAGTCGACGCATCATACAAGTCTCTTCTCGGTGAAAAACTCTACTATTTCACTTTCGACTCGCTCAAAAAACGGTTCGTGCGGAATCCGAAACTCGACGACCTCGGCTTCAACGATGGAGGCTCAAACGATACCCCCACCCCTTCTCCGCTCTCCGAGGGAAGCGTCCTCCGCTGCAACGACAATCTGAGGCTTAGAAGCCAGAGCAGCACGTCGTCGTCCGTCGTCACATCGATGAAAAAGGGGACGCGAGTGCGCATCGTCGAAATCGGGCGGAGCGACACGAGCGAAGGAGTGCGCTCCAACTGGGTGATGGTGGAAGTCCTCGAAGGCGGCGTTGACAAGAACGGAGTGCCTATACCAGGCGGCACAAGAGGCTGGTGTTTCGGTGGATTTCTTGAGTAGTTCTTGGGGGACGAAAAGGTCAGGCGAGAGAACCGAGGAACTGGAGGAGGATTTGCTTGGACTGGATGGCGATTTGCTCCGAGCATTCGCGCGCGGCTTTCTCGCGGTCGAACGCCTCTTGGGTCTCGTGCGGAATCAGAAGGCTGTACGGCTCTATTCGGAGGGCGTCCGCAATCTGCTCAATCATCGAAAGTGGCGGAAGGCTTTTTCCGCCCTCGATTGTGTTTATGTAGTTCACGTTCTTGTCCAAAAGTCCCGAAAGTTTCTCCTGCGACAGCTTCGCCCGCCCACGGTAGTACCTCAGATTCTCACGGAACACGTCTTCCAACGGCTTTCTCATACCGTGATATTGTGATGAATTTTCGCTGGACTTTTTACACTATAAAATCTTTGTAAATTTGACTTTTCAATCAAACATAATATACTGTTAAAATAGTTTTTACCTGTACCAATCAAGGAGAAAAAATTCATGAAAATCTGTCCAACCTGCAACAAAGAGTTCCCCGACGACCAGAAGTTCTGCAAATACGACGGAACGCCGCTTGCAGAAAAGAAAGCCGAGACCGAATCCGGCAAGAAATGCCCAAAGTGCGGTCGCACCTACCCTACCGACGCGGG
>FLNX01001791.1_pt1 | contig 99900 bp, 77 predicted proteins | sample 1140341 | NCBI WGS metagenome assembly FLNX01 (sample SAMEA3878208, study PRJEB12797) | bioreactor metagenome | biome: Moose rumen | place: Sweden | collected 2011-10
GCCCGATGGGAGAATTTCGTGGTGGCAATTGGTCGTGTCATGGAATCGTGTAAGACGTTGGGAGTCAATGTGGATGACCATTTTCGTGAGATCACGAAAATGGTCCAGCTTGGCAGTGGTTCACAGCGTGAAGTTCAAGACTTCATGCTCACGCGATATGCCTGGTATCGCCAAAGATGGGAAGAGTAAGCAAAAGGATACATCGAAACTTCCAAAAAAATGAGAAATAAGTCCACGAGGCTTTGCAGAAAGCCAACGAGAGTATTAACAAATTAGGACTTGTGCCTGTAAGTTTATAACACTAAGAAACTCTCATATACCAAGGTAGAATCAGAATAAAATCAAAATAGTAATTCAATATATTGGAAAAATTATGGGTTCTTTAATAGACATAAATACAGATGGATTAGCAAAACTTGGCGAGGTAATTAGCTTTGCTCTAGGTGGTACTGCTAAAGGAGAAAGGAAAATGGCAGAAGCAAAAGCTTACGCTGCAGAGTTAGAAGCCAGAACTAAGAATAAAGTGGCCTTGATTGAAGCACAAGGGCAAGAGGCTCTTGCAAATTATATCGCAGTCAAGGAATCACGAAAGTTAAGAAATACCATGGCTGTAATTGAAAAGGCACAATCTCATTTTGCTGAAGGAGAAAAAGTATCTGATGAGCCTGTTGATGAAGGCTGGAAGAATCGCTTCTTTAATATTATTGAAGAAGTTACAGATGAGGATATGCGTGAGATATGGGGGCGCGTTCTTGCAGGAGAGGTAAAAAGACCAAAGTCCTATTCTTTACGAACTATGGAGATTTTGCGAAACCTTGCAAAAGAAGAAGCAGCTCTATTTGTTAAAGCATCACGCTTTTACATTGAAAAAGATTTTATCTGTACTGAAGATTGGTCTCTTTCTATGAATGAGCGATTGCTATTAAACGAAATCGGCTTTACAAATGCAGAAGACTTAGTTAAATTATGGAAAGTTCCATCTAAAGGACAGCTTGAGGTCGTAACAGACAAACAAACCATTTTAATCATCCATAATGATACAGATACAATTATCAATTGTAATACCAATGTTCGAAAATTATCAAAAGCTGGGATAGAGATTATGTCTTTGATGACATCAGAAGAAAGAACACCTTTTTACAAATTACTAGCAAAACATTTCAAGGCAAAAGGGAATGTGAAAGTAACTAAACACCATTACTTTCCTAACGAACAGAAGTATATCACTTTGGGAGAAGAACTCTAATCATAATTTAAGAAATTTGTTATGCCTACGCTGAATTGGATAGGAAAAGATAAGGTGGTGAATCACCATTTAGATGTGCCGTTTTATACGCTGGAACACAAGTATGGGTTTCGGGCGGAGGATGAAACGGATACGTCTGAGACGCATAGCGGCAATATGATTATTCATGGGGATAATCTTGTTGCACTGAAAGCGTTGCTGCCAGAATACGAAGGACGAGTGAATTGCATTTATATCGATCCGCCTTACAATACGGGTGAAGAGAAATGGGTGTATAATGACAATGTGAACGACCCGCATATCAAGAAGTGGCTGGGCGAAGTGGTAGGCAAAGAGGGGGAAGACCTTAGTCGTCACGACAAATGGTTATGTATGATGTATCCACGCTTAGCCTTGCTTCAAAGGCTGCTTCATCCGCAGGGAGCTATTTTCATTTCTATTGATGACAATGAATATACCAACTTGAAATCAATTTGTGATGAGATATTCGGAAAGAATTGTTTCGTTGCAAATATTTCGTGGCAACGAGCATACTCAACGCGAAATGACAAAGACGGTATTCCTGTTGAAGCAGAACATCTGCTTGTTTATGGAAAGGAGCCGAAATGGCAACCGAAAAAGTTGGAACGAACCGAAGAAATGAACTCCAAATACGGTAACCCAGATAACGATATAAACTTATGGAGAAGTGATAATTCCTATGCCACAGGTGGAGCAGACCATCAAGGAATGGTGTATGCTGTACAGCATCCATTTACAGGTGAGTTACTATACCCTGTGGTAAATAACCATTGGCGTTATGGACAAAAAGACATGCTTAATATCATGAACGGTTGGTGTGAATATGAGTTGCGAGATTTACATGATGAAGGCCGTAGAGCAGAAGTTTGTGGTATTAGCCCAGAAGATATTCGTAAGGGCGTGTTGGGTATTGTATTAAAAGATGATTTAGAAATTTCGCGTAATAAAGCTCAACTGGTGTACGAAAAGGGACCTTGGCCTAAATACTATTTCACAAAAGGAGGTTATGGCGGCATTGCTCGAAAAACATATTTGAATCAAGTTGAAGGTAGATTAATCTCAAACTTATGGAAACAAGCTGAAGTTGGCCACACAGACGAAGCGAAGAAAGAACTGAAAGAAATCTTTGGCGGTAAAAGTCCCTTTGATACCCCTAAGCCAACTCGATTATTGGAGAGAATTCTGGATATTGCGACAGATGATGACAGCATTATCCTTGATTCTTTTGCTGGTAGTGGTACAACTGCCCATGCAGTTTTGTTGGCAAACCAGAAGAAGCATAGCCACAAGAAGTTTATATTAGTAGAACTGATGGATTATGCTGACACAACAACTGCCTATCGTGTGAAGAAAGCCATGACAGGCTATAAGGCTACGATGAAGCATGAGGAAGAAATCTACAACAAGAAACTAACGATTAAGAATCTGACAAAGGCTGAAATATTTTTGAAAGAAGCAGAAGCCGTGATAGAGAAAGAGCAAGGGAACTATGCAGAAATAAGCAAACCCAAACTGCAAGATAATTGTATCAAGGTAATTGCTTCAAGGGTGGCAGATGGGTTCGTAGAAGGCTTAGGTGGAAGTTTCGATTATTACGAATTAGGCAAGCCACTTTTCAAAAACGCTAATCTTAATGAAGAAGTCTGTGAAGAGGATATCCGCCATTACATCTATTACACTGAAACGGGACAGCCTTTGACAAGAAAAAGAAAAGGTCGCTCGTATTTATTAGATACCTTCAATGGTACTGCTTACTATTTCTATTATGAGTGTAATCGGTTGACGAATCTGAGCATTGACTCACTCAATGAGATAGTGGAAGATCGTAGCAGCCAGTACATTATCTATGCAGACACTTGCACGATAGACGAAGAAACACGAAACGAACTGAATGTCGTATTTAAACAGATACCTCGTGACATTAAACGATTTTAGCGTATGGAACCAATGAACTTAAAAGATTATCAGCGGGACGTCCTGAAGGACTTGAACGCATATATGGATTATGTGGATGCAACTGGTGACCTGAAACTTGCGTTTGCACGGTTTTGGGAGGAGCGAGGTGTCAGCGTGTCAGCGCAGAACGATGACTATATGCACCCATATCGGAATGATGTGGCTGGGATGCCCAACGTCACTGTTAAGGTTCCAACAGCTGGGGGCAAGACATTCATTGCTTGCAACGCTATTGGTACGATTTTCAATCATTATCACGATGATGCCCCACGAGTGGTAGCGTGGTTCGTTCCGTCAGACACGATTTTGAAACAGACATACAGGAATCTGTCAAATACGGATCATCCATATAGACAGAAGATTGACAGTTTGTTTAATAGTCGAGTGAATGTCATTGACAAAGAAACGGCTCTGATGGGCACTCATCTCAGTCTCTCAGACCTTCGCGAACACCTTACAATCTTCGTGCTCAGTGTGCAGTCGTTTGCTGCTAACAACAAAGATGGCAGACGGGTTTATAGAGAGAATGAGAACCTGACTGACGTTATTTCAAAATATGAAGACTCAGCGTGCAGAGTGGAGGGCGCAGACGAGTATTCGCTGATGAATCTGCTTTACCACTTGAATCCAGTTGTCATCGTGGACGAAAGCCATAACTTTGAGGCAGACTTGCGTGTGGATATGCTGAAAAGCATTAACCCAAGGTTTATACTTGACCTGACTGCTACTCCCAAAGCAAAAAGCAATATTATCAGTTTCGTGGATGCATACAAGCTGAAGTTGGAAAACATGGTGAAGTTGCCTGTTATTGTATATAATATGGTAGAGACTTCAGATGTGCTGGCATCTGCAATCCGTCTGCAGGAACGACTGGAAGAAAGGGCCATTGCACAAGAGCAGCAAGGCGGTAGGTATATCCGTCCTATCGTGTTGCTTCAGGCACAGCCTAAAACCAGTGAAGATAACAAGACATTCGAAGGAATCAAGGGGGATCTCATCCTTTTGGGTATCCCTGAATCACGTATCAGAATAAAGACTGCCGAGAAAGATGAGATTAAGGATGAGGACTTAATGAGCAAAGATTGTCCTGTGAGGTATATCATCACGGTGAATGCACTGAAAGAAGGATGGGACTGCCCGTTTGCGTACGTACTGGCATCACTGGCAAACAAGACTTCGCGGGTAGATGTGGAACAGATATTGGGCAGGGTATTACGATTGCCACATACAGAGCAACATCGTGACCCCATGCTAAACATGTCGTATGTGTTTACCTGTTCAGCCAATTTCAGAAACACGCTGGAAAATATTACTAAAGGACTGAACAACGCGGGATTTAGTGAGAGAGATTACAGATTAGCATCGCCACTAGTAGAATCCCAACGCCAAGAGCCACTTTCCATGTTTGATGTGGCTGCAGAAGATTTGAGGATGACCAGCGAAGAAGTAGAAATCAATGCAGAGGAAGTAAAAGAAAAGCTAAATACATCAAGTCTTACAAGTTCTATTGAGAAGTTAGAGGAAGTTGCCATAAAACAGAATAGTGACTATGTAAAGAACGTCAAAGCGCGCAAAGAATCGGAAGGGGTAAGTCTTCCGCCAGAAATAAAGAAAACATATTATAAGATAAAAGACACTTTTAGCCAAGCAAAAGACATCAAACTTCCTCAATTCTTTGTAAACAGTAAGACGTCAGACATCTTTGGCGGTGCTACACAAGCATTGCTATTAAAGAAAGAAAATTTGAGCGAGGGATTTGATTTGAGCCTGCAAGATAAAAGCATCAATTTTGTTTGGACACAGGCACAGGCAGTTCAATTCGATTTAGACGAAACCTCAGCAAACCACTCTGCACCTGTGCATAAATATCTTGACCCAACAAATCTTGACGCTTTCAGGAGGCTGATTGCAACCATGGCCCCCGAAGCACAGAAGAGGCAACTGTCTGAATATCTCGCAGAACGCGTGAACTCAGACGAGATAGCATCACCTCATATCAGAAAGTATATTAAGGAGATATTAGACCACAACACTCGAGAGGAGATTACAGATATTATTGCACACAAGGAACAGGCACTTCGGCTAATCAAGTTGAAAATAGAAGGGCTTTTACAAAGTTACCGTAAGACGAAGTTCGGAGAATGGACAGACACAAACAAGGTGTCTATGCAACCCTCATTTCGTTTCCCTGACAAATTGCAGCTGTTGAAGCCATCGGCAGGCGGTATTAGGAAGGGCCTCTATGAGAAAGAAGGAGAAATGAACGATTTTGAGTATCAGGTTATCAATGCAATTGCCAATTTGGACAATGTAGTGTTCTGGCATCGGAATATTGAGAAGAGAGGTTTCTGCATCAACGGTTTTATTAATCATTACCCAGATTTCATCGTAAAGTTGGAAAGTGGCATGATAATTATTATCGAAACGAAAGGTGAGCAGCTGGCTAATGATGATAGTGCTGCAAAATTAGAGTTAGGAACGAAGTGGGCTAATATGGCTGGACTTGGTTTCTATCGTTATTATATGGTGTTTGACCACCAGCCTATCAGTAACGCTCTAACTGTTCAGCAATTAATAGATAGAATTAAGCAACTGTAAAAACGCATGAAACAAGATAACGGTCAACTCAGAAATTTGATTAATACGGCAAAATCATTGTCGACAAATATAACTATGTCTATTCGCAACAATTTCCCGATAGTCACAGACACTCAGAATCTTTTGGGAATAGCGAGACAAATAGTCCCACTGATAAATGATCATTATAAAGGAATAGCAAATGTATTGAAAGGAGCGATTAATGATATTAAGACAATCCAAGCAATTCCAATGCCTCCGTATGGGCAACTTGTAAATAAAGAAATCATTAACCTCTATTCTCTTAGAGATATAATGACTACAATGAGCATTTTAGATTCTCTTGTAGAAGAATTGAAGCCCAATCAAAACAGCCGAAAGATATTTATTAGTCATTCTTCTGCCGATGAAGCAATCGTCAATGCATTTGTAAAAGAGATATTGCTGTTGGGATGTCACTTCACTCCACAAGAAATCTTTTGTACATTAGACCATACTGCCATTCGCACGGGGGAAGACTTTAGAAATGTTATTGTAGAGAATATGAAAGCCTGCGATTACGTTATATGTCTGATTTCGGACAGCTACAAACAGAGTGAAGTGTGTCAGAATGAGATGGGCGCTGCATGGACTTTGGAAGGCAAAAGAGTTTTGCCTTTTAAGTTCCCCAATCTATCATTCCAAGAAATTGGTTTCTTAAATGTAGTCAAACAAGCAGCGGATATTACCGACGAATCTAAATTGGATGAATTATACGTGGAACTTTGCGAGCACTATGATGTTCAACAAGATTTAATTCATTTCAACAAAAGAAAAGCAGACTTTATGAAAGTGGTCAATGAAAACATATAATGTTTGCGTTTACAAGTTAATGGTTAACTCTCTGGAGTTAGTGGGTAACTATAATACACTTCTTGGACGAGCCAAGCTACCTTAGGTCGAGCGAGTGGAAAAATCGAAAAGAGATGTTTTTATAAAGGAAGAATTATGGCAGGAGTAAATATATTTATAAGTTCTACATGCTATGACTTGTCGCAAGTCAGGCAAGACTTGCGTGAGTTTAAAATCATGCACTGGCCTATGATTAGTTCATTATAGAATATGTAATTTTGCAAACGATATGGACGATAAGAATACAATACAGACAATGATGTCGGGTCTCATCAATGATGTCAGAGACATTGTAGAGAGTGGACTGAAAAAGGCATATCAAAATGTGAATGCCATAACTGTGTTCACTTATTGGCAAGTGGGGAAACGCATCGTAGAAGAGGAACAGCGAGGAGAGAAAAGGGCGGAATATGGAGCGCAGATAATTAATATGCTTTCTGCAGATTTATGCAGAACTTATGCCAAAGGATATACGCCTCGTGACTTGCGAGCATATAGACAGTTCTATCTGTGTTTCAACGATTTAGAGATTTGGTACTCGCGAGTGCCAAATCTTACGTGGACTCACTTCCGCACATTACTCTCAGTGGCAAGCGACGATGCCAGATACTGGTACGTGAAGGAAACGTCATGAGAGATGTGGAGTGTTCGCACTTTGGCACGCAATGTTGGCTCACAGTATTATCATCGTCTGCTGCAATCACCGAAGAAAGAGGCTGTTATTGCTGAAATGCAAACATTGACAGCACCGCTACAAGAGGATGCAAGAGGATTTCTGAAAGACCCTGTAGTGGCAGAGTTCTTGCAACTGCCATCAAGCAGTGACTACACGGAAAGCGACCTTGAAAGGTCTATCATTAAGCATCTCAGAGCGTTCTTGCTGGAATTGGGACGAGGTTTTGCCTTTATGTTTGAGCAATATCATGTAAAAACAGATGCAGGCGATTTCTTCATCGATCTTGTCTTCTATAATGTGGTGCTGAAATGTTATGTCTTGATAGACTTGAAAACACAGAAAGTGACGCACCAAGATGTAGGACAGATGGATATGTATGTACGGATGTTTGACGATTTGAAACGCACAGAAGGTGACAACCCCACCATTGGGCTTCTACTGTGTTCTGAGACAAGTGAGGACATCGCCCGCTATTCTGTGCTTCACGACAGTAAGCAACTGTTTGCCTCAAAATATCTGACTTTTCTACCTTCGCAAGAGGAACTGCAAAGGGAGATAGAAAAGCAAAAAGCGATCTTTGAACTGCAAAATAAAGAATGACTATCGCAATCCTATTATAGCGGAAGCCATGAAAGAGATGAAGTATGTCAATATGTTCAACCAAGGCATAAGACGTGTGCAGGATATGCTGCTTAATAATGGCAACAAGGAGGCTGTTTTCGATGTATCAAAGTTGACTGCATTTGAAGTGACTGTGCCTTCAACTGTGGATGTCACTCAAGATGTCCCTCAAGATGTCACCCAAGGTGGCACTCAAGGTGGCACTCAAGGTGGCACTCAAGGTGGCACTCAAGGTGATACTCAAGATGATACCCAAGATGATACCCAAGGCAATGCACTTGATAGATGGATAGAAGAACAGATTAGGAGAAATCCTCATATTACTACAGAGGAATTAGCAGAAATGAGTAAAAAGGGACTTAGAACTATTAAACGCCATATTGCAAAACTCGCTCATATCAGATATGTCGGCAGTGGTTATAGTGGTCACTGGGAAATTGTTGAAAACGATGCAGAAACTTAATTGAGAGACAATGAAAGTGGAGTATCTTGGCAATCAGGAACTGTTGAAACTGAGGAAGACTGCATTCTTGGCATCGAGTACCATTTCTTCGGAAACAGTGCTGCGAGTGTACGACTGGGCTACGGAAATGCGCAATCGAGGGGAGTGTGTGGTCAGCGGTTTCAGTAGCAAGTTGGAGCAAGACGTGCTTCATTTCCTCTTGAAAGGCAGTCAGCCCATTATCATTGTGCTTGCACGAAAGATGTATAAGGTTATTCCTGACGAACTAAAAGAGCCGTTGGCTCAGAACCGTCTATTGATAATCTCCGTTAGTACTGCCATCCGCCAGTCAAAGATGACTGCAATGACTAGGAACAAATATGTATGCGAAATGGCAGACAGGATTCTGTTCGTCGGAGTGACCGAACAGAGTAGTTTGTATCCCTATAAAAATGAATATCGCAATAAACATGAAAAAAGTATATGACACCATTTGGCAAGAAGGAATTTGTTTTGTATCTTTGCACCCAAGATGAGCGTTCTTTGGCTTAGCGAGAAATGTGTAGGAATATGTAAGTCCTCTCGTTTCTAAAGTGTTACCAGTTTCTTTCTTATTCAAGGGTAACTCACTGATATTCAAATCGAAAATAGGAGTTCTACTAATTGGAGACCGTTCTCAATTCTACGTTCTGCTACAAATTGCATTCAATGAACACCCGACAATGAGCCACCAGCCGTTTTATGACTCACTGTCGGGTGCAAAGGTACGCAAAAATCCTCGCATTCACAAACAATTAACGATATTTGATTCATCAAGGGGACGGTTCTTCTGATCATTTTTCAAACAATAATATAGTCTGACAGAATAATGATCGGAACCGTTCTCGTAATTTAGTCGGCGATTAGGCTCCTTCACCTTTTCCATCAGACAGATGTTGTGTCGCCAAGGTAATTGTGCAACGCAGCGTTGCACAATTGTCTCATCTGGCCAGACCTCAGCAAATCGCCGCATATATTTCAAATTGCGAGGTGAGAATCCGTGCATTTCAGGGAACGCCTTTTTCAAGTCTGCCGAAAGGCGGTCCACCACTTTGCTGCCCCAACCTTCGCTATTCTGGCGTTGGATAATCGTCTGGCCAATTCGGTAATACATCATCGACATCTGGACATTGGCAGTCCACATCACTTGGCGGCGACCATTGGCAATAAGTTCTTTTATGCTGCCAAGCATATCACCATACCAGTCGGGCATATCTGATGGTGCTACGGGTGTGGGAAAGAATGCTCCTCTTACATCTTTTGCACGTCCTTTTCTGTCGTTATTGTTACTCATATCTTCTTATATAATTCTTATTTTACTTCCTAAACACCAACCACGGAATGATCCCCTTCCATTTCTCATGTGGATAATCAGCGGTATCACCAATGTCATGTCTGACACCATCTTTACTGCGATAGAAGCAATAATCAGCACCACCTGTGATGTAGATGGCATCGATGAAGCCGTACTCGCGGAGGGCATCGGCAAAGTCCCAGAGGGTTTCCTCGTGGCGGGTGGCTATGAAGTAGAGTTGGTCACCGATGCGCCCAATGGCGCGACGCTCCACCTTGCCATGCAGGAAGAAACGGCTGGGGATGATGCCGTCGCTGACGAGGATGAACTGACGGAAGAAAGAGCCGCCTCGCTCCCCGATGAAGTCTTTCACCTTCTCGCTTCTGGAAATACCTATAACGCTGTTGTTGTCCAACATAGCCATATAGCCAAGGCGCGAACGGTCGCTTTGGTATTCCTTGCCATTGACGACGAGCGAGCCTGTGTAAGTGCTGTCGGCTTTGAAGTCGGCAGAACGGCAATAGAGATAGACGGAGGTGTCGGCAGTATCGGGTTCGTTGAACTCGATGGAGGCCTTCAGACCGTGGATGGTATAAAGGTCCATGGCCACACCAAGGATGCTGTCGCTGGTCATCACAATCTCTGGGGCTTCCTGCTTGGCTGGTTGCTGAAGTTTCGCAATGTTCTGCTCTGGCGTGACGGATACCGTGATACCTATGTTATAATAATAGTTCCAGAAATAGTAGCCTGCCAAGATGGCAACCATCAGGCAACCGACTGCCGACAAAACCAAGAGCCGCTTCATCCACTTCTGTTTTCTCGAAGGGTCGACAACCCGTGTCACAGAAGTGGTGGTCTGTGGCTGGTCATCACGTTCAATAATGATGATGGGCACCTCTGGTTTAGATAAGCTGCTATCACTCGGGCATTCGCAAGCATGCTTGCATGCCTCTTGTTCAATCGCAGATTTCTGCTTGCTTATATCATCCATTGTCAACCCCTTTCTCGTTTTCAAGTAATTCCTTCAGCTGCTTCAATGCCTCACGAGAGACATTGACAGGCTTGATGTCGCTCTTAATCTGCTGACCAGAGAATATCAGTATCTGTTCCGTGAGATTGATGACATGAATATAGCGCTTGTTGACGATGAGGCTCCTGCCAACACGGGCGAACATGTTGTTCTGTAGTTTCTGGAACACCTCATCGAAGAAATGCAGTTGGAAAGTCATCTTGCGGCTCTTGCCATTGGTCAGCACAAGGTCAGAATAGTTGCCGTCGGCACGGACATAGACAATCTCGTCCGTGGCGACTCGCACCAATTCAGTGCTGGTAGATATTCTGAGCCATTCCATGTAATGTGCAATTTCTATGCAAGTAGCTTCTGTTCGTCAGCTTTGAGTCTTTGATACTCCTTGACTAACCAACGCGAAGCATCGGTTACTGTGAAGCGGAATAGAACGGACTAAAACCTTATTTCACAAGGATTCTTTTGACACCTTGGTAGCTTACATGCTTTTGCTTCTCTAAGAACTTTATTGTCATGTCTGACGTCTCGCGGTTCAGGTCTGTTCCCTGGTCTTTGCGTGGTGAGTCGCTAATAGCGGCAGTATAGCTGTTGGTGACGACTTTAAAAGTCTTTTTCTTGCTGATGTTTTTCCCGTCCATAGTGAGCAACTTGAGGCTCTTGATTTTTGATGGGTCGCCATTGTTGTATGCTACCTCACATTGAATGCCACTCAGATATGGCAGCCTACATTCATCTGCATGGTGGCAGGAGAGTATCATCTGGCGTAGCTCCTCAGCTGTGATGGTCATCTCAACAGCTGTGTTGCCAAACGGGTCTAATGCCAGGACATCGCTGACGGTGAAGTCTCCGGCGGGGTGAGTGTCGTATCGTATGCCTCCGGCATTAAGGAGACAGATGTCGGCGCCTGTCTCCTCGCGTACGGCGTCGCACATCATACAGCCCAGCTCCTCAAAGTTCTCAAATGGTGTGTCTGCAACAGCCAGCACCTTTCTGAATGCAGGATTGTCACTGAAGAATGTCACCATATTGTCTACTATTTTGTTTTTTCTCGGGAAACTCTCAATGTCGATGTTCTCAGCTTTCTTGTCCGTTACCTTCCCGTTCTCAACCGTAAGGGTCGTATAGGTTACTTTTCCTAACCTGTTGGCATCTTGGGTGACCAGTACACCGCCGTGCATCTCACCACCTGTCAGCTGAGTGTGGCTGTGTCCTCCGATGATGAGGTCTATCCAAGGGAATGTCTTTGCCATCTCAACGTCAGCCTCATATCCGATATGTGATAGCAGAATAATAACATCGCTTTCCTTACTGAGCCGTTCATATTGTGAGATGGCTTCCTTCACAGGAGTGAACGTGATGCCTTTGACATTGTTTGGGTGAGTGTCTGGAATGCCGTGTACACCAAGTTGTATGGCACCGATGACACAAACCCTGACACCATTAACATCAAAGAACTGATATGGGATAGTTCTCAGGTTCAGTGACGGGTCGGATTGTATGTTTGCGCAAAGATAGCGGAAGTTAGATAGTCCTATGAGACGTGCCAGACCCTCAGGATGTGAGTCAAACTCATGGTTTCCCAATGCCGTGGCATTGAATCCTATCTGGTTCATCAGTGCCACCATGGGGTATGCTGGTATCTCATAGAGGTCGTTGAGCGGGTTGCCTGTCCTGTTGTCTCCGGCAGAGAATATCAGTAGTGCAGGGTCGATAGCCCTAAGACTGTCGGCTACAGCCGCTAATTGTGGGAACTTGTCCATGGCTGCATGCATGTCGTTCATGGAGAGTATGTGTACTTCTTTCTTTTGTGCGAATGCTACGACTGAGAGACTTATCATCAGAAGTAGCAGTAATGTTTTCTTTCTCATCAGGCTTTGTCTTTCTTTATTTTGAATCGTATCTTTTGCTGTTCATGAAGTGGGGCGTCATGGTCTATAGAGTGTCCGTAGCTGTCATACACTTCCCATTCCTTTATATCGTCTTTGTCAAGTCCTTTTACGACAGCATATCTTAATAAGGCATGCTTGACTGCTGCCCCCTCAAAGATCTCAATGTGTTTCCTGTTGACTATTATCTTCATAAAAGTCAAATTTTAGGAGTTGTTATTGCCAGTTCATTAGATCTTGAAGATATGGAGTCAGCTCACTTGCCATACGTTGGTGCTGCTGGAGGCTGGGGTGCCAGCTTGCGCCATAGCCGAGAGCACCGGTCTGTGGGGTGAAATCGAAGCGATAGATTTCTTTGTCACCGTTTTTCTGGAAATCAGAGTGGATCCTATCAAGAATTTTCTGTTGTATGCTATTCTCTTTCTCACCCAGCATAGGACCTGTTATCAGGACAATCTTTGCCGTGGGATATTTGCTCCTTACGGTTGTGAGGAACCGGCGATAGCCTTGTTCATAGAGGTGTTTGTCATAATTGTTCGTCGAGAAATCATTGGTTCCTAAGTTTATGCATACCACGTCGGGGGTGTAACGGGAAAAGTCCCATGCCTGGGAATGGTCGTTGAACAGAGTATATTCATACTGCCACGGCATAGGGTCCGGGCTTCCTTCTTTAGGACCGTCGTAATTGCGGTAGATGCCAATTCCGCTTCTGGAGATACTCGTGTGTTGTGCGTTTAGTGCGTCAGATACAAGAGTGGCATATCCATAAAAATGATTCTCGGTCTCTTCCTCGAAAGGATCGGGCGCATTCGTGCTCTCCACTCCGTATGCGCATGTGATACTGTTGCCGATGAACTCTATGCGACGATTGGGTAGGGGAGAGGGCTCTAATAATCCACAGCCATCATCGAGAATGAACCCCCAGAACTCAGGATGACGGTTAAGTCCCTCAATGGCGTAGGCAATTCTTATGGTGTGCCTGCCTGCCTGGAGAGCGGTGGCGATATTTACTACGGAGTCTTTCTCTGCATTGAAGCTTACTTTGAAGGCTTTGTGCCCGTCGACTTGTGCCATGAAGAAACCACTCATGGGACGTGCCAGCATCTTTAATGACGTTCCTTCAAAAGCTGCCCGTATCTCTATCCCAGGGAAATTAAATGCAGGGCGGTCAGGGTTTGTGAAGTTAATACGCCCGATATACTGTATCTTCGGGTCGGAGGGCTTGATGACGCTACCGCTAAGTGGCAGGGTCGTTGATGCTACAGACACAGATGGCAGAAAAAGTCCGATTGCCATCATTGCTACCAATAGTTTTGTTATATGTCTCATAGATGATGTTGTTAATAATGTATACGTTCTTTGCTTTAGGTTATTTAATCGTTGACAAAGATATGCATTTATTTTTAAACAACCAAGAAAGGTGATGCAAATAAAATATGATGTTTGTAGTTTTTAAACGCAAATAACCATACACTACAGGGGATTGTATTGCAAATACAAATGTTATCTTCAAATTAATCAAACAAATTTCCAAAAGTTACATAATTCTTTGTAATTATCTTATTATCAGTTTGTTAGGTCGTATGTACCTTTTTGTCAAAGTTACATAAGTTACATAGATGCAAAACAACTTGTTTTGGTGTCATAAAGGTGCTTTTTTAGGTTCAATTAGATACTTTCTTTGGTACCAAAACAACTTGTTTTGGTCTGCCAAAAACCTTCTTCTGGGTAATAAACAGAATTCTTTGGTCATGCGTTTGCCCTTATATCCCATACGGATCGGTCTCCATCCCAGCTCCATTTCCATACCTTTGGTAATCGCAACATTTTGCCGAGGAAATGCAAAGTCTTGCTGAGGAAATGCAAAGTCTTGCTGAGGAAATGCAAAATTTTAGTGAGAAATGCAAGACTTTTGCAATTTAATTGCTTAAATGCATGAAAATTATGATACTTTTAAAAAAGTGTCATAGTATCTAAACATCTGATATACATCTATTTATAGCGTAATATGATGGATTATGCTTATTTTCTATTTTTAATTCATTTACAATATAGATGCCACACTTAACTGCCTATACTTGTCACGCTGTTGGGGATTTCTAAGGATGTCAACCAAAGCATTCCCAGTATTTACAAGTTGCTGCGTACCAATGTGTTTTGATTAAAATGGTAGAAAAGTGATTACACAGATTATAAAGACGGGGAAGATAATGAAGACTTAATATTTTTAACTATCTTAAACCCGGGCAGTCTTGGACTTGTTTCTTTCCTGAATGACAAAATGGTATTGGTGAAGTTTGAGAGAAACCATTACCCATGCAATTCTGAAATACCTCGAGATATTAAAAATTGTAATCTAGGGTCTATAACATCATATACGGTTTTCCCTTCGTCATCGGGACGAATGTTCTCTTTAATTAATTCATAACGCATCATGTTTTGTATGTAAGTATTCGTATTTTTTGGGGTTAAAACAAATTCTGCCTTTACTGTTAAACAAATAACTCTTCCATCGTAATAGGTATAGGCGATATTTCTGAATACATATTTTCGTTGAGTCCGTATGTGGTAACAAGGCTTACTTGCACACCACCTTTATGCCCTGTCTCTTTCTGGAAGGTTTCCATGCTACGGACGATATTTCTATACTCTTTCTCATCAAGAGTATAATCGTCCTTGGAATATTTCATCTCACAGATGGTCACGATACCGTCAGCACGATCTATAACCAAGTCGATCTGAACGGCAGGTTGACTATTGTGACTGCGCCATGCATAATATTCATGTCTGATGGCATCAAGCCGCAAACCATGTACAATCTGCCTTACATGCCACAGGCATACACGCTCGAAAGTCAGTCCATACCAATTGTTTTGCTCTGGTGTACCGAGTGTGTTACGCCAAAAATGTTCATCCGTCACTCTACGTGTACCAAAACGATAGTAGAACAGAGAGAAGAAATCTATTAACTGGTAGATACCATTTTTCTGTAATGTACCATTATTGTATCTACGTACAAAGTCACAATGCTCCAAGTCGTCCAGCATGTCACAAAGATGACCATTGTCCGAGATTTTTAATTCATTCGCTATCATTTTCCAGTTCTGGCTCTGTTGAGAAGAAAAGCGAATCAATATTGTCAGGAACATTTTTCTTCGGGTCAAGTAGGCTCAAATAATACGGTACGCCACCGAGTACCATGTATGCCTGTAAAACTGCAATTCTCGGCCAATAATCTTTTCCATCTGCGCTATAATTTGAATGAATACCTCTAAAGAGTTGCGTTATGAAATAGGCATATGCATTGCCTCAAAATCATGTTGCAAAGGTATGAAAATAATTGGAATAACTAATTATCTTGGGCAAAAAGTTTTAATTTTTTGTGGTTTTTGCCCGTGATGATATGTAGTAATGTCAAAAAAACAACAGTCGTAACGATAGTAGTCTTCAAAATTCCATCAAAAACAAAGTCTGTCGTGTTTGGTAGTAATATGTAAGGAACCTGGGCAAAAAATGCGATTTCTTGTCAGTTTCTGCCCAAGATACAACATAACAGCATTGTATATAAAGTTTACTTCTTTGTCCTTATAGAATTTCCCTATTTAATTAACTCTTTTGCATCTTTTAGGTGTGATTATGCAACAATAAATTCTATTGAGCATTAGAGATATCTAAAACTGGTCAAGACATTTGCCAGATATTTGTAGCGGTTTATGGCTTTCTTACGCTCTTCGACTGTCACCTTCAACTTTGTGGGTGCATCTTCCATGACTTGGTCAATACGCTCATTGATGGTGTCAACCTTGCGCTTGGTGGTGACAAAGGTGGTCATCGGGAGTTTTTATCGGGGCAGGCGTATTATATAATTGGATAATTGATAAAAAGCTTGTTTTTCTAAAAAGAAAAATGTAACTTTGTAGCCATAAAATATAATATTTAAAAGATAAAAGTGTGGTATCATGAAAAGGAATCTTTTAGCATTTTGTTTATTATCGGTAACTCTTTTTATAGCAGCACAGTCTGGCAGGCAATATTCCAACCCTGTTATTCCTGGATTTCATCCCGATCCAAGTGTATGCAAAGTAGGTGATGATTTTTATTTAGTAAATTCCTCGTTCCAGTATTTTCCGGGTGTGCCTATATACCACTCAAAAGACTTAGTAAACTGGGAGCAGATTGGTAATGTCCTTGACAGAGAGAGTCAGATTCCACTTAAAGGTGCTTCGTCATGGTTAGGAATATATGCCCCTACTATCCGCTATAATGACGGTGTGTACTATATGATAACCACTAATGTGGGGAACGGCGGTAATTTCATGGTGACAGCCACAGACCCCAAGGGACCATGGAGTGAGCCGATATGGTTGAAGCAGCAAGGTATCGACCCGTCGCTATATTTTGAGGATGGAAAGTGCTACATGGTAAGCAATCCGGGAGACTGTATATATCTGTGTGAGATAGACCCGAAAACCGGTGAGCAACTCACTGAGAGCAAGGCTCTTTGGCAAGGTGACGGCGGTCGTTATCCGGAGGGACCGCATATATATAAAAAAGACGGCTACTATTATTTACTTATCTCAGAGGGAGGCACAGAGCTGGCACACCATCTGACGATAGCGCGGAGCCGTTCGATAGAGGGACCATACGAGAGCAATCCCTCAAATCCGATTCTGACCAATTGCTGTAGGTTAGGGCAGTTGAAGCAGGTTCAGGGAACGGGACACGGAGACTTCGTGCAGGCTTCCGATGGCTCTTGGTGGGTTGTGTTCTTAGCGTACCGTAACTTCGGAGGCAGCTACCACCATCTTGGGCGTGAGACTTACCTTGCTCCCGTGGAGTGGAAAGAAGGCGAGTGGCCGGTAGTCAATGGCAACGGTACGATAGACACCCTTGTGCAGTGCAAGACTCTGCCGCTGGCTCCTGTAAGCCGCCCGTCCCTGCGTACTGATTTCAAGAAAGGCGGCAAGCTGACACCAGAATGGGTATATATACAAAATCCTATTAAAGAGAACTATCTGTTCAAGAATGGTAGTGTGCAGCTCACCGCTCATGGTACGCTTACAGAGAATAACCAGCCCACGTTTCTTGGAGTCAGACAGGAAGGTGTGAATGTCATGGTGGAGACAGAGCTTGACACGAAGACCCTTTCAAACGGATGTGAGGCGGGGCTTACTGTTTATCAGATACATGACGGTCATTATGACTTGTCTGTGGTTAAAGATGAAAAAGGAAAACTCTTAGTGAAGACCTCCTATAGGTTGAAGTCTATTCATGGAGGAGAGCAGGTAGACTTAGATGGTGCGCCATCTGTGAAGTTGCGTATTCGCAGTACTGATGAGAACTACTATTTTGAGTATTCCTTGGATGGTAATACTTATGAGACTCTTGCAGTTCAGAGTACAGCGATGGTAAGTACTGAGGTCGTGGGAGGATTTACAGGTGTCACTATAGGTATGTTTGCCCAAGGTAGTGGAAGTGCGGAGTTTAAGTATTTCGTGAATGATATACAAGACAAAAAAGTAGAGGATTAAATTGCTTGCAAATAACTTTTAAGAAATATTTGCAAGTATGAAATAATTTGTTTAATTTTGCGTTCTGTAAAGTAAGTAGAAGTACTAATTAAAAATAGAAAAGGATATGAAAAAGTATTTAGCAGAAATGGTGGGCACGATGGTGCTCGTGTTGATGGGCTGCGGTGTGGCAGTGAGTTTAGGATGTGATCCTGTAAATAATATTCCTGCAGTAGTAGGCACAGCCTTCGCATTTGGATTGGCAGTAGTAGCAATGGCTTATACCATTGGAGGCATCTCGGGCTGCCATATTAACCCGGCGATTACTCTTGGCTGTTTCCTTACGGGACGTATCAACGCCAAGGATTGTGGTATGTATATGCTGTTCCAGGTTATTGGTGCTTTTATAGGTTCAGCTCTTCTGTTCCTTCTCACATCTTCCACAGATGGCGGTGCTATTTCAGGAACAGGTGCTAACGATTTGCAACTGGGTGTCTCCGCACTTGGCGGACTTTTGGCAGAGATTATTTTTACTTGTGTGTTTGTGCTTGTTGTTCTTGGAGCAACTGCAAAGACTAATGGTGCGACCAACAATTTCGCAGGTTTGGCAATTGGTTTGAGCCTTATCCTTGTACACCTTGTATGTATTCGTTATACAGGAACATCTGTTAACCCCGCACGTTCTATTGCTCCTGCAGTGTTCCAAGGTGGTTCCGCATTAGAGAACCTTTGGATATTCATCGTTGGTCCGTTTATTGGTGCGGCAATTGCTGCATTGATCTGGAAGATTGTTGATCCTCAGGAGGAGAAATAAGCAATCACGGCAGTTTGAGAACTATTCATTAATAAATAAAAGATAAAAGAATTATGGTAGATTACAAATCACTTGGCTTAGTAAACACTCGTGAGATGTTTAAGAGAGCCATCAATGGCGGTTATGCCATCCCTGCATTTAACTTTAATAATATGGAGCAGCTTCAGGCTATCATCAAGGCAAGTTCTGAGCTTAAATCACCGGTTATCCTGCAAGTGAGCAAGGGTGCCAGGAACTATGCTAACCAGACCCTTCTCCGCTATATGGCACAGGGTGCTGTGGAATATGCTAAGGAGCTTGGATGCGCTCATCCAGAGATTGCCCTTCATCTTGACCACGGTGACAGCTTTGAGCTTTGTAAGAGTTGTGTTGACTTTGGCTTCTCATCAGTGATGATAGACGGTTCTTCTCTTCCATACGAGGAGAATATTGCCCTTACAAAGAAAGTTGTTGAGTACGCTCATCAGTTCGACGTGACAGTGGAAGGTGAGCTTGGCGTTCTCGCAGGTGTAGAGGATGAGGTTGTTGCCGCAGAATCACATTACACCAAACCAGAAGAGGTGATAGACTTCGTCAGCCGTACAGGTGTAGACAGCCTTGCTATATCTATCGGTACCAGTCATGGTGCTTATAAGTTTACACCAGAGCAGTGTACACGTGATCCGAAGACAGGTAAGCTCGTTCCTCCGCCATTGGCATTCGACGTGCTTGACGCTATTATGGAAAAACTTCCAGGTTTCCCTATCGTGCTTCATGGAAGTTCCTCTGTACCACAGGAGTATGTTGATATGATTAACGAGCATGGCGGTAAGTTGCCAGATGCTGTAGGTATTCCAGAGGAGCAGCTCAGAAAGGCAAGTAAGAGTGCCGTATGTAAGATTAATATCGACTCAGACTCACGTCTTGCTTTCACTGCTGCCGTTCGTCGTGTATTCGACGAAAAGCCAGGTGAGTTTGATCCACGTAAGTATTGTGGTCCTGCTCGTGATGAGATGGAGAAGATGTACCGTCATAAGATTATCGAGGTTCTTGGCTCTGATAACAAACTCGGTCAGCTCGACTAATTCTCACTTGTTGACATAATAGATTTGGCGGATTATACGGATTCGTATAATCCGTCAAATTTTAATAAATTCGTTTTATTCAAAAGATAATATCAATGAAAGCAATATTTAGATCCTTGATATGTGCAGTTATCGTTATGACTTCTTTATCTGTTAATGCACAAGATGAGAACTTCTGGATATTCCTTTGCTTTGGACAGTCGAATATGGCAGGCTCCGCACCAGCGGAGAAGATAGACTCAGTGGTGCCAGAAGGATTGTTAAGCTTGTCAGCGACAAATGGAACTGACGGGCGGAGAATTGGAGAATGGAGGAAAGCTCTGCCGCCGATCTGCCGTCAGGACACAAAGCTTAGTCCTGCGGATTATTTTGGAAGGGAGATATTGGCTAATGCGCCGGCAGGTACACGCGTGGGTATTGTTTCTGTAGCAGTTGAGGGCTGTCCTCTGACATTCTTTGACAAGGACTCTTGCCAGCAGGTTATCGCCCGTGAACAGCGTGACTGGATGAATAATATTCTTAACCAATATGACCGCAATCCTTATAAGCGATTGGTGGAAATGGCGCGTCTTGCCCAAAAGGATGGAGTGATAAAGGGTATTCTGCTGCATCAGGGAGAGACAGACGCATATACACCTTCTTGGCAGAGACGTGTGTATAAGATTTACAAGGATTTGCAGGCAGACCTTAAGCTCGATTCTTTCAGTGTGCCGATGTTAGTTGGTGAGACAGTGCGAAAGGAATACAATGGTGTGTGTGCACATGCCAATCCTACTATTGACGGACTTGTAAATCGTTACCATAATATCTATGTTGTCACCTCTGAGGGTTGCCTGCCAGGTAAGGACAATGTGCATTTCAGCTCTGAAGGTTATCGTGAGCTTGGCCGCCGTTATGCAGAGAAGTATCTGGAGCGTGTAGGAACCTATCGTAAGGTGACGAGGAGAGTAGAGAAATCCACCTCGGAGCCGGAGTTGTTCCTTAATGTGGCTGGCTACATTAATGGTAAGAGAGTATTGAAAGCAAGTGCGTCATCTCCTCTTGCAAAGGTAGACATCGTAAGTTTCTCAGGACAAACCATTCAGACGATCTCTGTTGAGGGTGGAGCCAAGGACGTCGACATAGATCTTAAGGAGCTACCTGTTGAGACACTGATCTTTGTGTTTACCGCACTCGATGGATCTTCCAATACCCTTAAGCTGGAACAGTAATGTCAGTCGTTTAATCGTCTGAATGCTTTAGGAATAAAGTCTATTATATCACCGGCAATGAGACTCTCTTTGCCGGTTTCTTTTTCTGCCAAGTCACCAGCAAGACCATGAAGGTACATGCCGACAGCACATGCGTCGGAGGTCTTATAGCCACGGGCAAGAAGTCCTGTGATGATGCCGGTAAGCACATCACCGCTACCTGCTGTTGCCATGCCACTATTGCCGGTACTGTTGAATAACACCTTGCCATCAGGCAGGCATAGGGCAGAATAATGCCCTTTCAATATGATATAGGCATTGAGTTGTTGAGCCAGTTCTTGTGCTTTCGCCAGTCTCTCGTAGTCTCCATTGCATTGTATTCCTGCTATGCGGTCGAACTCCTTAGGATGTGGCGTTAAGACAATACCCTTTGGAAGTTGCTGCAACCAGGCGCGGTGGTTGGCAAGGATGTTTAAGCCGTCGGCATCCACCACAACTGAGCAATTGGCTCTGCGCAATTGGGAGATTAATGCTATAGCTGTGTTCTCATGCTGAGACAAGCCTGGTCCTATTGCAAGAGCGTCAAAATCATCAGTGTCTACAGCCTCGGAGAAATATGTCTCCTCGTGGTCCATCTGCATTACCGCCTCCGGAACGGCTATCTGCATAATGGAATAGTTCTTCCTTGGAGTATGTACAGTCACCTTCCCGGCACCAGAACGCAAACATGCGCGGGTGGCTAAGATTGATGCTCCAGCCATACCATAGCTTCCTGCGATAATCAAGGCATTTCCCATCATACCCTTATGGGCAAAGTCATCACGTCCCATCATACGTGCGCGGATGTCATTTTCCTCAAGTATGCTAAAAACGGCATCAGTCTTCTTGATGAAATCCTGGTTGAGACGTATGTCAAGAACTCTTAGCTCACCTATGTATTGCTGGTTGTCTGCCAGCATAAAGGCCAGTTTCTTATGTTGCAGAGTCAGGGTAAGGTCGGCGCGGATAATGTTTGTACTGATATTGTACGAATTATCCTCTGCCATTAGACCGGAAGGTATATCAATGCTTACGACTTTTGAAGGTGACTGATTGATATATTTTACTAATGAGGCAAACCCTCCGGCAAGTGGTTTGTTTAAGCCTACACCAAATAACCCATCAATGACCAGGGTGTCGGCATTTAGTATTGGCGGGTCGAATTCCGTCTTTACTTCCGTGAACTCTTTTATCTTTTTGCATTCCTCAACCCTCTCACGGTTGATAATGCAATCTTCTGACAAGTGGTCGCTAATGTTGAAAAGGTAAACTTTAACCTGATAGTCTTGCTCTGCCAATAAGCGTGCTACGGCAAGGGCATCACCACCATTGTTTCCCGGACCGGCAAAGACCACCATAGGGGTTCTGTTGGTCCATTGCTCAGTGATAGAACGAGTCAATGCCTTAGCAGCTCTTTCCATCAAATCAACAGACCGGATAGGCTCATGCTCCAGTGTGTATTTGTCTAACTCACGTATCTGAGTTCTTGTAAAAATCTTCATATCCAACCGCAAAATTAATAAAAAGATGGAATAAGAGAGGTGTGAGATGATTTTTTTTTGTAATTTTGTGGCAAATTTAATAAAAAAAGGTATGAGTAGAGTAAAAATCTTGGATAAAACGTTTGAAACGTCTATTCCTGAGGCAGAAATTTTGAAGCATGTAAAAGCTGTAGCTGATCGACTAAATCATGATATGAAAGACAAGAATCCTATCTTTCTGGCTGTGTTGAATGGAGCTTTTGTCTTTGCAGCTGATCTGTTGAGGATGATAACGATCCCTTGCGAGGTCTCGTTTGTTAAGCTCGCTTCGTATGAAGGCACAACATCTACAGGTAAGATCAAGGAAGTTTTTGGTATCAATGAAGATCTGACCAATCGTACGGTTGTTATCTTGGAGGATATTGTAGATACCGGATTGACAATGAAACGTATGGTAGAGTCGCTTGGTACGAGAAAACCGGCATCCATACATATTTGTACGCTTCTGCTTAAACCTGACAAGCTGAAGGAGGATTTGGATATAGAGTATGTAGCCTTGCGTATCCCTAATGACTTTATAGTAGGTTATGGGCTTGATTATGACAAGCAGGGAAGGCAGCTTCGTGACATTTACACATTAGTGCAAGAATAATAAGAGAAAGTTTAAAATACGAATTTATAATCGAAATGAAGAATATTGTTATTTTCGGTGCTCCGGGTGCAGGTAAAGGAACCCAGAGTGACAAGCTGATTGAGAAGTATGGTTTTGGACATATTTCAACTGGTGACGTACTTCGTAGTGAGATTGCAAATGGAACCGAGCTTGGAAAAACCGCTAAGGGTTTTATAGACCAAGGGCAACTTGTGCCAGATGATTTAATAGTAAGTATGCTGGCACAGGTATATGACAGTTTCGGCAAGGACCACAAAGGGGTCATTTTTGATGGATTTCCCCGGACAATCCCTCAAGCTGAGGCTTTGAAGACAATGTTGAAAGAGCGTGGACATAGTATCGCCGCCATGATAGAGCTCTTTGTACCTGAGGACGAGCTGGTGAAACGTCTGCTCCTGCGTGGAAAGATGAGTGGCAGGTCGGATGATAATGAGGTGACGATACAGAACCGCTTAGGAGTGTATCATAGTCAAACAGCTCCTCTGATAGATTGGTATGAGAAAGAGGGTATACACTATCATGTTGAGGGATTAGGTTCTGTGGACGAAATCTTCGAGCGTATCTGTGAGGTGATTGAAAAAATAGATTAATCATATAGCTAAACAGGTAATGGCAGAATCCAATTTTGTTGATTATGTAAAGATCTGTTGCCGCTCTGGTAAGGGCGGTAAAGGTTCCATGCATCTTAAGCGCATGAAATATAATCCTAACGGTGGTCCTGACGGTGGTGACGGAGGCCGTGGTGGAAACATCTACTTACGTGGTAATCATAATTATTGGACTCTGTTGCATCTAAGATACCAAAGACATATCTTTGCCGAGCACGGTGGCAATGGCGGCAGGGATAAATGTCATGGTACAGATGGCAAGGATATCTATATAGATGTGCCATGCGGGACAGTGGTCTATAATGCTGAAACAGGTAAGTATGTCTGTGATGTCACTGAAGATGGACAAGTGGTGATGCTGCTTAAAGGGGGACGTGGCGGATTAGGTAACTTCCAGTTCCGTAGCGCCACCAACCAGGCACCTCGTTATGCTCAGCCTGGTGAGCCAATGCAAGAGATGACAGTAATTCTGGAGCTCAAATTGTTGGCTGACGTAGGACTTGTGGGGTTCCCTAACGCAGGGAAGTCCACCTTGGTTTCCGCTTTATCTAACGCTCGTCCCAAGATAGCCAATTATCCATTTACGACTATGGAACCCAGCTTGGGTATAGTGGGCTATCGTGATGACAAGTCTTTTGTCATGGCTGATATACCTGGAATCATTGAGGGTGCCAGTGAAGGCAAGGGTCTCGGTTTGCGTTTCTTACGCCATATTGAGCGTAACTCGTTGTTGCTTTTTATGGTTCCGGGAGATACGGATGATATAAAGAAAGAGTATGATATACTCCTTAATGAGCTTAGGAACTTCAATCCGGATATGCTCGACAAGCATAGAGTGCTGGCAGTAACGAAGTGTGACTTGTTGGATGAGGAACTCATTGACATGCTTCGTGACACCCTTCCTGATGATGTGCCTGTTGTCTTTATATCTGCTGTCACAGGAATGGGACTTACAGAGTTGAAAGATGTCCTGTGGGCGGAATTAAATAGTGAGAGCAATAAGCTTCAGGCGATTACCGCTGATGATGTCATTGTGCATAAAGACAAGGATATGAGTCGTTTCGCAATGGAGCTTGCCGATGAAGGTGAGGATATCGAGTTTGTCGAGATAGAGGATTTGGAAGATGTTGAATATGACGAGATAGAGGATATCGATGAGGAAGGGTAGTGTCTACCTTCCTCATCGATGTCTCTTCGACCGTTGCTCACGATATTTCGCTTTTTGGCGTGCAGAACCACTGCCGTGAGCCCCAGTTATATATTTTTTCTTCTTGGCTTTTGTCTTCACTTTATCGCCATCTTCTTTTTCTTTCTTGGCGCCACGGCCAAATTGGATGCCGTTCTCCAGGATGTTTTGAAAATCGTCATTCATATCATATATGATCTTTATGCTGAATAGATTAATGATGGAAAAGGCGAACACCCGTAAATGCCATGGTGATGCCATAGCGGTCACAAGTCTCAATTACATTGTCATCGCGTACAGATCCGCCAGCCTGTGCAATATACTCTACACCACTCTTATGAGCGCGCTCAATATTGTCTCCGAATGGGAAGAATGCGTCACTGCCTAACGAAACCTTTGTATTCTGGACAATCCATGCCTTTTTCTCCTCAGAAGTAAAGACCTCAGGCTTCTCTGTAAAGAACAGTTGCCATGTACCATCGCGCAAAACGTCCTCATACTCGTCGCTGATATATACATCTATGGTGTTGTCACGGTCGGCACGGCGTATTCCTTCCTTGAAAGGCAGGTTCATTACTTTAGGATTTTGACGAAGCCACCAGATGTCGGCCTTCTGACCTGCAAGCCGAGTACAATGAATACGACTTTGCTGCCCGGCACCGATGCCAATTGCTTGACCATCCTTTACATAGCATACAGAGTTAGACTGTGTGTATTTCAATGTTATCAGGGCTATGATAAGGTCTCGTTTGGCTTCTTCAGTAAAGACTTTGCTTTTAGTAGGGATATTCTGAAACAAGGCAGGGTCGTCGAGGCATATCTCATTACGTCCTTGCTCAAAGGTTATGCCGAACACTTGCTTGCGCTCAATAGGCTCTGGAATATAGTTAGGGTCTATTTGGATAACGTTATATGTTCCTTTGCGTTTGTCTTTAAGAATCTCAATAGCCTCCGCTGTGTAGTCAGGGGCAATAACACCATCGCTCACCTCCCGCTTGATAAGTGTGGCGGTAGCAGCGTCACAAGTGTCACTAAGGGCAACGAAGTCGCCATAGGAGCACATACGGTCAGCACCACGGGCACGTGCATAAGCACAAGCGAGTGGGGAAAGCTTTATATTCACGTCATCAACAAAATATATCTTCTTGAGGGTATCGCTAAGGGGAAGACCTATAGCAGCCCCTGCCGGACTCACATGCTTAAACGATGCGGCTGCAGGTAAGCCAGTTGCAGCTTTGAGCTCTTTTACAAGTTGCCAGCTATTTAGCGCGTCCAGGAAATTAATATATCCTGGGCGTCCGTTAATAACCTTGATTGGTAACTCTCCCTCCTCCATGTATATTCGTGAGGGTTTCTGGTTTGGATTGCATCCGTACTTTAAAGCTAATTCTTTCATTATATGTCTGTTTATTGTTATTTGTCTGCAAAGTTAATAAAAAGACATGGATTTCGCTTGCTATATCAGAAATTATTTCGTATTTTTGTAGGCACATACTTACAATATGGTTATAGAGTAACAAATCAATTTGAATATGAAATATCGTAAACTTACATCATTTTTGCTGCCTTTCCTTCCCACTGCTTTTGTTGCCTTAGGGTTCGGAGCTTGTAAGTCGTCCAAAAAGATTATTGAGGAACAACGTCAGCAAAAGGTTCAGGAGGCAGACCTTAAAGCAATGCGATTAGATGCTGAGATAAGCGACACTCATGCTAAAAGGCAGAATCTGATTAGAATGAAAGAGGAGCTGACAAGAGCAAAGTGTGTTTATGGTGGACCAAACATGATGGAGAACCGTTCTTTAAGAGTTGATCCAGATTTGGAGAAAGCTGAGGAGGTTCAAAAAGACATCGACCGTTTGGAGCGTGCTATTGATAGTCTGGAGTATGAGAAGGGTAGAGTTTACACAGAGCTGTCAAAGGACTTAGAGGAGTTGAATAGGAAATAAAAAATCCTCCATAGTGACTATAAAGCCTGCTATGGAGGTGTTTTTTACGTGATAACGCTTATTACTTAGCGATTGGAGTACGCTTCTCTTTAATACGTGCAGCTTTACCAGTGAGCTTACGCAGATAGTACAGTTTTGCACGACGAACCTTACCGCGCTTGTTGACCTCAATAGAGTCAATGTTCGGTGATTCAATTGGGAAGATACGTTCTACACCTACAGTTCCTGACATTTTACGAACCGTAAAGCGTTTCTTGTCGCCATGACCGTTGATCTTGATAACTACGCCACGATAGAGCTGAATACGCTCTTTTGAGCCTTCAATGATTTTGTAAGCAACGGTAATAGTGTCACCAGCCTTAAATTCAGGAAATTTCTTACCTGTGGCAAATGCTTCTTCAGCAACTTTAATTAAATCCATTTTTATTTATTATTAATTGTGAATTGCCCAACGCAACATGACCAATGACTCTTCCATTGTCAGCGGTTACGCCGAAAAGCGGATGCAAAGGTACACTTTTTTTATGAATTTACCTTCAGTCTTGCTTTGTTAGCTTATTAGATTAACTTTTTTTAAGACTGCCGATGGCAATCTGATTGCATCTGTTTATGGACTAATCCCAATGTTTATAGTCTGTTATTTCTTTTTCAAATCAAGTAATAAGCGTCCGATATAAAGACCGTGCTTGCCATTTTGGTCTACTGGAACCATTTTCCCATCGAGGTCCTGCTCGTATTCCAATTTTGTGAAGTATGTGTGTGAGTGACCACCCAAGACAAGGTCAATGTTACGAGAGCCCTTAATCATGTATGAGTCATCTTCGTCACCTTTGTTCCAACCAAGGTGCGATATGCATATAACAAGGTCACACTTCATTTTTTTCTTTAGCAATGTCGCTGTTTCAAGCGCAACCTTCGCAGGGTCAAGGTATTTTACTCCCTCGCATTTTGTTGATGACACCAGACCCTCCATTTTAGGTGCGACACCAAAGACTCCGATTTTCACACCGTCGCGTTTGATTATTACATACGGTTTGACTGTTCCTTCCACAACGGTTCCAGTAAAATCATAGTTTGCGCAGACGATAGGGAAGTTGGCCATCTTGAAGATTCGTGCCATGTTTTCTAAGCCGAAATCAAACTCATGGTTGCCAATCGTTGCGGCATCAATGCCCATTTGGTTCATTAGACCAATCTCGACATCACCCATGTATAGTGTATAATAGGCAGAACCCTGTGAGAAATCGCCACTGTCAAAATATAGGAGATTAGGATTTTTTGCTCTTTCTTCTTTTAACATTGATATTCGACGAAGGAATCCGCCCCTTCCTGCCAGTAATGTATCAGCAAGGTTCTCACTAAGAGGCATGATACAACTATGTGTGTCGTTGGTGTGCAATATAAGTAATTGCTTGTTTTTCTGTGCCGAGAGGCTTTGTGGTATTATAGAAAGTAAAAATATTACCAACAAGCTAATATCTCTTACTTGCTTTTGAGCTGAATTTATATTTGTTCTCATCTGTTCTTGTTTAATTTACTTTATTGTAATTCTCCCTTCAATCTCGCTGTTTACTGCATTGCCAGCCGCCGCTTGTTCACGGAAATATTCCATGATGATATAACGTATGTTGTTTTTCTCCTCAGAGGGGGCGTTAATGTCAGTCGCAGACTTAAATGCAGTCATCCCGTCATTGCCTTCAGCGACATAATCAATCGTAGCTACCCGATAGCTTGCAGCCGGATCAATCTCTTCTCCATTCAGGAGGACAGATACCATTTCTTTCTCGTCGTTTATAACAAGCTCGACACCATGGCTGACACCCTCACCGCCACGCTTGGATATTTGCGAGAATAACTCTAAGAGTTTATCTCCCTTAAGTGTGAGAAAGCAAATCTTATTCTCAAATGGTGCGACTTCAACCACGTCACCATAGGTCACTTCTCCTTGGGCGAATGCGGCTCTCATTCCACCAATATTATATACTCCCAGTACAGGCTGCTCATTATATAGCTTGCCACTCCATACGAGGATATCACTTAACAGGTTTGATAACGGGCTTTCCGGGCGATAAGCCGAGAGATATTTTGCCGCCGTACCTACAACAGGACACATGATACTGTCAACCTTCTGTTTGAAAGGTGCGAGAAAGATATTGGCTTGAGTGTCTTGGGCAGAGTCATACCTTTTGTCAATAAGTATTCGGGTACGGCTCACTTTTGTGAGTTCATAATGCGAACCGCAGGAGCATAATAACAGGGATGCCCCCAACAGGCAGCTTGCACAAATTTTTTTCTTCATACGGTTAGTCTTAGGTTTTGTTAAATCTGTAATACTTTATCTTATTTAGTCTACTCAAAATAGAAGGAAAGTGCGATGATTTTACTCCTGGCTTCTGACACGGAGTTGGTGTATATTAGCATATTCTTGTCACGCATACGATCAGCATGTGATGTGTCGAGGCTGTTGGTAAGACCATACATAAACTTCAACTCTGGGCGTAACTTGAAATATGGTAGATAGAAATCACAACCTATTCCTACTTCTAAAAAGGAGTCGAATCTTTTTAGGCGAAGATAATCGTCGTCTTTCCCTGACAGGTTAAGCATTGGGTTGATTCCAACCATGACATACGGACGGCGGTTATTGAATCTTGGTGCTGCCGCGATAAGGTCGAAAGCCGAAGAAACATATGCGGTCTTGAGATCCTGATATTTCTCCATTGGAAGTCCGTCAGTCTCTAAATCAGAGATATTACGGAAAGTGAAATGGCGTGTGCCAAAATACATGGCAGGTGCGACACGGAATTGGAAGTAGGTGTTAAGGCGAACCTCAGCTAATACGCCGACGGTAAACCCTGCATCCCATCGATCCTGGTCTGCAGATACTATTTTCTCGGCAGTACTTCCGTCATCAAGAGTAATAAGCTGCGGTCCTCTGTTGACAAATTCGATATCTTGTAAGTGGGTTCCTACAATGACACCGAAATGCAAAGGACGCAAATCTGTATATGGCCTATTCTCCACTTTTCTCTCTTGAGCGTGGATACTTATTACATATAAGAATGCGCCAATTAATATATAAGTGATTCTTTTCATGTAAATATATAACGTTTTTCCTTTATGAATATTGCCTTTAAACCATGAATTATATGCCGCGTTCCTATTTTGACAATGTATAAATAGCGCAAAAAATGCTCATCATTTGTAGGTATTTCAAAATAAATATATATCTTTGCATCGCATAAAAATAGGTATTAGTCCTATAACAGTGCAGACAAAACATTATTAATTAATATTATAAACAAGATTATTATGGCTTACGTAATTAGTGAAGATTGTATCGCTTGTGGTACATGTATTGATGAGTGTCCAGTAGGTGCTATCTCAGAAGGTGATATTTATTCAATTGACGCAGATGCTTGCACTGAGTGTGGTACTTGTGCAGATGTTTGTCCAAATGAGGCTATCAGCTTACCGTAACTTCATCTGAGCAATTGTCTTTAATCTAACGGCTTCCTAAAACGGAGCCGTTTTTTTGTTATGTTGTAAATTGGTCTTAGTCAAGTGTTATTCTAATCAAGTGATGTCTTGTTAGAAGTATTATAATAAAAAAAGGCTACGTTCACGTAGCCTTTTTTGTATTCCATATATTAATTATATTTACTCTATACCTAACGCAGCCTTTGCGTTCTTATCGTTAGGATCTAACTCTATCAGCTTCTGATAGTATGGCTTTGCAGCCTCAAGGTTGTTCTTCTCGCTCCAGTAGTAGAATCCGAGGAGGCGAAGAGCTTGTGTCAGATACCCTGTCTCATCAGCATCACGGTCAGCCTTATTGGCGAGCTCGTCAACGATCTTCTGATTGTAAGAAGCTCCGAGGTCGATATTTCCAGACTTATCTGCAACACCTGCTGCGATCATGTATGCCCAACTTGCGATAGAAGGATATTTCTCAGCCATTTTGTCATAAATGCCAATAGCCTTGGTGAAATTAGCAGACTTGTCAATACCTTTCTCTGCTTTTGCAACGTAGATCTGAGCCAGTTTTGCATAATCTGAAGGTGAGGCATTAGGATTCTTCTTCATGTAATCCTCACTGTACTGGAGGGCTTTGTCTTCATCTCCAAGTCCAGCATACGCCTCAGAAAGTCTTGCCAGTGGCTCTGTAGCATTGGCGTCTACTTCCATAGCCTTCTCGAACTGAGCAATAGCCTCATTGTGTCTCTTTGCTCCGAGCAGTGCCTTTCCATAATATGTATAGTCTGTAGAGTTCTTCTCACCTTCAAGCTGGAGGAATTTCTCTGCTATACCGATCGCCTCATCATAGCTGCCAGTCTCAACGGCAGACCAGAGACCAAGCTGGTTGAGTGTGATGTTCTTTGGGAATCGCGATACTCCTGTTTTGGAGATGCTCAAGGCATCAGAATATTTCTTCAGCTGTATGGCAGAGATAAGATATTCTACCATTTTTGCCTCATCAAGTTTATTGATGTTAGCCTTTCCGTAGTTCTCAAACGCAAGATCAAACTTGTTGGCAGAGAAGAAAGAGTGACCAGCTTCCGCCTCAATCGGGTAGTCTGGGATTTCCGCACGCAATTTCGCATAAGTCTCTTCAACTAACTTTGGATTGATCTTACGATAAACAGATGCATATCGAGTGTAACCACTTGGATTCTTTGGGTCTAAACTCATTGCTGTTGCATAATGTGAAGCAGCACCTCCACCATTGCCAGTAGCGTCTTTCATTGCCTCAGCATCACCTAATAGGATGTATGCCTCTGCCTGTGCCTTTGCGTTTTTCTTGTTTTTCTCAATAACAAGGTTCGCAATCTCCTCAGCCTTTGAATAGTTCTTTACTCCAAGAAAAGTACTACCTAAGGCAACAAGTGCCTCTGGGTCTTTCTTGTATTCTTTCATGTAACTCTTAACGAGATCTTTTGCGGCATCAGCATTGTTTGGGTCAGCTTTAAGAGCCTGTGAGATAGGAACGAGTGCCTTACCATATTCAATGTCTTGTGCCACTGCAGGAGCCGTGATACTAATCATGGCACCCACTACAAAATATTTGATAGCTTTCATAATTTCTTTTTTATTTGTTTGTTAATACTTATATTTTTTCTCTCACATGTATGACGTAGTAGTCGTGTTTGGGTTTAATTGCGTTTATTTTTTTATGTTTACTGTCTTAATCATTATATCTCCTCGGTAGGGGAGTAGTCCTGATTTGAAAATAATCAATTGACCTCTTGGATTTGCTATGTAATTGGCGAAACTCCAAGGCAACGCCTTGCGAGGGTCAACCACAATAGCATATATAGTTCTTACAAACGGATAGCGTCCGTCAAGTAAGTATGCCTGATAAGGTTTCCAACTGTTCCTTGGTGTGGCTTCGTCTTTCACTGTAACAGACATAACATGGATATTCTTTTTAAAAGTGGTGTTTGTAGTATCTCTTCTGTCGTTTAGCCAGTTAGAGCCTATTACACCGATTGCATTAGGAGTCTTGTCAACATAATCAATCACATCCTTACTGGTTTTTGCAGCAACAACATTAGGGCTGTTAATTGGTTTTCCATCAAGGATAGAGTCAACTACATAATGTAATGTAGCAGACTGCTTGTTATCGAAGACCACTTCAATATCTCCTTTGTCAGAGTTAGGATAGATATCTTTCCATTTTTTTACCTCCCCGCTTAGTACTTTCTTAACGTCATTAACAGTAATGCATGTGTCTGTGTTCTGACGATTAACTATAAGTGCCAATCCATCGTATGCGATAGGGAATACTTGTGGGAGCTGTCGCTTTGTCTTTAGATATGAAATCTCACTGGGCATTAAGCTTCGCGACGTTATGAGTAGGCAGGTCTTCAAGTCTTTTATCTGCTGTAGACCTTCTATCTCATTTGTATAAACTGGCTTGAGATGGGCATTAGGAAACTCAAACTCAAACTGTTTCTTTACTTCTTCTATAATAGGACTAAAACTTTCGTCAGAGACGAATGAAATCGTCCCTGACGTCGGTGTGTCTGTTCTACCGTTAACCGGTTTTTTCCCGTCATCACAGGAATAGAAACCGGCTAACAGTATCAATCCTACAAAGTTGTAGAATATCGTTTTTCTCATTTTGCTTACTGCAGTTTGAATGTTACAGGAAGAGTGAACTTAACACGAGCTGGCTGACCATTGTTCATACCAGGATTCCATTTCGGCATTCGTTTTACAACGCTGACAGCTTCCTTGTCGAGTGCTGGGTCTACAGAACGTACTACTTGTACGTTGCTGATGCTACCGTCTTTCTCTACGACGAAGTTCACAATCACACGTCCTTGAATTCCGTTTTCGGCAGCAACTGCCGGATAGGTCAAGTTCTGACTAAGCCACTGGTTTACATTACCCTTGAAGGAAGGCATCTGCTCAGCAATATCGAATACCTTGTTCTCGACAACTTGCTTTACTTCCTCCTTTGGTTTCTCTTCTGGTGGTGGCGGAGCTACGGCGATATCATTACGTACGGCCTCTACAGTACGGTCTTTCGTACCTTCCTGGTCTACGTTAGAGATAGCAACCTTCTCATCCAACTTATCCATTTGCTTAACCTGATTCTCTTCCTTTACAAGCTCGTCTTTCTTAACGACAGGAGCCGTAAATTTCTGAGACTCACGTACCTCAGGAATTTCCTTCTTAGGTTGTTCAACTTTAGGTTTAATTTCTTCTTGTTTCTTCTCTTTCTTGGCCTGCTCTTGTAGTTTAGACAGCTCAATAGCCTCCATACGAGCACGCTCTTCTTCCGCAAGTTTGTCGGCACGTACTTTATATGCGAGGAAACCGCCTACGAGAAGTGCAGCAATGACCAAGATAATGATGGATTTAATGTTTCTGCCAGAAGTACCTTTACGCAGCTGGTATGCTCCGTATTCTTTGTTCTTGTTGGCGAAGACCATGTCCACCCATTTCGGATCGATCAAATCAATTTTTGCCATTGTCTTTTCTTGTTTTAATGGTTTGTTAAATCATCGTTATTCTACGACATTTTTTGATGACAGCAGTTTCTTGTCATCATCGCCGATTTTGTCGATGACATAAGTTCCAATACTCAAGATCTGCATCTCGTCAAGAGCGTCAACCAAGTTCTTGTATGAAGCGTTGTCTGTAGCCTTTATGATAATGGTCAGAGTCTCAATCTTCTCATTACCAAGCTTACCTGACTTCAATTCGCTCAACTCCTTCTGATATATACTGTCTGGGTACATCTTTGGATTCTGAGCGGCTTTACGTGACAGTTCCTTTACAGCAAGCTCAATACGTTTAACAGGTTTTGTTCCATCTGCTGTGGCGTGTTCTCTCAGTACGTTACGGATTCCTTTGTCGCCCCAAGTTGTCTCTTTGAGCCATTCCGGATTGTCGTACTGTGGGATACCCTCGCCATAGTAGATCTTATTATTCGCAGCCACATAGAGGGTTATCGTACCAGATTCCTTAGCCTCGTTCTTCTGGTCCTCTGTGGTGTTCTCGTCATTACTTGGCATCGTTAACTCCATTGTCTGAGGTTTGCTCAGAGTAGTACAGAGCATGAAGAACGTAATGAGAAGCATGAGCATGTCCACCATCGGCGTAAAGTCGACTCGAACATTGATTTTCTTCTGTTTGCTTTCTTTCTTAGCCATTATCGTTCCTCCGATGTTTTGAGATTGGTAATCATGTAGTAATGACTTTCGTCCATATCCTGAAGCTCATTCATTACCTTCTTCACCGTTTTATATGGTGTAGCTGCATCAGCTTTCAAGGCAATCTTAATGTCTTCATTTGCAGTACGTGCGGCATCTACCCACTGTTGGAACTCACTCATTCCGCCATCTATACTGTCGAGGGGGATACCCTTTGTAGGCAATACTTTCTGGCGGTTTTGGCTTGACATTGATAGATAACCAGCCAATTCTTTCATTGGAACACCGAATGTAGACTCCAGACGGAAGGTCTGTATCTGCTTACCTTGTAATGACACTCCAAAGCGAGATGTCATGTCATCAAGGGTAGCTCCTAACTGGTCGGTGTTGTCAATGCTCATAAATACCTGACCTTCGCCTGTTGGCTTTCCTGCAGCGTTTTTCTCCGGGCTTACCAGGATGGTCAGTACGCCATTCTCGGGCACCTTAATCTCCGATACAGAACCTGGTGTGACAACCTTCACGGGCTCATTCTTTACGAATGTGGAAGTCAACATGAAGAAAGTCAGAAGCAGGGTCATGACATCGGACATTGGTGTCATGTCGATCCAGACGTCACTCTTCTTAACTTTTACTTTACCCATAGCGATAAATTGTTTAAAGGGTTAGCAAAAATTAAGCTTCTTCTGCGTGGTTTGCTTCGTATGTCTGAGCGATTGAGTAACCAACTTCGTCAAGAGCGAATGTCAACTTGTCAACCTTGTTCGTATAGTAGTTATAAGCTACAACGGCGCACCAAGATGTACCGATACCGAACGCGGTGTTGATAAGAGCCTCAGAAATACCGGCAGACAGAGCGGCAGAGTCAGCGCCACCACCTGCAGACAGAGCAGAGAATGAACGGATCATACCGACAACGGTACCAAGAAGACCGGTCAGTGTACCAAGAGTAACGATGGTAGCAATCATTGGGAGGTTCATTGTCAGCGTCGGCATTTCGAGCTGAGAAGCCTCTTCGTGTGCCTGCTGGATCTTAGCGACCTTCTGAGCCTTCTTGATGCCAGCTGTAGACTCCATCTCTTTGTAAGCGTTCAGAGAAGCAGAAACAACGTTTGCTACAGAACCTTTCTGTGCGTCACAGAGCTGCTGTGCCTTGTTGAAGTCGTTTGCGTTCAATGCAGCTTTGATGTTTGCTACGAACTTTGGAAGAGCACCCTTACCGAAAGCGGTCTTCAGAGCGAGCCAACGCTCAATAGAGAGAGCCAATACGGTGAGCAACAGTGTGTGGATTACAGGCACGATAACACCACCTTTGAAGATTGTACCCCAAACGTTGATAGGTGTCTCTTTGCTTGCATCTGCGAAGTTAGCCTCGCGACCCATCCAGAAGTTGAACAAAAGAACTGCGATTACAGCGCAAACGACGATAATCCAGAATGCGCCTCTTACTCCCTGAAAGCCCTCAGACTTTTTCTTGGGGGCTGCTTTTTGTGTAGTTGCCATAATTTAAAAATTTAATTTTTAGTTATTGATAAATTAATTAATAATAAAGTTTCTCATTCGATTTTCGCCAAGGAAGGTTTGTTCTTATAGGATTCTTGTTCTCCTCTTGCTTAATCTTCGCAAAGATAGTAATTAATAAGCAATTTAAATCCTTTATTAAGAAGTTTTAACAACAAAATCCGTCTTTTTTTTACGAGACTAATTTCTATTGTGGTGAAAAAGCATCCTTAGCGCAAATTTGCCAATACAGATTTTATGCGTTTCATGGCTTCTATGATATTCTCATCACTTGTGGCATAGCTGATGCGGAAGCAGTCTTTGTCGCCAAATGCATCTCCGCCTACTGTTGCCACATGTCCGACCTCAAGCAGGTACATGGCGAAGTCAGTGGAGTTGTTTATGGTATATTTCCCATCGCTTTTTCCATAAAAGCTATTGCATTTTGGGAACAGGTAGAAAGCTCCTTGTGGAACATTCACTTCCAAGCCTGGAATGTCCTGTGCCAGTTCAACAATGAGATTCCTGCGGCGTTCGAACGCTTGTCGCATATCTTCCACACAGTCTTGAGAGGCTTTATACGCCTCCAATGCTGCTCTTTGGCTGACAGAGCAGGGACCGCTGGTATATTGTCCTTGGAGCTTGTTGCATCCCTTTACTATCCATTCTGGTGCGGCGATATAGCCTATACGCCAACCTGTCATGGCATATGCTTTTGATACTCCATTTACAATAATGGAACGCTCTTTCATTCCAGGAAACTGTGCTATACTCTCATGGCTGCCGACATAGTTTATATGTTCATATATTTCATCAGCTAAGACATAAAGGTCTTCATGTCTCAATATTACCTCTGCCAGTCCCTGAAGCTCTTCTTTTGTATAGACACTGCCGGTAGGATTGCTTGGTGAGCAGAGGATAAGCATGCGCGTCTTTGGAGTTATGGCATTCTCTAACTGTTCTGGCGTTATTTTGAAATTTTGCTCAAAGCCGGCATTTATAAATACAGGAACTCCACCAGCGAGTTTCACCATCTGTGGATAGCTCACCCAATATGGAGCAGGTATAATTACCTCGTCGCCTGGGTTTATCATTGCCATCACAGTGTTGCAAACACTTTGTTTTGCACCATTTGATACCAGTATCTCGTCAACGGAATATTGGAGACCGTTCTCTTTACTTAGCTTTTCCACAATAGCCATTCTGAGATCAGGGTATCCAGGAACAGGAGAATACCGTGACCAATTGTCTTCGATAGCCTTTTTTGCGGCTTCTTTAATATGGTCAGGTGTGTTGAAGTCAGGTTCTCCGACACTCATATTGATAACGTCGATACCTTGTGCCTTCATCTCACTGCTTTTCTGCGACATGGCAAGCGTTGCGGATGGTGCCAAGCGGTTCAGACGGTTGGATAATAGTGCCATATTTTTATTCTTTTGTTTGTTAAAGTGGTGCAAATTTAATCATTTTATTCTTGAAAACGAAAGAAAACCTACATTTTTTTACAAATGTAAGTCATGTCCCATACGTTCTTTTTTCGTCTTTAGGTAGTGATAGTCGTATTCATTTGGGCTTATCTCGATAGGGACGTTCTCTATAATCTCTAATCCGTAAGCTTCCAAGCCGACACGCTTTGTGGGGTTGTTTGTCATTAAGCGCATTTTGTGGACTCCCAGGTGTCTAAGCATTTGTGCTCCGCAACCATAATCCCGTTCATCGGCTTTGAAACCAAGGCACAGGTTCGCATCTACAGTATCGTAGCCTTCTTCTTGTAGCTTATATGCTGCAAGCTTATTCATAAGACCAATTCCACGTCCTTCCTGTTGTATGTATACGAGGACACCCTTGCCTTCTTCTTCAATCATTTCCATTGCTTTGTGTAGCTGTTCACCGCAATCGCAGCGTTTGCTGCCAAGAATGTCGCCTGTGGCACATGACGAGTGTACGCGTACCAGTATCGGTTCATCTTTATCCCATTCCCCTTTGATAAGTGCGAAATGTTCCAATCCGTTGCTTTTTTGCTTGAAAGGAATGATTCTAAAGTGTCCGTGGCTGGTAGGCATGTCTGCTTCTACGCCTACTTCGATGATTGATTCCTTCTTGAGCCTATATGCTATGAGGTCTTTGATGGTGATAATTTTCATGTTCCATTCTTGTGCCATATTATATAGCTCAGGCATGCGGGCCATAGTCCCGTCTTCGTTCATGATCTCCATCAATGCTCCTGCTGGATATAACCCGGCAAGTTTGCAAAGGTCGATGGCCGCTTCTGTGTGACCGGAGCGGCGTAGGACACCATTGTCTTGTGCGTATAAAGGGTTGATATGACCTGGTCTGCCAAAAGTCTGCGGTGTGGATTTTGGGTCAGCCAAAGCTCGTATGGTCTCCGCGCGGTCATGAGCTGAGACCCCGGTGGTACATCCTTCTAACTTGTCAATTGTCACGGTGAAAGGTGTTCCCAGCATAGATGTGTTTTCTGATACTTGGTGTGGCAGGTCCAGTTCCTTGCATCTGCTTATGGTTATAGGTGCGCATAACACACCTCTGGCGTTCTTCAACATGAAGTTTACCTTCTCCGGTGTTATCTTCTCAGCGGCAATAATCAAGTCGCCTTCATTCTCGCGGTCCTCGTCATCGACAACGATTACGAACTTGCCCTGGCGGAAGTCTTTTAACGCATCTTCAACACTGTTAATTTTGAAGTTTTCCATATATACACATTATTATATTATTATATGTATCCTGTCTGTTATCGTATTGTTGACTTGTTGTATGACATTCAGGTCATGGCTAAGTCTCAGACGGAAACGCCACATTCGGATGTAGAAGAAAATACCCGCAGGTAAGATAATGGCGGAAAGGATATTGAGCCATTTCCTCTCGAAAGGACGTGTGTGAGCCTTTTCAGTCAGTACAGGATATTTGTTTATTTCAGTTAATATGACTTTGTCGCGGGTGTTGGACAAATCCTCAATGACAAGCTCCAGTTCTTTGCTGATTCGCTGAATTTCATTGTCTGGCTGATATTTGAAGAACACCTTTATAATATTTGGCGGCATCTTGAGGTGATGCCTCAATGCATAATCCTTCGCGTCGGCGGTAATACATGTAAGCTTCTCAGCATCGAGGGCATAGTCAGGATCGTTGATGATGACCTCTTTGCTGGCAATATGGCGCTTTAACCTTAAGCCGAGCATCCTTCTGAATAGATTTGCCCAGATGTCGAAATTGAATACGGTTGAGTCGTTGTTGGCTTTATATGTGAAGAATACCGCTGTCGGAACGAGCACTGCGGGTGACAACATCTTTCCAAACCAGACGGACCACACGCCGATGCGTGCCATTCTGTAACCCGTATTGTCAAGGATATAGTAAACGATAAATACTAATACTGACACAATAATAGGAACACCTAATCCTCCCTTCCGGATAATGGCTCCTAATGGTGCTCCTATGAAGAAGAATATCAGGCACGACAATGCTAATGTGAATTTGTTGATGGCCTCGATGTGGTGTTCTCGTATGAGCTTGTCACCGTCAGAGGTGAGCATACTCTTAAACTGTAAGTCGTTAATCTCCGTCTGAACCTTGTTTAAAGCCATGTGTACGGCATCGCGGCGCTTCTCAGGTTTCAACCGATAGTATAGTGTATCGATATTGAAGTCCTTGGCGGCAGCTGCGAATGCAGCTTTCCTGTGCCCATTTCTGCTTATGTCTGATGCGTTGAAAATGTAACGTTGCATGTCTTTGTAATAGACATGTCCTATACTGTCGTAAATATGATTTAGTGAGTCAACGTCATACTTGATTTGTTTCAGGCTTTTTGTACGTGCGTTAAGCGATATCCCCGCCATGTCGGTTAGGCTGAAGTCTCCGTCAAAGTCCCTTAATATGGTTTTATGGGCAAAGCTCTCACGACGATAAGGTACGCTCGCGCTACCGCCAAACTCCTGTGAACGCATGTTTTCAAACCATTCTCCGCTCCATAGATTCAAAAGAAGGTGTTTCTTCTCTGCGGTAGACTGCAACATTCCTGAGTCTGCAAGGATGATGGCGGCATCCTCATAGCTGTTAGTCATCATGTAGATCATGATACCGTAGAGCCTGCCTGTGTTCATGTCTTTCTTTTGAACATAGATGTTAGTCTGTGGAATACCATCATAGAAAACTCCTTCAGGAATCTCCAGCTCCGGGCTTTTCTGCTTCATGGAAATCAGCAGTTGTGACAGGTGCTTTTGTGCCTCTGGACCAATGTTGTTCTGGAAATAAAAAGAGCCGATTGATACCAAAATGGATATGACTATTAGAGAGCGGAATGACTGTATGAGTGATATTCCTGCGGATTTTATAGCGGTAAGCTCACTGCTTTCTCCCAAGTTTCCATAAGTTATAAGAGAGGCGAGAAGAACGGCAAGAGGCAGCGCTTGAGGTATCAGCATAAGTGCCATATACCAGAAGAACTGTGCCATTATTTCTAATGACAGTCCCTTTCCGATAAGTTCATCAACATATCTCCAAAGAAATTGCATCATTAGCACGAACAGGCAGATAAAGAATGTTCCTGCGAAAAGCAATCCAAATTGTTTGGTGATAAATATGTCAAGCTTCTTAATGTTAAACATTTGATGCCGTACTCTTTTATGTTTACTACGCATGCGCGTATGATATAACAAGGTGCAAAGGTAATAAAAAAATGGTACATCATATATACAAAGGTATCTTTTTTGCCTTTTTTAAAAATAAATTTTCCAATATATTTGGATATTCCAAAACTTTGACGTACCTTTGCACCCGCTTACGAAAGCGATGGCGAGGTAGCTCAGCTGGTTAGAGCGTCGGATTCATAATCCGGAGGTCGTGGGATCGTGACCCACCCTCGCTACAGAAATGCCGGTGATTAGTCTTGGAGACTTATCACCGGCAACGCTTTTTCATTGGTTTAGTTTTCCTTTATGGATATGGTTTATGTTGGAAACCTAATCATGCGTTGGTTGAGGAGTATTTGCAAAAGTATCAATTCCCGTCTTATTTTGAGTCCTAAATTCGCAATTTTGAGTCCTAAATTCGCAAAAACTACACTTTTGTTGTCTTTTTGGGAGATTTCTCAGAGTAAAAGGTGCCCATATTTTGTCGGAATTTATTTTTTGATTACTTTTGTCGTGGAATGTTAGGAATAGTCATGACAACTACGGCAATGTGCCTCTGTGCTTTCTGGTCAGTGGTACTGGCGCTCGATTTGCTTAAGTATGGAAATCGTGCGGCTCATCGTGAGCTTTTGGTCTGGTGTGTGACGTCAACGGTTTTATATGTCGGACATTTTGTTTTTTTTAACAGATATACGTCATATCTGCCTTTTTTTGATTCTGTTTATAGTATATGCAATTTGGCGGTTTATCCTCTTTATCTCTATTACCTGTTGGTTCTTACCAAGGGGCGTGCTTGCCTGTCGTTCAAGCTTTACTGCTTTGGAGTTCCGCTCCTTGTCGGTATGGTTATGGTACTTCTATATTGTAATATGTCCCACTCAGATATTTTGAGTTTTATAGATATTTATCTTTATCAGAATTCGTATGAGGGACTTGCAGGAAAGGCTTTGATGTTGGCAGTGGTACACTCGGTAGCCAAGGTTTTGTTTGCTGTTAGTGTTTTTCTGACATTGATATGGGGCACTGTGATTATAAAACGGTATGATGAGACTATTGCTTCTTTCTATTCCGATGTCGAGGATCGTTCTTTACGGACGTTAAAAACAATACTAGTATTGCTCTTTTTTACCAGTTTAGTGTCGTTGGTTGTCAATTTTCTTGGTAAATATTACTTTGCCCGATCGTCGTTGTTGCTGTTAGTTCCATTTACCTTCTTTGCGATATTGCTCTTCTGTATTTGCCGTGTCGGGAGTGAGTTGAAATACTCCTATGTGGATATGCAAAAGGATATGTCTGCTGATGCGGAGTCGCAGGGTAGTAATTCTGAGATGTCAGGAGCCGACAGGGCTGTGAATGATGACCGTTTGCGTTCTGACCTGCGTCATCTTATGCGTGAAGAGAAAATCTTTCTAAAGCCAGACCTTAGAATTACGGACCTTACAAGTCAGCTGGGCACAAACCGACGCTATCTCTCAGAGCTGTTTAATCGTGACTTAGGTCTTTCTTTCTCTGATTATGTCAATCAGCGTCGTATAGAATATGCGAAAAAACTTATGGAGGACAATCCGGACATGTCGCTTTATGAGGTTATGACTCGTTCCGGGTATCTTTCAAAATCATCTTTCTACCGTAACATGAAACGTTTTGGAAGCTCTACGTAATTGATGTAAGATAATAAATTTTGTTTTTACGTTTTTTTTTCAATTAAAGCATGGTCTTGTACGTGTTTTTTTAGTAAATTTGCATCCCAATTATATATAATGTACGTACATATGGCTCAAACAAAGCAAATCAAGACCGCTTTAGTGTCGGTCTTCCACAAGGATGGCTTAGACAAATTATTGTCAAAATTAAATGATGAAGGTGTAAAATTCCTTTCTACTGGTGGCACACAACAGTTAATCGAGTCGCTTGGCTATGAGTGCCAGGCTGTGGAGAGTGTCACCACTTATCCGTCTATTCTCGGTGGACGTGTCAAGACCTTACACCCCAAGATTTTTGGTGGGATACTGGCACGTCGGGACAATCAGGGCGATCGTGACCAGATGGCTCAGTATGAGATTCCTGAGATTGACTTGGTTATAGTTGATCTCTATCCTTTTGAGCAGACTGTTGCCAGTGGTGCAAGTGCGGAAGAAATCATCGAGAAGATTGATATTGGTGGAATCTCCCTTATCCGTGCTGGCGCAAAGAACTTCAATGATGTCGCTATTGTTCCAAGTAAGGCGGAGTATAATGTTTTGTTGGATATCCTGGAAAAACAAGGTGCCTCCACCACACTTGAGCAGCGTAAGATGTTTGCCACCAAGGCTTTTGGCGTTAGCAGCCATTATGATACCGCAATACATAATTGGTTCTCTAAAGAATAGCAATAAGAAATATATTAAAGGCTTTTAATTTTAAAGAAAATGGGATTTTTTTCATTTATCCAGGAAATTGCAATGGATTTGGGTACAGCCAACACAATTATTATCAGTGATGACAAGATTGTAGTTGACGAACCCTCCGTGGTTGCCCTCGACCGCCGTACAGACAAGATGATTGCAGTAGGTACAGAGGCAAAGATGATGTATGAGAAGACACATGATGACATTCGTACAATCCGTCCGCTCCGTGACGGCGTTATTGCCGACTTTACCGCATGTGAGCAGATGATGCGTGGATTGATTAAGATGGTACATACTGGTAGCCGTCTCTTCTCTCCCTCTCTTCGTATGGTTATTGGTGTCCCTTCTGGATCTACTGAGGTTGAGTTGCGTGCGGTACGTGACTCTGCCGAGCATGCTGATGGCCGTGACGTATACCTTATCTTCGAGCCAATGGCTGCCGCGTTAGGTATTGGCATTGACGTTGAGGCTCCGGAAGGTAATATGATAGTTGATATAGGTGGCGGTACTACCGAGATTGCCGTTATTTCATTGGGTGGTATTGTCGCAAACAACTCAATAAAGGTCGCAGGTGACGATCTCACTGCCGACATTCAGGAGTATATGAGTCGCCAACATAATGTTAAGGTCAGTGAGCGAATGGCTGAGCGCATAAAGATTCAAGTAGGCTCAGCACTTACCGATCTGGGTGAGGAGGCTCCAGAGGATTATATCGTCCATGGCCCTAACCGCATCACTGCTCTTCCTATGGAGGTTCCGGTATGTTATCAGGAGATCGCCCATTGTATAGACAAGACCGTCGCTCGTATTGAGACAGCTGTACTTAATGCGTTGGAGCATACTCCGCCAGAGCTGTATGCCGACATAGTACATAATGGTATTTATTTGACTGGTGGTGGTGCTTTGCTTCGTGGATTGGACAAGCGTCTGACCGATAAGATAAATATCTCATTCCATGTGGCAGAAGATCCGTTGCATTGTGTTGCCAAGGGTGCAGGAATAGCCTTGAATAATGTCGACCGTTTCTCTTTCCTGATGAGATAAAAGTGTTTGCGCATGCGGAATCTTATAGAGTTCCTGACAAAGAACAACCACTGGTTCTTGTTCGTCGCTCTGGAAGTATTGAGCTTGATAATGCTATTTCAGTTCAATAACTACCAGGGCAGCGTTTGGTTTTCGTCTGCCAATGCGTTTACAGGGAAAGTGTATGAGCTCAGTTCAATGATTGACTCTTATTTCAACCTTTCAAAAGTAAATCAGGATCTCACCCAGCGTAATCTTTATTTAGAGCGTAAGGTGAAGCTCCTTAGCGACAAACTCGCGCGGCGTACGGGGGACTCGAAGAAGATGAATGATATGGAAGTGTTTAAAGACTTCCGTCTCATTCCCGCAAAGGTTATAGACAACTCTGTCAGTAAGACAGACAACTTTATCACTCTGGACAAAGGTAGCGCGGATGGTGTGCGTGCTGATATGGGTGTCGCATGTGGCAATGGTATCGTTGGTATCGTTTTTATGACTACGGAGCATTACTCTGTGGTTATTTCCGTTCTCAACACCCACACAAACATAAGTTGCTCCATTCAGGGACGGGATTATTTTGGGTATCTTCGCTGGAGTGGCGGGCGTTCCGATATCGCTTATGTCGATGATATTCCCCGCCATGCACATTTCAAGAACCACGAGAAAGTGGTGACAAGCGGCTACTCTTCCGTGTTCCCTCCTGGTGTGATGGTGGGTGAGATAACTAAGGTTTTAAACTCCCAAGATGGTCTTTCCTATCGGTTGCAGGTAAAGTTGTCTACTAATTTCAGCCGTTTGCGTGATGTCTGTATTATAGACGATGCAACAGCTGCTGAGCGGCTGTCTGTAATGCGCGAGGCTCTGGATTCCATTAAACAGAAGAATTGACAAAATGTATTTTCTAAGCAGACTGTTGTCATTTGTCGTGTTGATACTCGTACAGGTGTTAATATTAAACCATATCCATCTGTTTGGGGTTGCCACACCTATGCTTTCTGCTTATTTTGTCTTGAAGTTCCGCCGCAATTATCCCAAGTGGGGTATTTTGCTGTGGTCGTTTTTAATGGGTGTCATCCTTGATTCGTTTGCGAATACACCTGGCGTGGCATCGGCGTCACTTACCTTAATAGCCGTATTACAGCCATATATCTTATCACCGTTTATACCCCGTGACTCTGTAGAGGACTTGAAACCGGGATTGGAATCATTGGGATTCTCTCAGTTCTTCTATTATTCTTTTGTGTTGATATTTATTTACCTCCTGACATTCTTCTCTTTGGAGATGTTCTCTTTCTCCAATATACTGTATTGGCTGGAGTGCATTGGGGGTAGTATGGTATTGACAATGATATTGATTTTGGTATTGGAGAGTGTCAGGAAGGGCGAATGAAGGATTTTGAGCTGGAGAAACGACGTTATGTTATTGCGGGAATAGCATTGACGATAGTTGTTGTTTATATAGTGCGCCTTTTCGCACTACAGATTATGAGCGACGACTATCGTAAGAGTGCAGACTCTAATGCCTTTCTCAAAAAGATTGATTTTCCATCGCGTGGTGTTATCACAGACAGGAAAGGTAAGCTGTTAGTATACAATCAGCCTTCATACGACATCATGGTCGTAATGAATGAGGAAGACGGGAGACTTGACACCGCTGAGTTCTGCCAGACACTTAATATAACCCGTGAGTATTTCAACAAGCGAATGGCTGATATAAAGGACAAGAACAAGAATCCCGGCTATTCGCGGTTCACCCAGCAGCTTTTTATGAGTCAGTTGTCTGATAAAGAGTTCAGTGTGTTCCAAGAAAAGATATTCCGTTTTCCGGGTTTCTATATCCAGCGTCGTAGTGTCCGCCAGTATAAATATCCTTATGCGGCGCATGTCCTTGGCGATGTTGCAGAGGTGTCACGGTCGGATATTGAGGACGATGACTATTATCAGGCAGGCGACTATATTGGGAAGCAGGGTATAGAGCGTTCATACGAGAAGGAGCTTCGTGGACAAAAAGGTATACAGATCCTTTTGCGTGATGCTCACGGACGAATCAAAGGAAAATATCAGGATGGAAAATACGATCAGAGACCTCATCCTGGAAAAGACCTGCAGCTGGGTATCGACATTGACCTGCAGGCTTTGGGTGAGCGGTTAATGGAAGGGAAGCTCGGAGCTATCGTGGCTATAGAACCAGCTACCGGGGAAATCCTTTGTATGGTCTCATCACCATCCTACGATCCTCATATTATGATTGGTAAGCAAAGAGGAAAGGCACAGAAGGAACTGGCTGACGACCCGGCGACACCGCTCCTTAACCGTAGCATAATGGGTATGTATCCTCCTGGCTCTACCTTTAAGACAGGTCAGGCGGTGACTCTTTTCACCGAAGGTATAATAACTCCGGAGACACGTTATCCTTGCTCTCGTGGCTTTACGTATCATGGATTACGAATAGGCTGTCACGGGCATGCCTCGCCAATAAACCTTGTACCGTCGCTTCAGACCTCATGTAATGGCTATTATTGCTGGGGACTTTACCATATGTTGTCTGACAGACAGAAGTATAAGACTCAAGACATTGCAATGGATACGTGGCGTGATTATATGGTCAGCATGGGATTCGGATATAAGCTTGGCATTGATCTCCCTGGCGAGAAGAGAGGGCTTATTCCGAATGCGCAGTTTTATAATAATGCGTTCGGAAAGTGGGGACCACTGTCAGTATTGTCAATCTCTATAGGACAGGGCGAGGTCACGCTTACGCCACTGCAGATTGCTAACCTTGGTGCTACTATCGCCAACCGTGGATATTTCATCCCACCGCATGTGGTAAAACGGGTAAAAGGCAGTAAGTTGGATACGCTTTATCAGCGGAAGCATTATACAAAAGGCAGCCGTAGGGCTTATGAATATGTTGTTGAGGGTATGCGTGCCGCAGTGAAGGGCGGTACTTGTAAGAGTGCCAATACTTATATGTATGAGGTATGTGGCAAGACAGGTACGGCACAGAACCGTGGTAAAGACCATTCCGCCTTTATGGGATTCGCTCCGAAAGATAATCCCAAGATCGCTATTGCGGTGTATGTGGAGAATGGAGGCTTCGGTGCGACTTTCGGTGTCCCTATCGGTGCCTTGATGATGGAGCAATACATAAACGGAGAGCTGACCCGTGCTTCTGAGGCTCGTGCGACATCAATACAGAAAAGACATATATCGTATGGTTTCAAGCGTAAGCTTACCGAGGCAGAGCAGAGACGTGTGGATTCCATTAAACGAATCAATTTTGTGAAGGACTCGCTACGGAGAGTCCAGGAGATGGAGATGAAGGAGGCAAAGCAGCTTGACACTGACAAAGAATCTAAGGAGAATAAAGATACTCGCCGTAAGGCGGAAGAGGAGCGGAAACGGCAGAGTGAGCAGCCGGCGATAAAAGTCGATGAGGAAATCACCATAAAGCCGGAGGAGCGTAAACGACAAGATGATAAAGAACCAGAAAAGGGACATAAGGACTCTAAGAAAGTCCCGTCGGAACCTCAAAATACAGAGATAAATGACAAACAGAATACAGAATGACAAATCGCCTGGTGTGATTCGTTCACTTGACTGGTGGACTATAGGCATATATCTGGCATTACTCGTCTTCGGATGGGTTAGTGTCTGTGGTGCCAGCTACACCTATGGTGACACTGATCTGTTTAGTCTTAGCTCACGCTCAGGAATGCAGATCGTATGGATAGGAACGTCGATATGCTTGGGATTTGTTCTCCTGATGACCGATGACAGACTGTTTGATACCTTTGCGTATGTGGTCTATGGTCTGTTAGTGCTCCTGTTGTTTGCTACGATATTCAATCCACATGAGATAAAGGGGTCGCGCTCATGGCTGGTCTTGGGACCGTTACGCTTGCAACCGGCTGAGTTTGCGAAGTTTGCCACGGCATTGGCGGTGGCGAAGCTGATGAGTACCTATGGGTTTACTATGCGTCGGTGGAGTAATTTTATGGCTGCAGCCTTTATTGTCATTCTTCCAATGTTGTGTATTGTCGGACAAAAAGAGACAGGCTCGGCATTGGTCTATCTGTCTTTTTTCCTTATGTTCTATAGGGAAGGCATGCCGGGGAGCATTCTCTTTACGGCAGTGGCAATGGTGGTGTATTTTGTTGTGGGAATAAAGTACAGCGAGGTGGCATTATGGGGTACGCCAACGTCTGTAGGGCGGTTTGTGGTCTTTCTGTTGGTACATTTGTTTACGGCAGGAATGGTGTATTCATATTGCGGCGACAAGAAAGAAGTGAAGTACATTCTCGTTTTCTCACTTGGACTGACGGGTTTGTTCCTGCTTTTCTCCAAGTTTGTTATACCTTTTGATATCACATGGGTTCAGATGGCGGTCAGTGCCATCTTGATGGTGTATCTCATTTGGCGGGCAGTGCGTACTCGTTTCCAGAACTATATGCTCATAGCGATGTTTACCTTAGGCTCCATTGTGTTCTATTCCGCAGCCGATTATGTCCTTAATAACATTATGCAGTCACACCAGCGCGTGCGTATTAATGTGTTGCTGGGACTGGAGGAGGATTTGGCAGGTGCCGGATACAATGTCCATCAGAGTGAGATTGCCATAGGCTCAGGAGGCTTGCGTGGAAAGGGATTCCTTAATGGTACACAGACAAAGCTGAAGTTTGTTCCGGAGCAGGACACGGACTTTATCTTCTGTACGGTAGGAGAGGAAGAGGGGTTCGTCGGGTCGGCAGGTGTGTTACTGCTGTTTCTTGCCCTAATCCTACGTCTCATAAAACTGGCAGAGCGTCAGCCGTTTGCCTTTGGACGTATTTATGGCTATTGTGTGTTAAGTATCTTTCTCTTCCATGTCTTTATCAATGTGGGAATGGTATTGGGACTGACACCAGTGATCGGCATCCCATTACCTTTCTTCAGTTATGGCGGCTCGTCGCTATGGGGATTCACCATATTGCTGTTTATCTTCCTGCGCATTGATGCTGGAAGGAATCTTATACGTCAATAAGGAAATCTCTCTTTATGTTATTGCTTCCTTACCAGTTGTATTCCTACTTCAGATATCCCTGGAAGGTGTTCTTTGCTCATGCAATGATGTAGTATTATGTGCAAAGAGTCGTTATCTTTTAGATGTATCGTTGAGACCTCGTAGCGTGTCTCACTACTGCTGATACCTTGTTTGCCAGACATTTTGCCATTCTCTTCCATTAACCGGCAGCGTATGGTGTCCCTATGGGATTTCTTGCTTGGGTATATGGTGCGCTCCATCAGTACGCTAATCTTAGTGTACGGGTAATCAACGTTGGCGCGCATACCGATGTTCAGGAGATAGTCGCCCTCTGGCATTGGGGGAATGTTAAATGAGAGCGTGTCGTTACGCTCCCATCCGTCAATGGATGTATGCTCAAAGTGATCATACACCCGTTGGTCCTTGCAGGAACAGGTTATAGCGACTATACCTGCCACAGCTAACATCTTAAGCCACTGCGTCATACCGTCTTCTCATTGTCTTTCCTGCCGTGATTCTTGGATGGCTTTTGCCTGTTGTTTCTCTTTTTCTTCTTCTTGCTTTTGTCAAAGCGGCTGATGTCAGTGTCTGCCAGCAGGTCAATAGGACGTTCCTTCTTCTTCTTGTTCTCTTCTTCCTGAAGTGATAGCGGTTTCTCTCCCCGGCGGTTCTTCTCCAGGACTTCTCTTGCGCGCTCAGCCTTAATAACCTCAAGGTTGGCAGCCATACGTTTGTCGGTAGAGTAGGTTACTATTCCTGCAAGAGGGTCTGTCTTGAACAGGTAATAGTCAGCGTCTTGTGTCTGTAAGACAGCGTCTCTTGGAGGCAACAGCTTGCCAGCTTCCATATATTCGTCTACCTCATAGTTGAGGCAACATTTCAGTTTGGCACACATGCCGGCGAGCTTAGTGGGGTTGAGGGATATCTCTTGAATGCGGGCAGCGGTGGTGCTTACCGATGAGAAGTTTTTCATCCATGTGGCGCAGCATAGCTCTCTGCCGCATGGACCAGTACCTCCAATGCGTCCGGCTTCCTGGCGTGCGCCAATTTGTTTCATCTCTATACGTACGTGGAATGCAGCTGCAAGGTCTTTTATTAGTTGTCGGAAGTCTACACGCTCGTCTGCGATATAGTAGAAGATGGCTTTGTTTCCGTCACCTTGGTATTCCACGTCACCAATCTTCATCTGTAAGCCCAGCCCCTTTGCAATCTGTCGGCTCTCAATCATCGTGGCATGTTCACGAGCCTTTGCCTCCTGCCATTTCTGCAAGTCACTCTGGCGTGCGATGCGGTATATTCTTTTGATGTCGTCTGCCGATTTCAGATTTGCTTTCTTTAGTTGCAGCTGCACCAGACGTCCGGTGAGTGTCACGACACCGATATCGTGTCCTGGACTGGCTTCGACAGCCACAATGTCACCTTTCTTCAGCTCCAGATGGTTGATGTTATGATAATAGCCTTTACGGGTGTTCTTGAACTGAACCTCCACAAGGTCGGTAATATCAATATTGCCGGGAACGTCTGCCAGCCAGTCGTATGTGTTGAGCTGGCGGTCTTGTCTGCCGCAAGCTCGTCTGCACAATCCTCTGTCGCAACCGCTCCAAAGCCTAAATTTCATATCTTTATAGTCCATATATCTTATTTACTTTAATCTCTAACCACTCATTCCGCACTCGATGCGGGACCTCCTTTACTCTTTACTTCCCCTTCAGTACAAGAACAATCATCTTCAGTGCAAGGTCGTAGAATACAATCTTGGCATTAGCATTCTGTCCTATATCCCTGTTGGCAAGCTCCAGAAGTTCGATAATCTCAATAATATTACATTCATTGATGAATGGCGCGAAATGCTTTGAGAAATCCTCCTCCTCCTCAGTCTGGTAGTTCAATGCCGGGTTGTGGAAGTTGTATATGAAGTTCTCGCGAATCTGCTGAATGAAATACACGAGCATACGTCTTTGCTTCTCCCTGCCATATAGTGCCACAGCCTCCGTCCATTTCTTTAGTTCTTTTACGTCACGCATATATGCGAGGCGCATCAGCATCTTGAACATATCAAGAAACTGGCGGTTCTCATTGCCTGTGTCGAGAATGTCCAAGGCTCGCAGCCAACTACCGTGTGCTACTCTTGCCACGTAACGTGCCGACTCTTCGTCGATGGCACGGTTGCGTATCAGCGCATTCCTTATGTCTTCCTCTTTCAGCTGCTTGAGGGTAAGGCGCTGGGTACGGCTGCGTATGGTCTCCAACAGCTTCTCTGGTTCCTCGCTTACCATTAGGAAAACGGTCTGGGCGGGTGGCTCTTCCAGAAGCTTGAGTATCTTGTTCGCACTTGCAAGGTTAATGCGCTCGGGAAGCCATATCAGTGCTACCTTATATCCGCCTTGGCTTGACTTCAGGGCGAGCTTGCGTGCTAACTCGTCACTCTCTGCTGCCGTGATGATGGCTTGTTGGTTGGCGGCTCCCATCTGGCGCATCCATTGGTCCATGGTGAAGTACGGACCTTGCGAAAGCAGCTCGTGCCACTCTTTTGTGAAATCGTCACTTACTGGCTGATGGTCTGACGACATCTTCTTCAGCTTGATAGTGGGGAACGAGAAGTGCAGGTCGGGATGGTTCCAATCACGCAGCATCGCCTCTTGGCGGCGCCGGAAGTCTTCGCAAGCGGAGCGTACTGAAGAATCGGTTACGTCATCACTGTCGCCGGCATCTAATAGGAGCGTGTTCTCTTTTGGAGGCGTATAGCCTTCGATGAGCAGCTGTGAGGCGAATGCCAGTGCCACTGCCATCTTGCCACAACCGGAAGGTCCGCAAAGGAGAAGGGCGTGGGGCACACGTCCTTGCTGCAGCAACTGTGTCAGTCGCTGTTGTGCGTCTTCTTGTCCTATTACTTCATTCCAGTTCATCGCTTCTTAACGTCACCTTTCATCTTTAACATCTCATCCCGCACTCGATGCGGGACCTTCTTTAACCTTTACCAATGTTAAGGCGTTTTACAACCTCATAGACACTGTCTACCGCACTCATCGTATAGAAATGTATGTTGTTGATGCCATGGGCATACAGGTCACGCACCTGTCGCATTGTCCATTCTATACCCAGCTGACGTGCCTCCTCATCCGAAGTACACTTAGCTGCCAGACCAGCCAGCTCTTGTGGAATGTCGCAGTGGAATGTTTTAGGTACTATGGTTAGCTGTGACAGCTTAGCAAACGGCTTTATACCCGGTATGATGGGGATGGTTATGCCTACCTGCCGTGCCTTTGCCACGAAGTCGTAGTATTTGCTGTTGTCATAGAACAGCTGTGTAATGGCATACTCCGCTCCCATGTCTTGTTTCATCTTCAGGTACTTCATGTCCTGTTCAATGTTCGGTGCCTCCTCATGTTTCTCGGGGTAGCATGCCACACCGAAAGTGAAAGGTTTGCCGGGGTTCTTCATCACAGAGCCGTCAACGAAGCGTCCCTCGTTGAAGTCCCTTACCTGCTGTATCAGCTCCGTGGTGTGGGTATGTCCTCCTGGGGTGGGTACGAAACGGCTGTCTTCCTTGGCTTTGTCACCACGTAGCAGCAGGACGTTGCTGATTCCAAGAAACTGCAAGTCCAGCAATTCATATTCAATGTCTTCCTTGGTGGCACCGCTGCATATTATATGTGGTATCACAGGAATATTATATCGTTGCTGGATTGAGGCGGCAATGGCTATCGTACCGGGACGGCGGCGTATGCGCTGCCGTTCCAGAAGACCGTCTTCACGCTCTTTGTACACAAACTCGCTGTGGTGAGTGGTGATATTTATAAAGAGTGGGTTGAACTCCCTTAGCTTGTCTATTGTGCGAAACAAAGCGTCAGTGCCATTGCCTTTCAGTGGGGGTAGCACCTCGAAAGATATATGTCGTTCTGTCAGTTCTTTTATACTCATATTGCTTTTAATTTGCAAAAATAGTGCTTTTTTCTTGAAATACCGATTAAGTAGGGATAAAAATGTGTTTTTTTAGCAAAACAGCAGCTACAATCTGATTGAACTGTAGCTGCTGTTACTGTCGGTATAGATGTTACTTTTAAAGCAAAATTAGTCCTCCCAAGGGTTATAGCCCTTGTAGCCTCCGTCATATCCGTGATAGGTTAAGGGGTTGTAGTCTGGGTCATCCTCGTCATCCCACTCTTCATTAGTACTGGTGTCAAGAGTAACTTCCTTTGCTCCGTCTTCTAACGGGTCAGAAGGCGTACCACCACTACCTAAAGAGGTACAGATTACCTGTGTGATGACTCTTTCTATTGTCGTAGTCTCTGGCTGTATGTATCTTTTCTTTTTCATTATCTCACAATCTTTTTACCTTTAATGATTACTATACCCTTGTAACTCTTGCTTACACGCTGCCCTGAGAGGTTGTATATAGGTGTGTTGTCATCGATTACGAATGGCAGATGCTCGGCATTAAGCTGGTCGATGTCGGTGACTATAACCTCACCGTCGAAGTCTAACCCTGCCTTTGCATCCGAGCCCTCAGGTACAATGAAATATCCGCGCAGACCTTGGAGAATATTGGAACCTGTCGGTGAGACGAGTTTCTGCTGACTCATACTGATAAACAGGTGTATTGTCGGGTCAAGTGTAACCTTCGTGTAGTTGCCCTTGAATGAATATTCGTCCTTTGTTACCGTTCCGGCAGAGACAGCCTTAATCTGAACATCCTCAAATACTGGGTTGGCGATGTTTGCCACAGGCTTTGCGATAAACGGAGTGCCGGCGGCAACCTCATTGACAGCAGCAAAGATAAAGGTGTTATTTTTTACCTGTTGTAAGGTCTCTATCTGTGTCTCAGCTCCGTTTGTGGCATTGCTGAACATTGCTGGTGTCACGTCGAATGGCAGACATAGTGCATTCCACTTGTTTGCTTGCAGTGTGCGAACTAATGTTACGTCAACTCTTGTAGCTGCTATTGGGGTATATTCCGTTGCAGCTTCCTTAAGAATAAGTGTGCCGTCGCTGTCAGGAGCAGTAAGAGTAATAGTCAGCAAGAGTTGGTAACCTTCTACTGTAAAGGTAATCTCGTTTTGTGGCGTAGCGAAGTTATAGGTGTGACTGACTTCTGATCCTCCAGACCAGTTGAAAGAATATGCTGTTGATAAATCTTCACCATCAACATTCGTAATAGTTGTAGCTTTGGTTTCATCAGTGCCATCAGCGTTTACTTTGCCTGCAAAAGTGATAGAACTTGCTGTATATCCAGTTGGCAAAGTCAAAGTCCAGGTTGTCGCTCCAAACTTTTTATATGAACCTGAGACTCCTCCATTCTTAGAGTCTGGGTTGTTTAATGTGACAGTTCCCCATGATGTTGTATGTGAACCGATGGTATTGTCCTGATCGTCATTTGATGAATTCAAAATGATAGAGCTGCCTTCACCTCCTGCTGTGTATTCATTAAGACAGGTGTTGGTAATCGTTGCCGTAGCCACATCGCTGTTCGTCATTCCGCTCTTTACGGCAATTGCTTTGATAGTCTTTGTGCCGTATATGGTGAAGGCACTGCTGTATGCCGTAGAACTGGTTGTTGGCTCTGTGCCATCATCTGTATAATAGATGCTTGCACCTGACGTACCACAACTGATGCTTACACTCTGTGTCGTTCCCTCGAAAACTGTACCGTCAGCAGGAGTGATAGTTGGAGTTGCCACTTTTGCCACTTCTGCCGCAAACGTAGCATTGACAGTTACATTGCTGGCTGGCATTGTAAACTGGTTGTTAGTAATCGTTATGTCGTTGTTGCTGGCATCTTTTGCCGTCAATGCCGTCAACTCATATCCCGTTGCCGGTGTGGTGGTAATAGTCACCGTGGCACCTGCCGCAGCCGTGGCAGGGCTGGTCGTCACCGTACCATAAGAGTTATTGTTGCTCGTTGCGGTAATTGTGTATGTGGTAGCTGGTGTCGAAGATTCCACGTTTGCGGTAAAGCTATAAATAAATGCTTCACTTCCACTTCCATCTAAGACATAATATCCCGCAGGAAGATCATCCCAAGTAACAGTTAGACATCCTTTAGTGGTATAATTCCATGTAGTCTTTTCTGTATTTGTAGTGACGACAGAAGCCTGTCCTCCTTCCCACGTAGTTGTGCTACTTGTTGAGGTAAAAGCCTTTTGCGTCTTTGTTGACCAGTCTGATGCTGTGATATTAGATAGTTCTTTTTCTGAACTGAACGAGTAGAGCCTCATATATCTTTCACCAGTACCATTTACATTGTGCTGGATACTCAAATCAGTTGTACCGTCAAATTTGAAGACAATATACAATCTGCTTCCGTCACATCTATAACCGTATTTGTTAGATGTAGCAGTCAAAGATACAGAATTAGTAGCAATGAGTTTAGCAAGACCACTACCAACATATATTGTATTTCCATTGGTTAAAGTTGCTAAAGCATTGCCGTCATCATCCTTTGTAGTTGACTTAAATACAACTGTTGTCAACGATGCCTCTCCGCTTCCTGACGATTTCGTAAACGTCTGACTGGCAACCTCACTATCTGTCATGCCACTCTTTACGGCTATAGCCTTAACTGTCGTGGTAGCACTGATGGCAATAGGTGAGGAGTAAGTTGTTGATGAGCTTGTTGGGGTGCTACCGTCAGTGGTATAGTGAATCGTAGCGCCGTCTGTCGCACACGTAATAGTTGCCGTGGTACTCTCGGTGAATGGGGTGGTGCCTATAATTGTTGGTGTTGCAACCTGAGTCATTACCGTTGTAAACGAGAAGTTGCTTCCTGCGTATGCGTTTCCTGATGCGTCAGTGATAGCGTTATTGGCGATAGTGACGGTATACTGAGTGCTATTTGAAAGACCTGAGTATGTGATATTTACCTTTTTATTGTCACTCGCGTCAACGGTGGCGGTGCCCCATGTGACACCTGTAGATGGTGAGATGGTGATGCCGGAGGCATTCGCTACGGTCACAGCCTCGTCGAAGGTTAATGCAACGGTTCCACTCGTTGCTATGTTAGTGGCATTGGCAGCGGGTGTCGTGCTGCTCAGTGTCGGAGCGGTGTTATCAGGTGCGGTTACTGTTACGGTATAGGTGGGAGAATTGTTTCCCCAGGAATAAGACGAACCACTTTTTAATGCTGCGGTGATGATTGCGGTGCCTGCTGTTCCCGTCAATGTTACTGTTCCGTCTGTTCCAACAGTAGCCACAGATGTATTACTACTTGTGAAGTCAATCTCAGAATTGTTGGAAAGCGTTGTGGCAGCCGTTGTAGCAGTGAAAGTGGGAGTGGTGAAATTGCTGATATCGCTTATGTCATCTGACATTTTTGACCAACCGAAGTAGGTAAGGGTATTATTGTCGAAATCATTTGTAGCTATATTATAGCCAATCTTTTCTGCTTCGAGCGATGCCCAGATAAATGGTCCAACACCCTTAGAATCATCTTGTATAACAGGTTCACTCATATAATATGCAAAAGAACCATCACGCCCACTATCATCAAGTCCGCCAACTTGCATACAGCTGTTTAAGTTAATATTATCACCACTTGTTGTGATAAAATTATCAACAACTTTCTTATAGACATCTTTAGCGATATTCAAGTAAGATGAATCCAAATATCCCTTTGCGACTCCACGTAGCAAACAATATGCAAACATAGAAGAACATGTAGCTTCTGGATAGTTATGTTGTGTTACCGTGATACTATTATATGGCGATTTTGTATCGTCAACATCCATTACACAATACCATACACCTGTTGTCTCGTCTCTATAGCTGATTATAGCATCCATTACTTTCTTAAACAATGTGCGTAAATCTCCTAAATGAGAATAGTTGTCATCTACAGCAGTGATGTTGTCCATTGTCTCTAAAATAGCCATGGCATACCAACCTAAGGCACGTCCCCATGTGTGGCAGCTTCTTCCAGTTGGTGTGGAGCTGATGGCGGTCTCATCCGAAGTGTGTTCAAATTTAGAACTAAGCAATTTTGCGGAGCAATCAGCCCAAGTTTTAGTCATAGTGTAATCCCATGCGTGTTTCCATAAATTCGTAGAAGAGTCATAGGTCTTTTCATCGGTGATAATCATCTGGTTGTAAGCATCATCGAAGAAATCTGTAGCAGTCCAATTACTATGATGTGTTGTTCCTATATTTGGTCCCGCTAATGTCCAGAATGGGATACCCATAAAGATTCCGTCGAGCCATACCTGATTGGCATAACTAGCTTTATGTTGCCACGGATAAGTAGGGTTAGCTCCGTTTGAATTGCCAACTCTTTTTGAATCACTAAATGCGCTGGCGTTAATTACTTGTGCACAGGCAGCTTTGTAAATGTCTATTTTTGCATTCTCACTATGGTCGTATGTGTAGCAATATTTATATACAAGTCTTCCAGGACGCATGTCATCCAGTTCTCCTTCTCCACTTTTGCCTGTAAAATTTGCAATTGAAGGACTTGCGGCTGTTCCTGTAATGCACTTGTTGAGGTATCTTTCCACACCACTTAATAGATCTGAACTGTTTTTCCCTCCTTGGGTTTTGTAATGCTCGTACGTATCGAGGATAGACTCATACATCAGACCATCGTCATAGCGCCACCAGTCAACTCCACTGTCTGAGGTAGAGTATGGTGGAGTAGTCTTTGTATATACCATGTTCCTTCTTGAGAATGCCATCCACTCACTATAGTGTGTAAAGGTCTGTGATTGCATGGAGAGGCATGTTGTAAGGGCTACAAGCATGACGGAGAGCCGTTGCCATAAAGGATTTTTATTCATGATAGGTTAGTTCTTTTTAGTTTTAACTACTTTCAAATTCTTATTTATTTGTGCGTTGCGGTTCCATTGTGTCGGTTTCTTCCTGTTTGTAGTGGCATAAGGTAACGCAACAGCCGTATAATCTGTGCAAATGTACAAAATAGTATCGGTTTATGCAAGTAAATTCTAACTGAATTTTCTCTAATGCCAAGAACTATGTGGCGTTAACGCTAACAGGGGTTGTTTTCTGTTTATTTTCGGCAGCCTTACGGCTGGGAATCGAGTTTGCTTCGCAAAGAAATTATACAAAATGGATTCAAAAATTAATCAGAATCTTTTAAGCATGTCATTTTGAATAATTTTGCTTTCATTTTGTATAATTTCTTTCAGTCGCTTCGCTTGTGGTGAAAGCGTACTGAAGACACGATTTCTTTGCGAAGCAAACCCGACTGAGCGAATCTAACCGAGCGTTTGCTAAAAACTAATTTTCAAAAAACGTATTTTTGCGTCACGCGTCACACTTTGGGGCAAAGTTTAGAGGAGGTCCCGCATCAAGTGCGGGATGAGGGAATGGGTTATGCGGGATGATGGTTTAGAGGTTTAAAATGGCAGAGCGATATTCTAAGAGCAAGGCTTCTGTGGGAAAGTTGTTACAAGAATTTGAAAAGTTGTAACAACTTTTTTCTGATAGCATTGATATTGGAATGGAAGATGTATGCTTTAGTAAGTCTATATGATAGCTCTGCTATGTCAATATCAATGCTAATGGAGTTTCTTTCAGTCGCTTCGCTTTGTGAAAGCGCTAAGGCGATTACCGCATCGAGTGCGGGATGAGGAAAAAGGGAGTGTGGGATGAGGTGTTTTTACGGGTATCGTGTCGCATTTGCGTCACATGGTTGCCAACAGACAGGCTGGAATGGTCCCAAAAATGCGGTGTGACGCATGTGCGACGCACCTGAAAATCCCATTTTTAAGCAAAATCGACGGTTTTGCGGATAAAAGTCCCTTGATTATCAGGTATTTACGAAATAAAGAAGCCTGTGACGCAAGTGTGACGGGTTTCTTTCAGTCGCTTCGCTTGGTGAAAGCGTACTAAAGACACGATTTCTTTCAGTCGCTTCGCTTGGTGAAAGCGTACTAAAGACACGATTCCTTGTTTTCAGCATTACAAATGCTGATACTCAATGCGGTTGGATTGCAAGTCCAACCGAGCGGGATCTCTTCCGACCTCTAACCTTTAAACTTTACCCCAAAGTGTGACGCGTGACGCAAAAATACATTTTTCTAAAACTGGTTTTTAGCAAACGCTCGGTCGAGTTTGCAATCACTCTATGATATACCGTTCAATGGTTCGTATGTCCCTGGAGAAGTTCATACCAATCAAGTAGGTCTTCTTGTCATCGAGCTTGAACTGCAGTGGGTAGTCCTTGTCTTTGATCTGCCGCAGAGCTTCCTCCGCTGTGCCGTCAAGCTTGAACTCCATGATGTAGCGGTACAGTGGTGTCTCCACGAGCAGGTCTATGCGTCCGTCGGAGGTGTGGTACTCCGCATGTGAGTAGAATCCCATCATCTTGAACACCACCCACGTCATGTTTTGGAAATGGTTCTCTCTGTCACCGCTGATGCTGTCGTATGGTGCACTGGCGAAGAGCGACTTCAGGCGATCAAGGAACTGCTCGGGCTTGCCTTCCCGCACATCCTTGGTGAAACTCTTCACGTCGAACACTGACCTGCGCTCCCTGTTGTCAAGGTAGAATGGTGCGAGGTATTTAACAAAACCTTCCTCCACCTCCTTGTTTGGGAAACCGAGGCGGTAGAGCTGAAACTCCTTGTCGTATCCCTTTATTGTGAGATAGCCACTCTGGTAAATTACTGGTATGGGGTCTTTAGACTCAGCATCGATGCTGTTCAGTACGTCGGCGGTCACCTCTGAGCGCGCCATCTCCTCGAGGTCGTAGCAGTGTTCGCGCAGCAGTGTGACGAGGTATGTTGGCGTGCCCGTCTCAAACCAGTAGCTGCCGAACTTGTATCTCGCAAAGGCGTTGAGAAGACTGAAGGGATTATATATTCCAGGGGCATTCTCCTCGAAGTGATAGCCGTCGTATAAATTGCGGAGCTGTGCGATGCAGTCCTCACGTGTTATTCTATTTCTCTCAGCCATTATGTCTATCCTCTCTGAGAAAACGCTCAGCAGTTCCTCATGGGTGATGCCGCAGATGTCGTAATACTCATAGTCGAGTGATATGTCCATAAGGTTGTTCAGGTCACTGAAGACACTAACTTTTCCAAACTTGGTGACACCGGTGAGCATGGCGAACCTGATACATCCGTCCATCGACTTCAGCGCGCCATAGAAGCCTTTCAGCGTACTGCGGAACTCCTCTTGCAGTTCCTTGTTGCCGATGGCTTGCAGCATAGGTTTGTCGTATTCGTCAACGAGTATGACCACTCTCTGTCCCGTCTGCTTGTATGCTTGCTCTATTACGTTTTCGAAGCGCATGCCTATAGGCAAGTCAGACCGAGCGCAGTTGTATATCTGTTCCCAGTCTTCCATAGACTTGTTTAGCTTCTGCTCCAGTACCTCTGCCTTGTCATACTTGTTGGTGTTCAGGTCGAGGTGCAGCACAGGATGTACAGCCCATTCCCAGTCCTCCTTCCTGTCAATAGCCAGACCATGGAACAGTTCACGTTTGCCGAGGAACAGAGACTTGAGTGTGGAGATGAGCAGCGACTTGCCGAAGCGACGCGGTCTTGAAAGAAAGTAATACGCCCCCTCTGAAACGAGGCGGTATATCTGTTCCGTCTTGTCAATGTATATGTAGCCGTCATTGCGGATTTTCTCGAAGTCTTGTATTCCAATTGGCAGTTTCATATGGGCTAAAGTTTATATGGTGAATATGATTGTCATTGATTATCATCAGAATGCAAAGTTATAATATTTTCCTAAAGTTACAAAAAATATGTGCATTTTCTTTGTCTTTGTATAATTCCGCGCGAAGCAAACACATACTAAAGCGATATAAAAAAGCAGCTATAACAGAACGTTCTGTTGTAGCTGCTTTATTGTAGTAGGGTAGGAGAATCTATTTAGTCTTCCCAGACACTGCCGGGTGTCTCCCAAGGATCTATGTCCTTGGCATCGGCACCACCTTCAGAGCCGGTGGTTACGCCACCTCCGGTGTTTCCACCTTCGCCATCACCTTCAGTATTTGTCTTTGAAGGCTCAAGGAGGTGGCTTTCTGTAATTGCCTTGATAATCTCGCTCTCAGGAGCAATATATATCTTTTTCATTGTCTGTTCCTCCTTTCTTTTACTTTACAATAAACTTCTTGCCGTTAGCGATGTATATACCCTTGGCGAGTCCCTGGGTTGATGTGGCGTTGCTACGTACGAGCTGACCGTTGATGCTGTAGATGTTCGTCGGGTTGTCAGTACCGAAGATACCATCCTCCTGTACACCATCTACGTAAACGATAGGAGTAGTATCGTCCTGACCCTCATCCTCAACAACCTTCGGCTGTGGGTTACCTAAGACATCCCATCCCTCTTCGGCGAACGCGTCGGTAGTACCAACTCCCAGACCTTCCTTGGCATTGCTGTCATTATTAGGTGTGAGCCATGAGCGGCATGCGTTGGTGTTGATATCGCCACTCTTACGGTATGCGAGGTTACCGCCACTGATGTAGTAGTCGCCGTTCTTTATAGTAGAAGGAGTGAAAGTACCAGTCATCTTATAGTTGGTACCGGTAATCTCTGTAACCTTTTTATCTGCCTTATCAACAATAGAATCTATGCGTACGCCCTCGAAGGTCACGCTCGTACCCATCTCCTTGGCAGGCTTGATGAGCACCGGAGTGCCGGCAACGATCATCGGGTACCAGTGACGTCGGAAGTTGATGTTGTGTTCATCATCACTCTCGAAGTGTATCACGTCGACCATATCGCCGAAGACCTTCTTCATCTGTGCGAAGCTTACGCTGAACGGGAAGACGACGCCAGCCCATTTGCCGTTAGTGAACTTACGCTGGTAGGTGATGTTGCAGATTTCGTCTGCATTTACACTTCCACTGCTCTTGATGTCACTAATGATATCTGATGTTTCGTCAGCCACGGTTGCGGTCTTGGCCACGGTCTCTACAGGTGCAGTGAACTGGAATCCGCGGATGCCGAGCTTTGTACGGTAGCCGAAGAAGTAGTAGCTCTTGCCACCCTTCACACTGAAGGTGTACTTGACGAATCCGCCTGAAGGCATCACATAGCCGTGACCATCAATACCTGTATAGCCCTTCACTGTAGCGTCAGTGAGTTCAAATGGTGTAATAGCCTCACCTGTAGAGATGTTGGCTGTGGTAAGATGATTCTTATACATATTATATATGTTCTCCGATTGTTGTGGTGTGTAGAACTTGTTAGTCTCACCGTTCTGTGAGCCACCCTTTGCAATCCAGTTGCCATAGATGCCTGTAGAAACCTCAGTCTCGCTGACATCAAGGTCATCCCAGTTGCTACTCAGGCGTGCTGCCGACTGAATGCTTGTAGCAGGCAGGGAAGCACCACGCTCGTCGAACATATATACAGGGCGCAGACGGATGAAGCCCGGACAGAACTTAGCGTCGCTGTTATAGTGGAGACCACCTTGCTGTAGCAGCCAGATGGAGAGAGTACCGTCACGTTCCGGCTCGAATCGTACGATGTCGCCTTGTGCCGGCAACTTGAAGGTGTTCTCATGAACAGTAGAGCCGTTATTGATTACCTCGTTGCCAAGCTCATCGGCGGCATCGCTGCTGTTACGGATGCTGTACTCGCCCACACCGTCGAGTGGTGTGCCCTGAGTCTTCTCACCGATGGTGGTGTTACTCCATCCTGTAGCGTTCATACCACCGAAGGTGGCAGTCATATACTTCACAGCCTTTGTGCTGCTGTTACCAGATTTACTTTCCTTGTTTGCGATAGACACGTAGCGGTCATCGGCAGGCATCTTGCCCTTCGGAGTCGTTACGCTTACAGCCTCCCATAGCTCCTTGATGTCATCCTCGTTCTGTAGGACGAATGTGACGGTAGTCACAGGGCTGATGGCATCGTCTTTCACAACGATAGCCTTTCCAGTTACACTCTTCACGAGTTTGAATGTGGCATCGTAGAGCTTGGCGTCGGTAGATGTCGGTGTGGTGCCGTCAAGGGTATAGTAGATGTTACCTCCGTCGGAACTTACCAATGCAATGATACTATTCTTGTCGACTGTCACTGTGCCCTCAGAGTATGTTCCCGCACCGGTACCTGTAACCTGGAACTTAGGTGCGGTGACAGAACCCGTATAGAGGTAAACACCTGTGGTGACAGCACTGATACGACCAGTCGTAGGGTCGTAGGCGATAGCCTTAACGGTTGTAGACGCACCGCTGATATTAATCTTCTTGTTACCATCATATTCCTCGCTCTCCAGTGTAGGCTCGCTACCGTCTGTAGTAAAGTAAACAAACACACCTGCGGCTGGTGGAATAGCTGTGATAGCAAGCGTAGCTGTCGTGCGGTAGTGTGGGTCACCCCATGGGTCGAGTGTCGGTGGGGCGAGTGGCTCCATCACTGTGTAGGTCTCGCTGACCTCCTTACTGGTGTTGCCGGCACTACCAGGTGTGTTAAACTCCGTAGCACTTGGGTCGTAAGCGAAGGCGCGAACCTTTCGGCTGTCGGTAATTGTCACGGTCACGCTCTTGCCAGCCTCAAGCAGGAAGCAGTTCTTGTTGTCACCAGAGGAAACGTATGTAACGGCATCATCAAATGTCGGGTTGTACTTGTCATTGTTGTTGTATTCCTGAATCATGTACAGTGCGTTCCATTCTGATGGTGCTGTGATGGTCACATCCTGCTCATCAACAAAGCTGCGAGAAGTAGGAGTGATGGTTGGAACCTGCTCGTCGGTGTTTACTATATAGATAGTATATGTTGTAGAGCTTGCCGCGGTGTAGCTTGGACGTCCATTGACGGTTGCGGTGTAGCCTCCAGGATAGCTAACCGTGATTGTGGCATAACCAGATTTGTTGCCGATAGTTATCTCACCAGTAGACGCATTGACACTAACCTCAGAACCATTGTGGTTTAATACGCTGTAGGTGATGCGCTCGCCCTCAGTAGGTACTGGGTCCTCTGAGCCTCTGTTATACGTAAGGTCAGTGATGTTCACATCTGCATCCTTATCCTTATTATAGTATGAGACCGTTACCGTTGGCTCGTCGAAATCGGCATAGTTTGCGGCAGTTTTGTTATCTATGCTGACATTGAAGAGGTTGTCGCTCAGCGTTAGCTTAGAGGCAAACCTGTACATGTAGTTGTTCTCGTTGATGCCGCTGACATAGAAGCCTGCGGGGTAGGTAACGTCACTACCATTTGTCTTTGTAGTGCTTACAGCATCATACCACTGATACTGTACACCCTCGATGATACGTTTGTTTACTTCGGTAGAGAAGACAGCAGCCTGCTCCTCACCATAAATAACATTCTCTTCGTTAACCAGACCCTCGATGGTGTAGTTGGTACGTGAGCCCGTTGTGCCGTCATCGGTGGTATATTTACCAGTGAACTTGGCATAAACTTGATTCTTAGGTGTGTTGCCTGCGGTACCTACTGCAGCCACAGAGATAGACGTACTGAGGTTTGTTCCAGCTGTTGATGGCTCGTATGTGAGGTTTGCGGGACGCTCATGGTCAACGACATTGAAGCGCAAATTCATGATGGAGCCGCGGCTGTTGTATATCACGTTGTCTTTGCTGTCTTTAGTGCCGCTATCATAGAATGGCTGCAAGCTGACATAAATAGTTCCGCTGGTGCCAGTTACCTGGATTGGAATGCCGCGACGATACTGGTAGAGATGCTTGCCGTATACCATCTTTGTTGGACGTGACATAGCTGTACCAGAAGTGGTGTTGTATGTGAACCACAATTCATCGGTGGCGGTGTTAGGTGCCGCATATATTACACGTCCGTTAGGGAAGTTACCGAAGTCTGCATCAATGTCATTGCTACCAGTCTTGTCCTCTGTATAGTAGCTGTCAGTAATCTCGTTGGTAAGATCAGCATCCCAATAGAGCTTGAATGCATAACCTTTGGTGTATTCAATGATTGTAGCCGTTGCCGTGCCGGTTTTTGTCGTACCGTCAAGGTTGATGCCTCCCGGCAATGCAGTGGCATTACGAGTGGCGGTGATGGTAACGGTAGCTTTCTGACCGACGTAAGTGGCCTTGTATGTGTCGTTTTCGTACTCGCGCTTCGTAATGATACCACCGTCAGCACTGACTCCGTTGAAACCTGATACTGTAGTGCTCATGCCAGAGGCAACATTGCTGACATCAATGTCACCACCATTACCTATCGTATTTGTATAACTATAAGTGAAGTCAAAATAGTCACTTACGTTATAGTCCTCGAAGATATCGTTGCCCTGCAGATCAGTTATGACCGGATGGAAGTATCCGCGCTGACCCTCCTGAATGGTGATGTTAGGAGTACTTAACGACCATGTCTTGGCACCAGCGTAGGTGTAGGTTGCGGTAACGATTTCGCTATATTCGTTATTGCTATTCTTGGTTACTACGCTTACCACAATGTCGCTCTCGGAAGAAGGCTGAGTAGCTGTGATAGTCTGAGAAGTTCCGCTGATGGCTGTTCCGCTGCTAACTATCGTTGCGGCGTCGGTCTCTGCGGTAGCACCCACCTTATAATATGTTACAGGTGAGTTGTTTGTCTCCGTTGTCTTGATAGTCACACTCTTGCCAGTGCCAGTATAGGTAGTGCCATCGGCAGTGATGGTAGGAGCTGAAACGGTGATTGCGGAAGAACGAGTGTTGAAAACAAACAATTTTACATCTGAGGGGTTGCTACCTTTACTGTCTGTATAGGCGATAGCCTTGATATAGTATACAGTTTTGCCTTTTGATACAGAAAATGCATTTCCGCTATTTTGGTCATTACTCTGAGATGTAGCATCAATATATTTATCTTTATTTGAAGTAGACGGATCAGTGAGAGCGCTAAGATCTGCACCATGTTTTATACAAACGTATGTTCCAGCTTTAGCTGTCACATATACTTTCTGATCTTTGTTTTGAGGGTTGATGATGGTATATGTTTGAGTATTGCCATCAACTACAGGTCCATTATACGATGCACCACTCACCATATTGGCGAAAGTAATGTAAGGTGCCGCAGCCGTGGTGGCAGCGTTAAAAGTTCCGCTTACCTTTACAGGATAGTCAGGCATGGTGAACGATGTGCCGCTGACATTGCATGAGCTTGTTACGTCGCTATCGTCAGATGCCTTCTTTATTGTCAGTGAGCCAAACTCATAACCCGTGTTTGGAGTGGCGGTAACACTTACCGCTGCTCCAGGAAGGGCTGAGGTCGCACCACTGAGGGTACCGTTGCTCACAGTTTCGTAGGTGATACCTGCATTAACGTTGAAAGTGGCAGTAAAGCTCTTAGGACCGGTGTAATTGTCTGAACCATTGAAGGTGAAGGTCAGAGTAGCAGTACCTGGCTTCAAGACCGTCATGCCATCAAAATACATACGTTGGTCTGCTGCCTTATATGCTGTGGCACTTGCGGTATTGATGACCGTAGCATCAGATGATGTCACCGAGAAACTTGGATTTGTCAGGCTGTTAAAGTCTGGCTCAATGACCGCCTTTACACGTAGTGTCGTGTAATCAGCATTATAATCGAAGGTTGTGTTGTTCACGAACGTGCCTGTGCTGCCGGAATAATAATAAATATCATTAGCATTGAGCTCGAACGCTGTCAGCTGGTCTTTGACATATAGAGTATATGAGTCACTCGTAGCAGCATTGAGATATGTGTTGCCCGCAAAAGCGGCTGTCATAGTGGATGTACCTAACGCTAAGGCAGATACGGTAGCGTTGTCAGTACTGTTATCACTTACAACAGTTGCTACACTTGTGTTGCTGCTGGTATAGGTAACCTTCAAATTCTTAGGTGTTGTCGTGGGTATATATCGACCAGTCTCATTTAAGCTCATTGTCTTGTCATCAAAGTCATAGCTGATGGTTGGCGTGACAAGGGTCTGATCAAGAGAACCTTTATCGTAGCGCAACTCAATACTGGTGATATTAATACTTGCCCCATTATCATTCAGGGTTGAGACCTCAAAAATCGCAAAGGAACGATGTAGATTTATCTCAACAGTAGCATTCGAGCCTCCTGTGCTTGGAAGGTATGTAACTTCGTCAACTGATTCGTTGGCATTAGTCTTTAGATAGAAGTCTTGATTGGAGCTGTAAGTAATGATAGCCTTTTCAATCGTACATTTTCCTGTGTTGCTCTCTAATATGCCTATGTGTCCATAGCTGCTGCCAGAGCGACGGAGCAAAACGGTACTGCCATTATTATATTTTACACCCTCACCGCCAGTAAAAGTAAACTCAAATCCCTTTAATGTGCGGTCAAGGTTATTGTTGCTGGCGTTCAGTCCGTTGGCTGTTGCCGCAATTGCGAAGTTATCTATAGTAAAGACATCTTTGGAAGTGCCATCCCCGTATGAACTGATAATGTTGAAGCCTATAGTTGTATTACATTCATTATATGTAGATGCGTATGCTGCCTTTGGTGTGGCAGTTACAGTGACATAGACACGTCCAGTAGTCTTACCTACAGACAATGTGTTTCCGCTAATGCTTGAAGCGTTAGGATAGCCTGGAACGTTTGAAAGTGTATATGTATAGTCGAAATAGTCGGATGATATAGTTGTTGTCAGCGTGTTGTCGGTGTACATCGTCGGTGTAAACTCAACACTTCTGGCGATATTTACATCTGTGAAGCCATCGGTGGCAGTACCAATAGTATTAGTAGCAGACAAACGAACTTCTGGAGTGGTAGCAGGAGCGGAAGATGAATAAGTAACAGCAATACTTACAATCTGAAATTCATTCGTGTTAGTTGGATTCTCTGGTCGACTAAAAGTAACACTTGTCACTGATGTACCCGATGCCGTCCAAGTCATCGTTTGACCTGATAGTTCTGGAGTGGTTGGAGCTATACTGGCAACAATGTCAGATGCTGCGGTAGGGTATTGATTGCTCGAGTTTCTCCAAGTAATAACTACACTTGCAATGTTCTTCGTAGTAGAACTAATAGTTAGCGAGGCATTGGTAGGGAATTTTACACGCTTAGAACTCTGAGTGCAATTTGAAAATGAAATACTGCAATCAGTACCTGTGATACCATCTTTTACATCAGTACTTGAAAATGAGTTCCATGCTTCATCCGCAGCCCACCCTGCTTGTGCCGAAGCGAGCAGACAAACAAAGATTGCGAGGCGTGACAATACGCTCCGCTTGTTCTTTCCCTTTTTTGGGAAAGAATTCCATAACGATAGAAGTTGTTTCATGTTTGAAGTTATTTTATTATTATTTTTATTATCCTTGCTTAGCTCGGAGTGTACCTTCACAGGCTGTTCTCCAATGATTCTCTCGGAATACTGGTTTATAGTGGTATCTCACGTATGATGCAACATTTTTTTCAGTATTTCCAGAATGCAAAGGTAATATATAATAATGAATATGCAAAAAGAAAATAGTAACTTTTTTGTAATTTTTACGAAAACGTTTGCTGGTATTAAATTTATTAGAGTTTCGCCTTCGCTCCTCTTCTTTGTTACTAAGAAGTTATCGCTTTGCTCGTCCTTTCGGACAGTTTAGCCATATCTTAAAAAAGAAATCGCGAGTAATGTCTTAAACTTTTTCATTGTTTGTGTTTTGGTTTTTGGAAAAATGTTGTACTTTTGCAGAGTAAAACTCTGCGAAAAGAGCAAAAAATCTAAAAACTAAGATAATATGAACGAAAATCAAAGTCAGACAGGTAGCAGGAGCTATCTGATTTCCATTGTTATGGTCGCCGTGCTTGGCGGTCTGTTGTTCGGTTATGACACCGCGGTAATCTCCGGAGCGGAGAAAGGCTTGCAAGCGTTTTTCATGGAGGCGAAGGATTTCGCCTATACCGATGGTTGGCACGGCTTCACCTCAGCTTCGGCTCTGATAGGTTGCATCATCGGTTCGGCAATCTCTGGTCTTCTTGCTACCCGTTTGGGACGTAAGAAGTCGTTGATTGTTGCAGGTCTTCTTTTCTTTATCTCCGCTCTTGGCAGCATGGATCCGGAGTTTTTGTTCTTTGAGTATGGTACACCGACCTATTCCCTGTTGATTATGTTCAATATCTACCGTGTTATCGGAGGTATTGGTGTAGGTTTGGCTTCAGCCATCTGTCCTATGTATATAGGTGAGGTTGCCCCGAGTAATATCCGTGGAATGTTAGTGTCATGGAACCAGTTTGCCATTATCTTTGGTCAGTTAGTTGTATATTTCGTCAATTTCTTCATTCTTGGCGACCATATCCAGCCGTTGGTAGAGGAGATGGGAAAAGGTATTGCAGCCATTACCCCTGCCGCCCAGTGGACAGTTACCACAGGATGGCGATATATGTTCGGTTCCGAGGCTGTCCCTGCAGGTCTCTTTGCCCTGCTGATATGCTTTGTTCCTGAGACTCCGCGCTATCTGGTAAGCATTGGAAGAGATCAGGATGCCTTGAATGTACTGACAAAGATAAACGGTTCGTCGAAGGCTGCACAGATCTTGAATGATATCAAAGACACGATGGTTGTACAGACCGAGAAGCTGATGACATACGGATTCATGTGTATCTTTATCGGTATTATGTTAAGTGTCTTCCAGCAGGCAGTAGGAATCAATGCCGTTCTTTACTATGCTCCTCGTATCTTCGGTGACATGGGAATGGAGAACCCGATGGTCGTTACCGTCTTCATGGGAGTTATCAATATCCTGTTTACCCTTGTGGCCATCTTCACGGTGGAGAAGCTTGGACGTAAGCCTTTGCTTATCTGGGGATCTTTGGGAATGGCCTTGGGCGCCTTTGGTGTTGCCGTCACCTTCGGACATGAAGGAGTGGAGATGGTGACTGCTGTCAGCATCATGGTCTACTCAGCATCATTCATGTTCTCATGGGGTCCGATTACATGGGTACTCATTGCCGAGATCTTCCCGAACACCATCCGTGGTGCTGCCGTGGCTATCGCCGTTGCCTTCCAGTGGATATTCAACTTTATTGTCAGCTCCACCTTCGTGCCGATGTTTAACATGCACCTCACAGAAGGTGATGACTTCGGTCACTGGTTCACATACGGCTTGTATGGCATCATCTGCGTTATTGCCGCAGTATTCGTATGGCGTCTCGTGCCAGAGACAAAGGGTAAGACCCTTGAGGATATGACAGCCCTGTGGAAGAATAGAACTGAAAAATGAAAGTTGAGATCAGAAATCTGAAAATTGAAAGTAGAAATTGAAAGATAAGAATGAGGAAACTGGTATTTAGCATAATAATGATGATGGCAGCAGTAGCTGTTAATGCACAGACGGCTGACTTTGTGACCGTGAAGGATGGTAAGTTTATGCGCGCAGGCGTACCTTATTATTATGTAGGGACCAACTTCTGGTATGGAGCCATTCTCGGCTCAGAAGGTCAGGGTGGCGACCGTGCCCGTCTCGGTCGTGAGCTCGATGCCTTGAAAGCAGCCGGCATTGACAACCTCCGAATATTGGTGGGCAGTGACGGTGAGCGAGGTGTCACCACGAAAGTTGAGCCAACATTGCAGGTGAGACCCGGTGTATACAATGATACTATTTTGGCAGGTCTCGACTATCTGCTTATGGAGATGGGTAAGCGTAACATGGTGGCGGTGCTCTACCTTAACAATTCCTGGGAATGGAGTGGCGGCTACGGCTTCTACCTTGAGCATGCCGGTGAGGGCAAGGCTCCGCGTCCCAATGAAGATGGCTATCCAGCCTTCATGAAATTCGTGTCAAAATATGCATCATGCGAGAAGGCGCACCAATTGTTTTATGACTATGTGAGGTTTATACTCTCACGCACCAACCGGTATACAGGTAAAGCCTACAAGGACGACCCTGCCATCATGTCGTGGCAGATTGGCAATGAGCCCCGAGCCTTCTCCACGGAGCAGTTGCCAGCCTTTGAGAAATGGCTTTCCGAGGCGTCGGCACTAATCCGCTCTTTAGACCCTAACCATCTGATAAGTATCGGCAGCGAAGGTTCATGGGGCTGTGAGAACGACTATGCCTGCTATGAGCGTATCTGTGCAGACAAGAACATCGACTATTGCAATATCCACCTGTGGCCATATAACTGGAGCTGGGCAAGAAAAGACCATCTTCAGGAGGATCTTCAACGCTCGTGCGACAATACGAAAGAGTATATCGACAAGCACCTTGCCATTTGTGAGCGTCTGCGCAAGCCTTTAGTAATGGAAGAGTTCGGCTATCCCCGCGACGGTTTCTCGTTCTCAACCAAGTCAACAACCAAAGGCCGTGACGGATATTATAAGTTCGTGTTCTCGCTTGTGGCAGACAACGCAGAGCATGGCGGCTTGTTTGCCGGATGTAACTTCTGGGGCTGGGGCGGTTTTGCCAAGCCAAAGCATGAGCAATGGCAGGTTGGCGATGACTATACTGGTGATCCGGCACAGGAGGCGCAAGGCTTGAACAGCGTGTTCTCTACCGACAAATCTACCTTGAAAGTGGTTCGTCAGCAGGTAAAAAGAATGTCAAAAATAGGCAAATGACGCATTAGTACACAAAAAAGTCAAAATAGTATTAGCTATTTTGACTTTTTTACATTAACTTTGCAGCGATGTTATAAAAGTACATGCGTATTGACAAAAACAATCGAAACAATATTAACTAAACACTATTTGAATTATGAAGAAAATCTTTACTTTAATTGCAGCCACAATGATGGCATTTAGTGCAAACGCACAAGAAGCTCTTGGTCTTGACTTCTCAGGTTGGCCTTGGAATTATGAGACTACAAGTGTAAACTCTATTGGCGGTACTCCTGTAGTTGCAGCAAACAGTCAATGGGGAGAGTACAAGCTTACCAATGCAGCTATTGACTTGACGGTGTATCGCTCTTATAAGTTTGAGTATGCTGACCTTACCGGTAGCTTCCAGCTGAAGATAGAAGGAGACCCAACAGATCTCAATACTTATGCGGCTCTTCCAACCGATGCTACTGTTCTTGAGGATAATTTTAAAGGCACTGAAGGCACAATCACGACATTCAACCTTCAGACACAAGAAGCTACAGGAAGTGTTAAGATCGTTAAGCTGACCCTTATCGACAAGGACGGAAATGAATTTGTTCCCGCACTCGGCGGCAAGGCATGGGGTGTTGACGTAACAGGTGAGGACTCTTATCCTGCACAATGTCCTATCCTTATCAACTTCACCGGTCAGTTTGGCGGCGTTCCTTTCCAGACTCTTGATGGACAGTTTACTGCACACGCAAAGGCAGACATCACTGAGACCAACTCATACAAGTACACTGTTGAGCTGAACCAGCCTATCAACGGCAAAATGATGATTGAGTATGACAATGCAAGCGGCAGTGGTTTCGCATGGAACAACTTCGAGGCTGGTGCTTCTACTCTGGTATTCTATGTTACTCCAGCTACTTTCGAGTATGATGAAGAGGATGAGGAAACTGGTGAGATTAAGCACGTCTCTAACCCTGACATCGCCAAGATTTACATTAAGGCTGCGGCAGAGAATGACAATGACAATGGTGATGGATACACCACTCCAATCGTTGTTGACATCAAGAGCATTACCCGTGAGGTCGTTAACGCTTCAGAGGCTACAGCTATCAAGGGTGTTGAGACCAAGGCAGTTGAGACCAACAATGTGATGTACAACCTCGCAGGTCAGCAGGTAAGCAAGTCTTACAAGGGTATCGTTATCATGAACGGTAAGAAATTCATCAACAAGTAAGATACTAAAATGACAGAAAGTGCATTCCAGAAAGCTTCATAGCATTTGGAGTGCACTTTTTGTTTTATCAAAATGCAAGTTTACTTGCATGTAATAAAAATTTTGTTTACCTTTGTAACCAATAACTAAAAACGAAAAGTAGGAATGAAGAGATTTTTATGGACTATTAGTTTGTCACTAATGTCTTTTGTTGCCATCTCAGCACAGAGCGGTATTGACCAGACTGCGGTGCAGCTGGCTGCACAGATGGTTCCCGGGTGGAATCTCGGCAATACCATGGAGGTTCCCAAGAACAGTCTCAGCGCTGAGACCTCCTGGCAATCGACAAAGACCACACAGGCGATAATTGATTTCGTGAAAGCCCAAGGGTTCCGTTCCGTGCGTATTCCATGCTCATGGGTAGCCCATTTCAACAGCGGTACCACTACCATCAATGCCAGTTGGATGGCACGAGTGAAGGAAGTCGTTGACTATTGTATCAACGATGGGTTGTATGTGGTGCTCAATGACCATTGGGACAACGGCTGGTTAGAGGATAACATCCATGTTACCGATGCTGCGACGGTGCAGGCAAACAAAGAGAAGCTGTCAGCGGTGTGGACACAGGTCGCTGAGGCTTTCAAAGACTACGACGAGCATCTGTTGTTTGCCGGACTTAACGAGCCAGACAAAGACCTCGACCCCAACAACTGGACTGCGGCTATCATGAATAACCTTGTGGCGTACGAGCAGACCTTTATCGATGCCGTGCGTGCCACTGGTGGCAACAACGCCAAGCGTGTGCTGGTGATACAAGGACCGAAGACCGACATCAATACGACTGTAAAGACAACATATACCAATAACCTCCCAGTGGACAATATTGACAATAAGCTGATGATGGAGATACACTATTATGAGCCTTGGCAGTTCTGGGGGATGGAAAAAGACGAGAGCTGGGGTAAGGTGTTCTATTATTGGGGCAGCGGCAACCATCTCAGCGGCTCCACACATAATGCCACCCACAGTGAGGAGGCATACGTGAGATCACAGCTCCAGAAGATGAAGACCAACTTTGTAGACAAGGGAATGCCTGTAATCATTGGAGAATATGGTGCCAACTGGCGTAATATCTCCTCCGTTTCGGGTGAGAGTCAGGAAAAACACAATGCCTCCATCAAGGCTTTCTACAAGACTATCAATCAGGTGGCAATTGAGATGGGGATGGTTCCGATGGCATGGGACATCAATGCTCCGAACCAGAATGGCACGAAGGGTATAATGACACTGATAAAACGCGCCGACTGTACCATATTCAACCAATATGCCATGGAAGGTATAAAAGAGGCAGTGGCGTCGTCGACTGGCATAAAAGGCGTGACACAGTTTGAGAATGGAGCCAATGATGCGATATTCGACCTGTGCGGCAGACAGATCATGGCTTCTGACTCCGACTGCCAGCTGGCATCTCTTCCATCAGGCATCTATATCGTTAAAGGGAAAAAAGTCATAGTACGGAGATGAAATACCGTACCAAACCTAAGATAAAACCTAAATATATTATAAATAAGTGATTATGAATCAAAGACATTCAATCTCTGGGCAGGTACTTGCAAGATGCAAGCACCTTGCTTTGTTTCTATTGATGTTGCTGCCTCTGCAGGCCTTCGCGCAGGACGCTACCGTGACCGGTACGGTCAGGGATGCTGCCAACGGCGAGCCTATCATTGGCGCGACAGTCAAAGTGAAAGACTCGTCGACAGGTGTCATTACCGATTTAGACGGTAACTTCACCCTGTCAGCAAAGTCAGGTCAGGTATTAGAGTTCTCCTACATCGGCTATACAACGAAGACGATGAAGGTGGGCAAGTCCGGAAGAATGGACGTCACCCTGTCAGAAGACGCTCACGCCCTTAACGAGGTCGTGGTAGTCGGTTATGGTGTGATGAAACGTTCCGACTTGACCGGTTCGGTAGCATCCATTAACGAAGAAGCCATCAAGCAAGGTGTCAACACCTCGTTGGAGCAGGCTATGCAGGGACGTATCGCCGGTGTGCAGGTGATGCAGAACTCCGGTGCTCCTGGTGGAGGTATCTCGGTGCAGATTCGTGGTATCAACTCCTTGAATGGTAATGAACCTCTTTATGTTATTGATGGTATTCAGGTCTCTGGTAGCTCAAGCAGCAACACCAGTGTGCTCAGCTCCATCAACCCGTCGGACATTACCTCCATTGAGGTGCTGAAAGACGCCTCCGCGACGGCTATCTACGGTTCCCGCGCCTCTAACGGTGTCGTACTTATCACTACCAAGCGCGGTCAGGAAGGAAAGTCGAAGATTGAGTACGAGGGTTATATGGGATGGCAGCAGCTTCCAAAGAAGCTCAGTGTCATGAACCTTCCTCAATATGCCGACTTCTACAATGTACGTGCCGCCATTCAAGGCTGGGGTGAGCAGGAGATGTACAAAGACCCTTATCTGCTTACCAACGGCACCGACTGGCAGGATGAGCTGTTCCAGACAGCCTTCATGCAGAATCACAATGTCAATGTGAACGGTGGAACAAAGGATATGCACTATTCGTTGTCTGGCGGTTATCTCGATCAGGACGGTGTGGGTATCGGCTCAGGCTTCACCCGTGCATCTTTCCGTGCCAACTTTGACACCAACATAACGAAGTGGCTGCAGATTGGCTTCAATACCGCATATTCAAATACCAAGCAGATCATCACCTTCGATGAGAGCAATGTGATACAGACAGCCCTCAACCAGTTCCCTGACGTTGCTCCACGCAATCCAGATGGGACATACGGTTTCCCGCAGATTAACGACTTTGCCACATATTACACCAACCCGATCTTTGAGGCATACATGAAAGAGAACCGTACCAACAACTATCAGTTGGACTACAATGTATATGCCAACCTCACTCCGGTAAAAGGTCTGAGCGTACGTGTTGAGTATGGCGGTAACCGCGGATGGGGTAACACCTATTACTTCACACCGGAATATACCTATGGCTCCATTAAGAGTGAGTCGCAGGCTACCCGTACGAAGACACTCAGCAAGTATACCTCATTCAAGCAATATGCCACATACGACTTCGATCCGTTCAAGGGACATCATTTCCAGATCATGCTCGGACATGAGTCACAGTGGGGTAACTGGGAGAGCCTGTCAGGTTCGCGAAAGGGTTATATCTCCTCAGCGATCCACAGTCTTAACGTAGGTGACGCCAACACCGCGACCAACAATGGTGACGACGGTACAAAGTGGGCGATAGAGTCTTACTTCGGACGTTTGAACTATAACCTGTTAGACCGATACCTTATTACAGCGACCCTTCGTGGTGACGGTTCATCAAGCTTCGGTAAAGACAACAAATGGGGTCTGTTCCCGTCAGCAGCGTTAGCATGGCGTGTAAGCAATGAGTCGTTCCTGAAGGATGTCAACTGGCTTAACAACCTGAAGCTACGTGTGGGATGGGGTCTCGTAGGTAACCAAAGCTCTGGCTCATACGCCTACGGCGCAACCATGGCAAACACCGCTACAGCCTGGGGTACAGGTTTCTATCCTGGCAACTTCCCCAACTCTGGTCTGAAGTGGGAGAGCACCAAGGCCTGGAACGTAGGTATGGACATTGCCGTACTGAAGAACCGTATTGAGTTTATTGTCGACGCCTATCTGAAGAAAACCGACAACCTGTTGATGCAGGCCGCACTTCCGTCATACGTTATCAACAACGACTGGATGGGAATGTCGGCACCATGGGTTAATACCGGTAGTATTGAGAACAGAGGTATTGAGTTTACCTTGAACACAGTGAACGTCAACAGTAACGGCTGGCAGTGGAGAACCGGAGCAACACTCTCTTTCAACCGCAACGAGCTGACAGGTCTGAACAGTGAAGGCTCTGCTATCCAGGGCTCCATCAGTACGGAGACATATACCCTCTCCGACATAGGAGGTCCGGTTGGTCGATTCTATGGCTATAATGTCATTGGTATGTTCACGAAAGAGGATGACTTCTACCAGAAGAACCAGTTAGGTGAGTTCATGATTGACAAAGACGGCAACAAGATTCCAGTTGCACGTCCGGTAGATACCAACGGAAATCTTCAGCCTATCGCACAGAACAGTATCTGGGTAGGTGACTACATCTTCGAGGATGTCAATGGTGACGGTAAGATTACCGAGGCAGACCGTAAGTTCATCGGTGATCCAAACCCGGACTTCACCTTCGGTCTTAACAATGTCATCAGCTGGAAGAACTTTGAGCTGTCATTCTTCATCAACGGTAGTGTTGGTGGTGACATCTACAACCTTGTACGCCAGCAGCATACGAACACACAAGGCTGGGGTAACAAGATGAGTGAGGTAGCCAACTATGCCGTTGTCGACATGATAGACCCGAACGGCTCAGCCACCGACATCTCTAATGTATATGTGTCGAACGCAAGCACGGCATCGGTACAGCGTATCAGTGCAGCTGGTACGAGTCTTAACGACAACAACCGTGTCAGCTCCCGTTTCGTGGAGGATGGCTCCTATATTCGTCTGAAGAATATCTCCTTGTCTTGGAACCTTCCGAAGAAATGGCTGACACCATTGACCTTAGACTGGGTTCAGGTTTATGGAACAATCCAAAATCTGTTTACCATCAGTGGCTATGACGGATATGATCCTGAGATTGGTGCTGTCGGACAGAGTGTGATTCTTCAGGGAATCGACAACTACCGTTATCCGTCACAGCGTATTTATACCGTTGGTTTGAAAGTTAAATTCTAAATAGAGGACAGATATGAAAAAGATTAATATATATATGATGTCTGCCCTGGCTGGTATGACATTGATGTTGACAAGCTGTGGCGATGATTTCCTTGACACAAAGCCACAGGGAAACTACACAGCGGAGACTTTCTATTCCTCTGATGTCGCTATCAGGAAAGGAACAGAGCCTCTGTATAACCGCGCATGGTTCGACTTCAACCGTCGTGCCATTGTAGGAATGGGCTCATACCGTGCCAATGACGCATGGAACCCGTATGTAAGTGCTGAGTTTGCCCGTTTCCAGGTGACTGGTCTCACTGAGGACATGGGTCTGGCGTGGTCAGCATTGTATAATGTCGTTACCATGAGTAACGCCACATTGAAGAACCTTCAGGATTATGCCGTTGTAGGCGGAGATGTCACACAGGAAGCCAAAGACGCCGCGATAGGCGAGTGTTACCTTATGCGTGGCTGGGCTTACTTCTATCTTCTCCGTGGCTGGGGCGACAATATCCTGTTTGAGGACAACTCTGTCATGGTTGACAATCCTATCCGTCCACTTAACACAGAGGCAGATGTCCTGAAATTCATCATCCGTGACTTCAGGAAGGCTGCCGAGTACCTGCCAGAGACAGGAGTAGACAATCATGCGTCGAAGTATGCAGCCAAGGCAGCATTGGCTAAGGCTCTTCTTGCTCAGAGCGGCTGGGATGAGAAGGCGACAACCAATCACTCACGTAATGAGGAGACGTTGAAAGAGGTCGTAAAGCTTTGTGATGAGGTAATCAACTGTGGGCAGTTCTCCTTGTTGCCAGACTACGAGGACCTGTTCAAACCACAGAACAATGACAATGCGGAGACCCTCCTTGCCATGCGATGGGCAAGTCCTAACTCAGGAGAGTGGGGCGCCATGAACGCTCTTTACTCAGACTTGTGCTTCTCTGAGACAACCGATGTCAATGTGTGGGGTGGCTCGCTCGTAGCCTCAATCGACATGATTGACATCTACAATGAAGAGCCGGCAGACTCTTTCCGTCTGCGTGGCACATTCTTCAGTCCTAACGCCTATTACGACTATATCCGTAAGGCAGAAGGCGGCTATGTCTACAAGCACAACTGGATGCAGCTGAAGAAAGGTGTCTGTGGAACAAAGGCAGACTGTGCTCCAAATACCTGCGCACAGATGGCTTCTCCACTTAACACATATATCCAGCGACTGGCTGACGTATATCTTATGAAAGCCGAGGCTATCCTTGGTAACAGCGAGTCAACGAGTGATGCCTCAGCGTTGGCAGCATTCAACGCTGTCCGCAAGCGCGCCAATGTGTCAGAGAAGACCTCCATTACCTTGAGCGACATCATCCGTGAGCGTCGTATCGAGTTCTGCATGGAGTACTTTAACTGGTGGGATATGGTCACATGGTATCGTTGGAAGCCACAGACTATGCTCGCATTCTTCAACAGCAAGCAGCACCGTGCCTTCGAGATGCGCGAGGGTGACATCATCAAGAATACAGACGGTACGTTCAGCTACCGTTGTGTTCCTCCGGGTGTGAACACATGGTATATCACCAATCCTACAAATGGAAACGTATATTGGAATGACCATATCGCAGTGTCTGAGCAGGACAACACTCCAGTACAGACCAAGGCAGAAGGTTATGAGTATGATCTGAACAGTTTGGTCTCTCAGTATACCGCAGGCTACCAGCCGATAGTATTGAGTGAGGCAAATATCTTCATGCCTTATCCTGAGAGTGATGTTATTCAGAACCATTACTTCAATGAGGAGCCGCAGGCATACGATTTCGGTACCACTGAGTAATAACCATATAAAAGACAAATACAATGAGACATTATATAATAAATAAGAAATGGAGTCTTGGAATGATGCTGATGGTGGCATTGCTCCAGTTGACCTTCACCTCATGTAAGGATGACTCCGATGACGGCGGACAGCCAGTAATCACAGCGGTCCGTGTGCCAGATCCGGCAAAAGCCGACAGTACCTTTACAAAGGCTGGTCCAGGCTCTGTAATCGCTATTATGGGTCAGAACCTTGGCAGTGCGTTGAAAGTGTATATCAACAATCAGTCAGTGTACTTTAACCCGACACTGAACACCGACCATAGCATTATCGTTCAGATACCGTCAGAAACTGATGGTTTTAAGCTCTCTGCTTTCGACAGCAGCATACCAGATGAGATCCGCGTGGAGACAACTCACGGAACAGCCGTCTATTCATTCAAGATTACGGCACCAGGTCCACAGCTTACCCGTATTCAAGGAACCTATCCGCGTCATGCCGGTGACATATTGAATGTATATGGAAAGAATCTCGTAGATATCGAGAAGATCTATTTCACCGATGTCACTGCCGCAAGACTCGATACCACAGAGTGGACAACCCCTGGCGGCAACCATGTGGATGTGGCAAGCTATAATGATGTGACTCAGGATCATCACCTCAACACCACAACCAATTCTTACGAGACCACGTCAGTATTGCAGCTTACTACACCAGACCTGCCATTTGATGAGGGTACTTTGGTTCTTGAGTGTGCTTCAGGCATTGTATATATCCCATATACAAAGGTTCCTGGTCAGCCAGTTATCTTAGGTGTCAGCACAGATATGCCGGTAATAGGTGAGACGGTATCGATCTCAGGACGTGAGTTCGTACAGATTGAGTCTATCACATACGGTGACGTGACACTCTCACCAAATGACTTTACGATCGCCGAGAGTGAGGATGGCATTGAGTTTACTTTCACAAAGAAGCCAAGTGAGACTTCTAATCCTGTATTGACAATCACTACTCCTGGTGGCAAGGCGTCAGTATCGTTCTATGACTACAGTTGCTTGCTGGTAGACTTCGACGGTCGTGGACAAGACAATGGATGGGATCCGAAGGCTACCGTTGAGACCGCTGCGTCCACAGCCGCTCCTTTCTCAGGTGACGGCAACTTCGCCCATATCTATCATGAGCAGATCGGTCAGAGTTGGTGGGGTACAATGGTATATTGGCGCGGAGGATGGGATGCCGGCGGCAATGCCATTGCGTTTGACTTACCTTCTTATGACGTTATTCCGGCAAATGCTTCCACAGATGATATCTATATCGCGGTAGAGGTGTTCAATAACAACAGCTCATTCAACAACGGCTCATTTATGGGTTACTTCCGCTACTTTATTCAGAGTGACAATGAGGATCCTGTACCCGTTACCGATGATGCCGGTAATCTGAACCCGGAAGACCAGGTTAACCAATATGACAACGGTTTCTCTTGGGAGAACTACGATGAGGAGGAAGGCGGTTTTGAACGTCCTGTACTCGCAAATATCAATGACCTGGCACCTACAGGAATGTGGTATCGTCATGTAATAAAGCTGAGCTCATTCCTGAAGTATAAAGGCAAGACTTATCAGGATGTGGTGAACGGTAAGATCTCACAATTAAGAATACAGTACATCAATCAAGGTGCGAGGGTACAGGGAACAGTCGACGTGTTCTTTGACAATATCCGTTTGTATTACAATAAGAAGTAATCTAAAAATAAAGCAATTATGAAGAAATTAAATATTTTCAAACTGGCATTCCTGTTGCTTGCCGCAGCTATGACAATGCAGAGTTGTAGTGACAGCAACGATGGCACAGCCTCATCTCCTGTCTTGGAGGTGTATAAGGACAGCGTTGCTATTGACAATATAGCATTTCCGTTGGCAGCCAAGAGCAGTATTATTGGTGTTAAGTGCAATGAGGACTGGACGGCTGAGTTGTCAGACACATCATGGGTGAGACTCTCAAACCATGCCGGCTATGGCAATGACAAGAACTTTACGTATACTAAGATTCAGGTGCTTAAGAATGATTTGGAGAGTAAGCGTACTGCGACACTTACCATCCGAGGAAAAAGTCTGACAAAGGTTGTCACCATTGTCCAGAACGGCAAGGAGAAGGATCCGAATGATCCATTTGAGACCTCCTTTGAGTTGTTGGAGCACCTGAGAATCGGTTATAACCTCGGTAATACACTTGATTCAAATCCTACCGGCAGCTATTGGGATCCTGTAGGCAAAACCCCGAAGGAGTGGGAGCAGTCTTGGGGACAGCCGGAGACGACACAGGAGATTATCGATACGTTGGCATTGAAGGGCTTTAACGTTATCCGTGTACCAGTGACCTGGGCTCCTCACATGGATGCAGACGGTAATGTTGACACTGCCTGGATGGATCGTGTAGAGGAAGTGGTTAACTATGTCCTTAATGCGGGATGCTATTGTATTCTCAACGTACAGCATGACACAGGTAGTGATGCCTCCGCATGGGTCGTTGCCGATATGAGTAAATATGCGACAGTCAGCCCTCGTTTTAAGAGCCTTTGGACTCAGATTGCAAACCGCTTCAAGAATTATAATGAGAAGCTGGTGTTCGAGGCGTTTAATGAGATCCTGACCTCAAATGCTGAATGGGGAGATCCTGCTGATGTGACTGCATACGAGGCAGTTAACAAACTGGAGCAAGACTTTGTCGATGCTGTCCGTGCCACTGGTGGCAACAATGAGTATCGTAATCTGATAGTCAACCCATACAGTGCTGGTAATACCGATGCGAAGCTGGCTGGTGTTCAGATTCCTGATGACATGCACCCGAACCACATAATGGCATCTGTACATACATATGACCCTTATTGGTTCTGTAACGACAGCAGTAATCCTGATGAGCAGAATTACTATATCAATATCTTCGATGAGGCGCAGCAGCAAGTTATTGCCGACATTGTGAGCCGCGTGACAAAGAGATATGATGACCTTGGCGTGCCAGTACTGTTTGGTGAGTTCGGAGCAATCGGTACCCATCCTGACATGTCTGAGCGTGTGAAATATGCCAAGTATGCGTTACAGCAGTTCCGCTCCCATGGAACAACAGGTCTGTGGTGGATGGGACTTCTCAATAGAAGAAGACTCAGATGGTATGAGGCAGACATTGTGAATGCGTTGATGGAAACTGCACAATAAAGTATTATTATAGAATCAGAATGGCATCCTTTTGTCGTATGATTAGGGGATGCCATTCTGTTTTTATCTGTTTAAACATAGCTTTTTTCTTTAATAGGCAACTTATACAAATAAATAGTCAAAATAGTATCATAGGTTTCTACTTATTTGTTTTATCTTTGTAGCATGAAAAAGTTAAATCTATTGCTCATATCCTTAATCATGGTCTTGCCACTATCTGCACAGATAAGAGGTAATAACATCGTTGTTAATGTGAGACCAGATCATAAGGACTGGATATACAAGACAGGTGAGAAGGCTGTCATGTATGTTGAGGTGTTGAAGTCTGGCACGACGCTAAGTAATGTTAATGTGGATATCCAGGCAGGTCCGGTGCTTTACCCCGATGTAAAGAAGAGTGTTACGCTCAGTGATGGGACAATGAAGTGGGATTGCTCCATGAAAGCCCCCGGGTTCTATAGCCTTAAAGTTACCGCACATGTAGATGGAAAAGATTATGAGGGGAATTGTGCCGTAGGATTCTCACCTGAGAAGATTATACCTGCTACGCAATGTCCGGCTGATTTTGACGCTTTCTGGGAGAAGGCGTTGAAAGAAGCCCGTCAGTATGACTTGGATCCCACACGTACTTTGCTGCCTGAGCGTTGTACAAAAGACGTAAACGTGTATGAGGTTAGCTTTGTCAATAACCGTCAGGGAAGCCGTATCTATGGAATACTTTGTATGCCAGTGAAGCCAGGTAAATATCCCGCACTGTTAAGGGTGCCTGGCGCAGGTGTCCGTCCTTATGGAGGTGACGTATATACAGCATCTCAGGGAGCCATAACGCTCGAGATCGGTGTTCATGGCATACCTGTGACAATGAAACAAGAGGTATATGACCGTTTGTTTGAGGGCAGTCTTCAGGGCTATTGGGAATGTAATCTTGAAGAGCCGGAAAAGAACTATTACAAGAGAGTCGTAGTAGGGGCGGTGCGCTCGGTGGACTATATAGCCTCTTTGCCAGAATGGAACGGTATTAGTTGCGGTGTTACAGGCTCGTCGCAAGGTGGCTTCCTGTCTTTGTCTACCGCGGCATTAGACAATCGTATCACATTCTGTGGTGTCGTCCACGATGCCATGTGCGACTATGAGTCAGAGCTTAAGGGAACAGCAGGCGGTTGGCCTCATTATTTTCTTTACTCATCCTCAAAGGAGAATAAGGCACGCTTGCAGGCAAAGGTTGAAGGAGCCCGTTATTATGATGGTGTGAATTTTGCCCGTCGTATTACTTGCCCTGGATGGTACTCTTTCGGCTTTAATGATGAGGTTGTTCCACCGACGAGCAGCTATGGGACATACAATATCGTAACAGCTCCCAAGACTCTTAGCCTTTATCAGAAAACGGCCCATTTCTGGTATCAGGAGCAATGGGATGAATGGGAAGAATGGCTTTTGAAGCAGATGGGACTTCGTTAAAACACCTAATGTCATGAGGAATCATATAAGAAAGCTCCTTTGTGTAATTGTCTTATTGGTGATGACAGTCAATGGCATAGCGACGAATTACTATTGCTCCCCAAATGGGAATGGCAATGGTAATTCCGCAGCATCACCTGGTGAGTTTACTTCGCTGTTGTCGAGACTGTCGGCTGGTGATACCCTTTTCTGTAGAGGTGGGCAGTATGACTATTCCTCTACTATAGACATCGCAAAGAATGGTACAGCCACTAAGATGGTGTGCATCTTCAATTATCCTGAAGAGACTCCTGTGTTTGACTTTCGTAGAGAGGCGTATGGGAGTAGAGGGATAGTCATCAAATCGGGTTCCTCATATATACACATCAAAGGACTGACCATCCGTTATACCGGTAAGAATGGACTGCACAACAGCGGCAGTAACTGTATTTTTGAATTGTTGGATGTCTATGGCAATGGTGACACAGGAATACAGATGAAAGCAGGAGGCAATAACCTGATCCTTAATTGCGACTCCCATGACAACTTTGACTATATGCTTGCTAATGATTTTGGCGGGAATGCGGATGGTTTTGCCGACAAACAATATGAGGGAGGAGGTAATATCTACCGGAATTGCCGTGCTTGGAACAACAGCGATGACGGATGGGATTTCTACCAGCGTGTTAATACGGCAGGAACGGTCACCGTGCTTGAGAATTGTATCTGTTATCAGAACGGACCTGTGGAATATGACATGCGTAATCACCCACGCTATGAGACAGACAAGAGCTGGTTCGATCAGTTTGCTAATGGTCAGAATGTGACTTTCCGTAAAGGTAATACAGCTTTCGTAACGTTGGAGCATTATTATAATAATGGAAATCAGAATGGTTTTAAGCTTGGAGGCGCATACACAAACAATGTGGTAAGGCTTGTCAGATGTCTTGCCGTTGGCAATGGCGCGAGGGGGTTTGACCAGAATAATAATGCCGGCACCATGGAACTATATAATTGCAGCGCTTACCAGAATGGGTCAGATTATAGTTTCACAAATAGCAGCTACGGCACCTTGACGATAAAAAACTGTCTGACAGTGGCAGGAAGTCATGACCTCAGTTGTAAGCAGGTTATTGAGAGTCATAACTCATGGAGCATCTCTGGTGTTACATGTGACGAAAGTGACTTTGAGTCACTTGATGATGATTATATTCTTGCAGATCGTCAGGATGATGGAAGTTTCGGCACGACACCTTTTATGCAATTGGTTGAGGGGAGTGACTTGATTGACTGTGGGGAGATAATCGAGGGAGTACCTTATGGCGGTTCGGCTCCGGACTTAGGTTGCTATGAGTATGCAGGTATGAATTATCCAGCAACCCTAACCTGTCTGACCGGCAATACATCCCAGGCTGTAAAAGAAGGACAGCCAATTGCTGAAATAATTATGAAATGGGGTGGTGATGCCATTGGAGCAGAAACCTATGGCTTACCAGCCGAGTTGTCGGAAGTAGTCAACGAGCAGGCAAAGACTATCACCATCAAGGGAAGCTTGTCTCTGTCAGGAACATACGAGTTTGTTGTCAGGACTCTTCAGGCACCAGAGATTTCCGGTGCGGAACTTAGCTGTGTCGTATCGGTTAGAGAGGATCTTGGTACGACAATAGCATACGTCACGGTTCCAAACAGCGGAGCTGACGCGCCATTGCTACAGTCCCTACAGGAAGTGTTTAACGTCGAGGAAAAAGACGCTTCTTTGTCAAACCAAGATTACTCAGCATTTGACCTGATTGTCATCAGTAGTGTGCCTACCAGTAGTCTACAGGGTGTGTTAGAGCTTAAAGGCATAGACAAACCTGTAGTATTGCTAAAGCCATTCTTGCTGAAGAATGGAGCATGGGGCTGGGGCACCGCCAAGAATACAAGTGATATGAGGATGAAAGTGATAATGCCAGAGCATCCAATATTTGACAATGTGGAGATAACTGATGGTCAGCTGGAGTTTTTCTCCACAGTCTCTACAAATGGTGTTACACTCATGGATTCATGGAACGACTCTCCTCAGCTGACAGAAATAGCCACACCAGTGTCGATGGGCGGTCAAAGTATTTTTGAACTGCCTGTGGGTGGAACCTATAGTGGTACAACTCTGACTCATCCACTACTATGTATAGGACTTAGTGAGTACTCCCTTTCCAATATTACATTTGCGGGTCGACAGGTCGTTATCAACGCATGTTACCATTTGTTGGGTAAGACCCCGACAGGAATCGGCAGAATCGATAATGATGATAAAGAAAAAGCATATAAGGTGTATGACTTATCCGGTCGGCAACTACACAATGAGAATGTCTTAAAGAAGGGAATCTATATAAAAGGAAACAAGAAATATCTTAAACAATAAATAACAAACTTGAGTATGAGGAAAATCTTATTGGGAGTCTTAGCTGTAATGGTATCTATGAATGTGGTGGCATCAGAACAAACGGAAGGCTTAAGACAACGCCTCTTGCTGTTACAGGAGAGAGGAGTTATGATTGGTCATCAAGATGATCCCTTCTATGGTACGACATGGAAGTGGGAAAATGGCAGGAGTGACGTAAAGGAGGTTTGTGGCGATTATCCTGCAGTCATGGGATTTGAGCTTGGTCAGATAGAACTTGACTCTGCAAAGAATCTTGATGGAGTCCCATTTCAGATGATGCGCAATGAGATTGTCGCCCACTACCTTCGCGGAGGTGTCATTACCATCAGTTGGCATCCATGGAATCCCGTAACAGGGAAAAACGCTTGGGATCCTACAGGACGACCAGTTAAAGAAATCCTTTGTGGCGGGTCAAAGCATGCTGTATTAGATTCTTGGCTTGCTGTTGTGGCTGACTTCCTTAAGTCGTTAAAGACACCGTCGGGGCAAACGATCCCAGTTATATTCCGTCCTTGGCATGAAATGCATGGAGGTTGGTTCTGGTGGGGCAAGGACTCTTGTACTCCAGAAGAGTTTCAACAATTGTTCCGTTACACAGAGGAGACGCTCGGGAAAATGGGCGTAGACAATTGTTTGTATTGCTATTCTCCTGGTGGAACCAATGGCGAGACCGAGGAAAGTTATATGCGATATTACCCAGGTGATGACTATGTTGATATGTTAGGTGTAGACATCTATTCAGGTACCGACAAGGCAGACTATATCAAAAGAGTACAAGACGAATTCGCGGTAATCAGCAAAATAGCAACAGAACATAGCAAGTTGATTTGCTTCGCAGAGACAGGTCAGCGTAATACAACAGACCCACAGTGGTTTACAAAAGCATTATGGGAGGTAATCAAAGATGTTAAGATGAGCTATGTGCTGCTATGGCGCAATGCTTGGGATCAAGAGACGGAGAACTTTGGTCCAGCACCTGAAAAGGAATGTGCGGATGACTTCCGAGAGTTCTATGCCATAGATAAGACATTGTTTGTGAAAGATATCGCTGACGCGGCTTATAACGAAGGTCAGAAGTTGGCAAGTCGCATGCGTAGCCTCTTGCCTTGTGGCTATATGTTTGGTCATCAGGATGATACGTTCTATGGTCTCAATTGGGAATGGGACTATGGCAAGAGTGATATATTTGACCTAGTGGGTGATTATCCAGCCATAATGGGATATGACCTTGGTGGAATAGAGAAAGGTGACGCAAAGAATCTTGATAGCGTTCCATTCACAAAGATCCGTGAAGAGCTGTTGGCACATGTTAAGCGGGGAGGCATCGTTACTGTGAGCTGGCATCCGCACAACCCATTGACAGGTGGCACAGCATGGGATGTGTCGTCAGACCAAGTCGTTAAAAGTGTCCTTCCTGGCGGTTCTCGCAATGCCTTGTTTGAGCTGTGGATGAGCCGTGTAGCAGATTTCCTTAAAACCTTGAGAGATGAAGCAGGACAACCGGTTCCGATTATTTTCCGTCCATGGCATGAAAATAACGGCTCGTGGTTCTGGTGGGGACAGAACCTGTGTACCGATTGGGAGTACCTTTCCTTGTGGAATATGCTTCAAGACTATCTTACCAATGAAGGGTTGTCCAACCTGCTATGGAGCTATTCGCCAAATCTTGATGGAGGATGGACAGAAGAGCGTTTTTTAAAACGTTATCCTGGAAATGACAGAGTGACGTTGATAGGTGAGGACTCATACCAATGGGGAACGGAAGAAGATTTCACAAAGCAGTTGGTGGCCGACTTGGATTTCATCAGTCAGTTTGCGAAGAAAAACGGGAAACTGTTTGCCCTTACGGAGTGTGGATATAAGAACATACCAGATGCCACGTGGTGGACTCGTGTGCTGAAGCCTGTTATGGACAAGTATGCCATAAGCTATTTCCACACATGGCGTAACTATAAGAAAGAATACTTCGCTCCAGCGACAGGACAGGTAAGCGCCAAAGATTTTAAGAAGCTGTTTAAATCAAAGAATACATTGTTCTTGAGAGATATAACGAAGAATAAGTGATAATGCCCCCTTAGTATAATAATATTAATAATGAGATAATAATAATCAAAATAGTAACTATGACAGATTTTAGTAAGAAAGTGGAGGCACTCCGCAAGCATCATGAAGAACTCCTTAGTTTAAAGAATGAACCCATAGAATGGGGAAATGGTATTTATGAAAAGTATAAGAATCCGGTAGTGACAGCGGCACATATTCCATTGGAGTGGAAATATGACTTCAATGAGAAAGACAATCCGTACCTTATGCAGCGTATTATGTGTAATGCGGCATTGAATTCCGGAGCGATAAAATGGAATGGCAAGTATCTGCTCATCGTACGTGTGGAAGGCGCAGACCGTAAATCCTTCTTTGCTGTCGCAGAGTCACCCAATGGTATTGACAATTTCCGTTTTTGGGATGAGCCGATCACCATGCCCGATGATGTAATACCAGCCACGAATATCTACGACATGCGCGTCACTGCCCATGAGGATGGCTGGATATATGGCGTGTTCTGTGCTGAGCGTCATGATGACACACAGCCCGGAAACCTAAGTGCAGCGACGGCAACAGCCGGAATTGCTCGTACCAAGGATCTGAAAACATGGGAGCGCTTGCCAGACTTAAAGACAAAGAGCCAGCAACGTAATGTTGTGTTGCATCCTGAGTTTGTTAATGGCAAGTATGCCTTTTACACCCGTCCACAAGATGGTTTCATTGATACCGGCTCAGGTGGTGGAATAGGCTGGGCACTTGTTGATGATATAACCAATGCCGAGGTTAAGGAAGAGAAAATTATTAATGCCCGCCATTACCATACCATTACAGAGGTAAAGAATGGTGAGGGACCTCATCCGATAAAGACCGATCGAGGATGGTTGCATCTCGCCCATGGTGTGCGTGCTACTGCAGATGGTCTCCGTTATGTCTTATATATGTATATGACAGCCCTTGACGATCCTACACGTGTCATTGCCCAACCAGGAGGATATTTCCTGGTACCCGAGGGTGATGAGTACCTTGGCGATGTGATGAATGTCGCATTTGCCAACGGTTGGATTGCCGATGAAGATGGAAAAGTCTTTATCTATTATGCTTCTGCAGACACTCGTATGCATGTGGCAACATCAACTATAGACAAGCTTATCGACTATTGTATGAACACCCCTGAGGACGGGCTTTATACAGCAGCGAGTGTAGAGACAATAAAGAAACTTATTGCTAAGAATAAAGGTCTTTGATTTAGGGTATCGTAATGTTGTTATTTATTAAATCATTAAATTATTAATCATGGCAAATCTTAAAGAGAAAATAGGTTATGCGTTAGGTGATGCTGCCGCTGGTGGTATCGTGTGGAAAATAATGTCGATTGCATTTCCTTTGTTCTTCACAAATGTCTTCGGACTTACCTTTGCTGATGCAGCCACACTGATGCTCATCGCACGTATGTTTGACGTCGTCACAGATCCCCTCATGGGTAGTCTGGCAGACAGGACCCAGTCGCGGTGGGGAACGTATCGTCCTTGGCTGATCATAGGTGCCATACCTTTTGGCCTTATCTTTGCGTTGTTGCTTTATACACCAGACTTCGGACCTGTAGGCAAGCGAATATGGGCATATACACTTTACCTTCTTATGATGGCGGTATATACAGCTGTGAACGTCCCTTATGGCTCATTACTTGGCGTGATGACCGATGATGACAATGAAAAGAACCAGTTCTCGTCGTTCAGGATGGTTGGCGCTTATGCAATGGGATTCATTACTCTATTGTCATTCCCGTATCTTCAGAAAATGGTAGGGGGGACACCCCAGCACCAGTATGCTGTTCTTGGTGCCTTCTTCGGTATTACCGCTGCTGTTGGCACCTTAGCATGTGGACTGCTCACGAAAGAACGTCTGAAACCTGTACGTGCCGAGAAGTTCTCATTCAAGCCTTTTGGTGACTTATTCCGTAACAAGCCGTGGATTTACCTTACCCTTATTGGTATATGCACCAACTTCTTTAATGGTTTCCGCTATGCTGTTGCCGGGTATATGTTTGAGTATTGCCTTAAAGGAGACGTGACAGTGAGTGGACTTATCATCAACTATACCGTTTTTATGACATTCGGTGAGCTCACATGTATGATTTTCGGTGGTGTGTCACCGAAGTTTACGGAATGGGTAGGCTCAAAGAGAAAAGCGTTCCAGATAGCAGCTTTTATCTGTCTTATCTTTTCTGTAGGTTTCTTCTTTATCCCTATGGATCCCGCCTATATTTGGGTAATGGTTGCCTTGGTGATTCTCACCTCTGTTGGTATCGGTCTGTACTCACCATTGCTATGGTCTATGTATGCCGATGTGGCAGATTATGCTACAGAAAAGAACGGTACGTCATCAACGGGACTTATATTCTCCAGCGGAACTATGGCTCAGAAGTTTGGAACAGCCATCAGTGGCTCACTTGTAGCTTTGTTCCTCGGTATAGCTGGTGCAAGTATGATTACAGATGACATGGGTAACACCAGTGTGGACCCAGCCTCTATTACCGATTCAGTGCTTTCTATGGTATGGAGTCTATTCTCTCTGTTCCCGGCAGTTATAGCCGCTATTATCATCATTCTGACATATCTATATCCGATTAAGAAATGAGAAACAGTCCATTATGTAGTGATATCGTCGCAAGCATGAAGGCAGAAATGCAAGATGTCCTTGAGAACAACATCCTTCGTTTCTGGATTGACAATATGGTTGACAACGATAATGGTGGTTTTTATGGACGTATGGACGGCAATGGTAATCTCCATGCCGATTCAGAGAAAGGCGCGATCTTGAATTCCCGTATCTTATGGGCATTCTCGGCTGCCTATAGGGTACTGCGCAAACCAGAGTATTTGGAGATGGCGACTCGTGCCAAAGACTATATCATCAGTCATTTCATTGACGAGGAATATGGAGGAGTATATTGGAGTCTTGACTCTAAAGGTAATCCTCTTGACACGAAGAAGCAATTCTATGCCATAGGGTTTGCTATTTATGGAATGTCAGAATATGCCCGAGCCACAGGGGACCACGAGGCACTTGACTATGCCATACAGTTGTATGAGTGTATAGAGGAGCACTCTCTTGATAAAGTCTATAATGGTTATATTGAAGCCTGTACGCGGGAGTGGGGAGTTGTTGCGGACATGCGTCTTTCAGAGCTTGACGCGAACTATCCAAAGTCCCAGAACACTCATCTGCATATTATAGAGCCATACGCTAATTTATATCGTTGCCTGAAAGAGTTTGATGCAGCGAACTCATGCGACTATGTCCCAGCTATCGGTGCAGTACTTCCCGTCTCAGTTACAGTTCCTTTGGAAACGAGGCAAAAGGTAGAGACCTCTCTCCGTAATATCATTGGTATCTTTACAGATCGGATATTGAATCCCGAGACCCATCATCTGGACTTGTTTTTTGAAAAAGACTGGACAAGGGGCGCTGGACATCTGGAGAGCTATGGACATGATATAGAATGCTCATGGCTGATGCATGAGGCTGCTTTGGTATTAGGTGACCCTGCCGTCCTGAAGAAAATGGAGCCAATAGTACAAATGGTTGCCAAGGCATCAGAAAAAGGACTTAATGCAGATGGCTCCATGATCCATGAGGCTAATCTCGATACCGGTTATGTAGATAGTGACTTGCATTGGTGGGTTCAAGCAGAGGCGGTTGTCGGCTTTGCAAATATTTATCAGTATTTTGGTGATGAGGAAGCTCTTAAAAAAGCATCCCATTGCTGGGAGTATATAAAGACTCAGCTTGTCGACTGGAAAGGTGGCGAGTGGTTCTGGAGCCGTCATAAGGACGGTTCTCTCAATATTGTTGATGATAAGGCAGGTTTTTGGAAATGTCCATATCACAACAGTCGTATGTGTCTCGAGATAATAGAAAGAAAACTATAGAGTTATGCCAGAGCATACTGTTATTCATGAGATAACCCCATTGATGGGTAAGGACGCTCTTTATATAGCCGATCGGCGTAAGAAAGAATTTGCATATCCGATTCATAACCATGATGTTTATGAATTGAATTTTGTGGAAAATGCTACGGGTGTACGCCGTATAGTCGGTGACAGTTCAGAGGTTATCGGTGACTATGACTTAGTATTGATTACAAGTCCCGATTTAGAGCATGTATGGGAACAGTATCATTGTGAGTCAACAGATGTTCGTGAGATAACCATTCAGTTCTGTTTCGGATTAGGTGACGATGATTTTTTCGAGAAGAATCCATTCTCTCATATCCGTAGAATGCTTAATGAGGCTCGTAAGGGTCTGGCATTCCCGCTTGCGGCAATCATGAAAGTTTATGACAAGCTTGACAAGCTTAGCCAGTTAAAGGATGGCTTTGAGTCATTGATGTTATTCTTGGATATATTGAACATCCTTGCTCGTACCGAAGGCTATCGTACTCTTGCCACATCCAGCTATGCTAAAGTGGTTATCGAGGATGATTCCAGAAGGGTTCTGAAGGTAAAAAACTTTATCAACGAGAACTATATGTATGAGATAAAGTTGAAGACATTGGCAGACTTGGCTAATATGAGTCAGAGTGCGTTCAGCCGTTTTTTCAAACTTCATACCGGACGTACGCTAAGTGATTATATTATTGATATTCGTCTTGGCTATGCTACGCGTATGTTGTTGGATACTAACGATACCGTTGCAACAATCAGTTTTAATTGTGGCTACAACAACTTGAGTAATTTTAACCGTATCTTCAAAAGGAAGAAAGGCTGTTCCCCAAGTGAGTTCCGTGAGAATTACAGGAAAATACGTGTTATAGTGTAAGTTTTAGTTTTAAGTTTATGGTTTAATTATATAGGGAAATGCAAGTATTCAAATTTCAACCCCTTTTGAAACAGACCTTATGGGGCGGTGAGAAAATAATTCCTTTCAAGCATCTTGATGATAAGCTTGAAAATGTTGGGGAAAGTTGGGAGATCTCAGGTGTGAAAGGAAATGAGACTCTTGTTGCTGATGGATTGTATAAAGGATACGGCTTGAACCGTTTGGTAACGGAGCTAAAGGAGAAACTCGTAGGTAAGCGATGTTATGAGCGTTATGGTAATGAGTTCCCGTTGCTTATTAAGTTTATCGATGCCCGTCAGGATTTGTCAATACAGGTGCATCCTAATGATGAGATAGCCAAGCTTCAAGGGCGTGAGCGTGGTAAGACTGAGATGTGGTATCTTATGGAGTCGGATCCTTCCGCAAAGCTCTATAGTGGTTTGAAGATGAAGCTTACGCCAGATGAGTATGCTAAGATGGTTGAGAACGATACTATCTGTGACGCTCTTGCACAATATCCCGTTGCGGAGGGTGATGTGTTTTTCTTACCTGCAGGGCGTATTCATGCTATAGGAGCGGGATGCTTCCTTGCTGAGATTCAGCAGACAAGTGATGTTACTTGGCGTATCTACGACTTCAAGCGCAAGGATAAGAATGGTAACTTTCGTGAGCTTCATACCCGTCAGGCGTCGGAGGCTATCGACTATACCGTATATGACGATTATCGTACAAACTATATACCATTAAAAGACCAGCGTCAGGAAGTGGTGCGCTGCCCGTATTTCACTACTTCAGTATATGATGTGTCATCATCCATTCAGCTTGATTACTCCAAGACTGACAGTTTCGTGATTCTTATTGGAGTTAAGGGTAGTGGCGAGCTTGTAGGCGCAGATGGTGAGACGACATCCCTGAAAGCAGGTGAGACAATATTGATTCCCGCTTCAGAGACAAAGTTTGAGGCTCGTGGTAACGTAAAATTCCTGGAGACACTATGAGAAAAGTCGCCTTATTGATTATATTAGGGTTAATACCAGCCATAACTATTGCGCAAGGGTCTGTTAACAAAAGGCTTAATGTTGTTATCTTGGGTGACTCAAACACATCGATAGGTGGAGATGATTGTAATATTCCCAAGGGGTGGACAAAATGGTTTTGTGAGAAATTCAATCCGGCATCATGCCACAGCTATGCACGTAGTGGAGCTACATGGTCGCATACAGTGTCAACAATATATGATGTTGAGGAGAACACAGGTAAACTCAGTGACCATAATGTGATATACAACCAGATAAACCGTTTGAAGCAGGCTGTGAAACAAGGACGACAGGTAATACCAGATGTAATTCTAATTGCCGCGGGGACCAATGACGCATGGTTTCAACAGCGCAGACCAAAGGCATTTACTAAGACAGTTGAACAGGTATTTGACAATCAGGATGCTTTCATTACGGAGCGTACCCCTCAAACTGTGTTGTCATTGGCAGAGGTGATACGCTATGACTGTGAGCTTCTTATGGAAGCTTTTCCTGAAGCGCAGATAGTCTTACTTACCCCAATACAGTCTGTCGCAACTAACGACATTGGCAAAGTTAGTGACATCATCGCAGAGTGTGGACACATGATGAGCCTGAGTGTGATAAGACAGAATTTTGGTAGTAGCATCTATCGTGTACGTGAAAAAGTTCAACACAAATATACCTCAGATGGTACGCATACAACGGAGTTAGGGGCTCGCCGTAACGGTTATTTCATAGCGAATCAACTCAATGCAATCTTGTTGTATTAGACAGCGTATTTGATATTTAATCTATATAAGTTTCAAACTAAGGATATATGGTTTTCTCGGATTTGTTTTTCCTGTTTGTGTTTCTGCCAGCATTTGGACTAAGCTATTTGCTGGCTACATGGATAGACAAGCTTATTGGTAAAAGGAACTCTGACGTTCCAATAGACTCGGCAGAAATAGCAGATGCTAAGTACACCTGGAGTAATTTCATTCTTGTTGTTTTCTCTTTTATATTCTATGCATGGGGAGAGCCGGTATACGTTTTCCTGATGTTTTTCTGTGTGATAGTAAACTATCTGTCAGGACGATTCATAGACAGTAAGGAGATCAGTGGGCGAAAGACGGCACTCGTAATAGGCTTGGTGATAAATATTGCCATACTTGGAATATTTAAGTATGCCGGATTTTTTGCAGGTGTATTAAACGATGTGGGAATACCAATGCCTGTGCCAGCTATTTCATTGCCGATAGGTATCAGCTTTTATATCTTCCAGTCAATTTCTTATTTGGTGGATGTATATCGCAGGGAATCACCTGTACAAAAGAAGTTCCTTAATCTGTTGCTGTATATATCAATGTTCCCTCAACTTATTGCGGGACCTATAGTACGCTATGGTACTATAGCACATGAGATAAGTAACCGCCATGTCTCTGGCAGTGATTTTGCCGATGGCCTTTTCCGGTTTCTTACAGGTTTAGGAAAGAAGGTTATTTTAGCCAATCAACTCTCAGAGATATCTGATCAGTTCCTCGTAAATGGTTTGAATGATCTCTCGATGAGTGGTGCCTGGATAGGTGTTCTTGCTTTCACCCTTCAGATATATTTTGACTTTTCAGGTTATTCTGACATGGCAATAGGCTTAGGGCGATGCTTAGGTTTCCACTTCAATGAGAATTTCCGCCATCCATATTGTTGTGACTCCATTACAGATTTCTGGCGCAGGTGGCATATCTCTCTTGGCAGCTTTTTCCGCGACTATGTATATATACCTTTGGGAGGTAATCGTAGGCATCAAGCATTGAATATCCTTATAGTGTGGTTCCTTACAGGTATGTGGCATGGAGCCAGTTGGAATTTCATAATCTGGGGTGTCTATTTCGGTTTGATAGTAATGTTGGAGAAATATACAATTCTGAAGATTAAAAAGTATATCCCTTCTGTATTTTTGCACATATATAGTCTCTTGCTTGTTATTATTGGTTGGGGAATATTCTATTTCGATGATTTTGGAAAGATGCAAGTATTCTTCAATTCTTTTGCCGGGCAAGGTGTGGCATTGACAGACTTCCTTTCTCAGACCACGTTGACGGACTATTTCTGGCTTTGGATAGTGGCGTTGGTATTTTGTTTGCCTGTGAGGGAATGGTGTGTAAATCTTCTTGCGAGGATGTTTGTCAGGAAGGAATCCGGTGATAATGCTGTTAATGGTTTGGATTCCTCAGAATCCTCAAATGCCAAGTCATTCTGGTATCGCTTTTTTGTTTATTCCGCTCGCACTGTAGTGTCTGTAGTTATACTTGTACTAAGTGTGGCATTACTGGTTGGTGCCACTAATAATGCGTTTATATATACACGATTCTGAAGCAATAAATGATTGAAGATATGAGAAAAAGGAAATATATAACATTGTTGCTGTTGTTGATAGCACTCATCGTGTCCTCAGATGCTAAGGCACAAGACATCCCGGTTAGGCGCACACCTTCAGGGATTATCATTATGGGTAATGGAGGCACGGTAAGGGCTTTTGAGCCGTATAGTGGGAAAATTGAGAATGTAATGGCTTATTCGGCAATGGTTAATCACTATGCCGATACATTTTCTCCTGATGTCAAAGTTTTTTGTATGGTTATCCCAACTGCGGTAGGATTGTATTGTCCCGACAAAGCGAAGGCATGGACTAAAGACGAGAACACAAATGGCAATGCTATGATAAAGGCATTATCAGACAAGGTTACTGCCATAGACCTTTTCCCTGTTATGAGGAAACATCTCTATGAACCGATATATTCCCGTACTGATCATCACTGGGCTCCTTTAGGTGCATACTATGCGGCACAAGCGTTTGCGCAGGCTGCAGGCGTGCCTTTTATGGAGTTATCACAATATGATAAGAACGTAATCCATAACTATGTGGGTACGATGTACAGGTTCTCGAAGGATGCCTTCGTAAAGCGAGCTCCGGAGGAGTTTGTATATTATACACCAAAAGGTGTTGAGTATAAAACCACATATATTAAATATCATCTTGATAAAGGGCGGAAAAAAGTAGTGGGTGAAGATGCTCCTACAGTGGAGAGTTTTTTCCGTAGCTATCCTGATGGCGACAGTCATGCCTATCTTACGTTCTTCGGTGGGGATGACCGCACGATTAAGGTAGAGACCTCTACAAAAAACAATCGGCGGCTTGTAATTCTCAAAGACAGCTATGGAAATGCCATTCCTGGTTATCTGTTTGGCTCTTTTGAGGAAATTCATGTGATAGATTGTCGTTATTTCACCAAGAACATCACCAGATATGTGCGTGATAACAAAATTACTGATATTCTTTTTGCTAACAACATAATCCATGCGTCACTGGAGAAGACTGTAAACTCCTATGCGCAATACCTGAGACTTGAAAACTGAAAAAATGAAAATACATCATTTATATATATCCATAGTGCTGATCTTGTTTGTCGCACTCACTATAGTCTTTGACACTTTTCCGAGAAGTACGGTGTCTGAACTTGAGAAACGCTCACTCGCTAAGTTCCCGGAATTTACTATAGATAAGCTTGCGGATGGCTCGTTCTTTAAGGAAGTGTCATCATGGTTCAGCGACAGTGAGCCATATCGTGATAATCTCATGGCATTAAGTATGGGAGTGAAGGATGCTATCCGAGTGTCATTCTCTGATGAGAGTATTTCGTTTCATGCGTCTGAGGACACTCCGTTGCCAGCAAAGAAGACAACAACAGATCCCGAGAAGTTCACGGCAGATGAGTATAAGAACAACATTAATGCCAACGAGGTGGCTAAGATTGCTAATGCCGGTATTGTAGTTGTGGGCAAAGGTGATAATGTACGTGCGTTTATGGTGTATGGTGGCGGCGCTCAAGGTGGTGTGGGCTATGCCAATGCTGCTAATACCTATAAGCGTGAGCTGGGAAAGGATGTTAATGTGTATTGTATGGCAATACCTACAGCAATGGAATTCTATTGTCCGGACAAGGTTAAGCCGCGCACTCGTGAAGAACGACTTACTATCAATAATATCTATTCGCATCTAAATTCTGACGTGAAGCCTGTTGATGTATACACGCCACTTGCCTTACATGCCAAGGAGAATATCTATTTGCGTACAGACCACCATTGGTCTCCGTTGGGCGCTTTCTATGCGGCACGAAAGTTTGCAAATGTAGCCAAAGTGCCATTTAAGAACCTCAAGTCGTATGAGACCCATTCTGTACCTGATTTTGTGGGTACGATGTACGGATATTCAAAGGATATTGCAGTGAAGAATGCGCCAGAGGTTTTCGTATATTACACGCCAAAGGGTGTGACATATGAGACCACACACATCAATTATGAGCTGAATGAAAATTATAAGGTGATAAAGGAATATCAGCCGGTAAAGGGAGAATTCTTCTTTAAATACAAAGGTGGAGGAGCTTATTTTACATTCATGGGCGGTGACAGGAAACTTGTGACGGTTAAAACATCGACCAATAATCACCGACGGTTGGCAATAATCAAGGATAGCTTTGGTAACGCTCTCCCTGGGTATATGTTCTTCTCTTTCGAGGAGATTCACGTAATAGATTTCCGCTACTTCAATCATTCTCTTAAACAATATGTTAAAGACAATGGCATAACAGATGTGCTTATCTGCTGCAATATATTCAATGCATACTCAGACAACGTAGCTAAAAAAATCGAGAATCTGCTTGATAATATACATTCGGCAGATACATCTAAAAAAGCAAAGGATAATGATAAAGCTGCAAAAAAAGATGGTGAGGATACTAAGAATAATAGTAAAGCATTAAAGAAAGCTGACAAAGAGCTGAAGCAAGAGAATAAAGAAGTTAGGAAGGAAAACCAGGATAGTGAAGAAAAAGAGCAAACTTCAGAAGAATAGAATACAAAAAGTATAGTGCATATAAAAGTAAAGAATCTGCAAGTGGCTGATATTCAGTTTCTTGCAGATTTTTAAAAGTGATCCGTTTGGGATTCAAAAATTGAAATACCGTGAAATAATTTTGAGATGATTTGCTTTGTAAATCAGGTGTTTACGAGGTTAAATATATTAAAGCGTTTCAAAAATGTGGTGCAATAATTTGGTTCGGTGGTGCAAAAAGAGTACCTTTGCACCACGTTTTAAACACGCTTTAATAATATAATAGGTATGAAAGGACTGTAAGCATTCGATAAACTACAGGTAGCAGTACCTACTATACTATAGCAATAGCAGCTACAATCACAATCGTCTGTAGCTGCTATTGTTTCTTATTGCACCGATATGCAGTACCTATATCATGTAGTTTTAGTCATGACAGATTCTGGGTGTGACAGTTTCCACTTATGCGGCAGCAGTT